>Ga0209083_1000459_pt1 | contig 60398 bp, 68 predicted proteins | sample AM7aDNAmetaG_FD_184132 | JGI IMG/M metagenome (GOLD analysis project Ga0209083, IMG submission 184132) | Freshwater microbial communities from Finland to study Microbial Dark Matter (Phase II) - AM7a DNA metaG (SPAdes) (version 3) | ecosystem: Environmental > Aquatic > Freshwater > Lake ...
TCAGGCAACACCCTGTTGCCGGGGGCAACTCGCTAAACACCTCCGGCAACCGTTTCCACATTAAATGACGGCGGCTGACAAAAAGGCAGACGGAACTCTGCCAATAACCCAGTCATAGACCATATCTGTCTGAACGCACCCCAATTGACCATCAATTAACCTGAAAATTGTCCATCAAAAAGAATGCTCAGTCTCAGAATTGGCCCAGGTGTTGGAACCCGCCCTCAAAGCCAAGCAGTGGCCGGGAGGCGATGTCCGCGCATTTCTTCGCACCGTCCGCGACGAAAGCGGCCTACTGACTGGCTGGAGCCACGACCAATTCGGCTTCATGCACCTAGGGTTCCAAGAATACCTCGCCGCCAGCGAACTGCGGCGGCTGGCTTTTGAGGGCGACAAGCAGGCCGTGCTAGGCCAGCTTGCCAGCCATTATGGTGAAAGCTGGTGGCAGGAGGTCATCCTGCTGTTGCTTGCACAAGGCAATCCCTCGCTGTTCAACCCTTTCATGCAAGCGGCCCTAAGCCAGCCCGGCTTTGATGAGGCAAGTGATTTGCTGGGGCTAATCTTGGAAGAAGCCGCCGAGGTTTCCCCTGAACCCTTCCTTGAATGGCTGCGGCAAGCTCCGGGTGAAGCCCCGGAGTTTTGGGATCGTCAATGGTCCGCCTTGCAAGTCCTGTTTCGTTTGTTGGCAGAAGATGATCTTAAGGCACTAGCCGCTTCCCTGCGAGGTCATCCCTCGCCAAAAATCAGCGCTTGGCTAGGGCTGCAAGCACAAGCCAAGCTGCAAAACATCCGCGTGTCGGACCACCCAAGCGGTATCGAACTAGTGTTGATCCCTGGCGGGCGCTTCCGCATGGGTTCGCCTGAAGGGGAGGGCGATGGTGACGAACGGCCCGCCCACGAGGTTGCAGTGCGCCCCTTCTATCTAGGCCGTTACCCGGTCACTAACGAAGAATATGGTCGCTTCCTAAAGGCTAACCCGAAAACAAAAGAACCTGAATACTGGGGCGACCGCCAGTTCAACCAGACACGGCAGCCGGTGGTGGGGGTTGCTTGGGAGGATGCTTGCCGTTTTGCCGAATGGGCTGGTGGACGCTTGCCAACTGAAGCAGAGTGGGAATATGCTTGCCGGGCCGGTACAGCGACTCCCTACTGGTGGGGAAATGAGATCGGCACCAACCGGGCCAATGGCGGTGTCAGTGGAAGCCAATGGAGCGGTAAGCAGACTTCGCCAGTCGGCTCTTTTGAACCCAACCCGTTCGGGCTGTACGATACCAGCGGCAATGTTTATGAGTGGACGCAGGATCGCTGGCACGAAGATTACCGTGGCGCTCCCGCAGACGGCTCGGCTTGGGAGTCCGGTAATGATCCCCGGCGGGTGATTCGCGGGGGGTCTTGGTACATCAAACCGGACTCCCTCCGCTCGGCCTACCGCTTCAGGTACTACTCAGTCTACCGGAGCAACTTTATCGGTTTTCGTCTTGCCCAGGACTTATAACCCTTTGCTCTTTGTGCTTTTTCCCTTTGTCGTCGGCGCACCGCGCCGACGCGATTTTTTTTTAGGCCCCTAACCAAAGCACACATCCAAATGGAATTGGTACGATATGGATATTTTATCTTTCTAAATCCTTAGATTTAGGGGTTGTCTCAATCTGATCCGCCGCTTGCTCTGCCTTCAATGTCGCTTGGGCATTCTCGCGTTGAATGGAAAAACGCTCGATCAGCAGCAATTCTCAGCTTGGGTCAAAGCCCCGTCATTTCGGCAGGGATGCCGAAATCCAGCGTCCAGGGATGGCAAACTTTGGCGTACTACATTGCCCAAATGAAGCACTTGTACAACCGTCAAGTTACCGTCCATGGCCTGGATACCGGCATCCCTGCCGGTATGACGGTGTTTTTGGCTCGGCAGGACTTGTGTATAACGATGAGAGCGGAGCTTGGGAGCGAGGAAAAAAATCAATGCCGAAGCGTGAAGATGTTAAACAGAGGACTAGGTGATGCCGACAATTTCAGTTTTCTATGGCTTGGGGCCTTTTCGCATTGAGCCATTGCACTGAAAGGTGGGTCTTATGAAGTTACGGCAAGTTGAAGTATTGGATAACTATGTGTTGCGGGTGTATCTGGACGATGATTCAATCATTGATTTCAATGTCAAGGCAGAATTGGACAGAATCCCCTGTTATAAACCCCTGTATGATCTTGAAGTATTCAAAGCCGTGCAATTCAAAAACCGTCGAATTTATTGGAATGACCGCTTTGATTTTCATCTTGACCAGATCATCGAGCGTGGTCATCCCGTACAATGATGCCAAACTCAAACGAAGGTAACTATGAATGCCGTGATATTTGAAACTGTTGTGACCGATGAACACCAGCTCAATTGCAATTTGCCGGCCTCGCTACCTACGGGTTGCCGGTTGCGTGTGGTCATTGAACCCATCATGGATGAGGCCCCGGCGGAACACGAGCCAACTCGGACATTGACCGGCGATGCCGTTGTTGACCGCTACCAGCCGCGTACCGAACTAGGCCACAAGTTGATTGAATTGCGCAGGGCGTATGTCGAGAGCGGGGGTAAATTGATGACTTGGGACGAAATCAACGCCGAGGTGCGTGAGCATCGAGGAGGTGTTGCCGATGACTAAGCGCACCTATATCGATGCCAATCCGCTCATTGCGGCCTGGAAAGGCGACGAGGAGGCCGGCCTTGCTGCGCTGACAGTGCTCGATGATCTGGATCGAACGTTGTTGGTCAGTGATGCCTTATGGCTGGAGGTGATGCCCAAGGCCATTTACGAGAAGCGGCAAGGCGAACAGGTCTTCTATCAGAGCATTTTCGAGCGGGCGGAACACTGCCCTTGGCGGCTCGATGTGCTGCAACAGGCCCACGGTCTGGCACAACGCTACGGCATCGCCGCCATGGATTCGATTCATCTGGCCACCGCGCTGGCGGCAGGTGCCGATGAGTTCATCAGCGGAGAAAAGCCCACCAAGCCGATGTTCCGGGTGCGCGACATTCCCATGATTTCCTTGCGGGGCAAGGCGCTGTGACCACTTTCCTGCGCCTATTAGCCGAAACGGACAAGGCCACCGCACTGCAAGCCGCCTGTACGCAGTTGCGCCGGGGCGAAACCGACCCACGCCATTTCGAGGTCGCGCCGGATTCCTTCAATGCCGTGCCGGGGAAGCCGTTTGCTTATTGGGTGTCCGATTCAGTTCGGAAGCTTTTCAATGCTCTGTCTGAACTTGAATCAGATGGTGTTGTTGCAAGAAGGGGAGTTAACTCAAATGACGATAATCGGTTTATTCGTCTATTTTGGGAAGTTGAATTTGGCTCTCAAATATGGGAGGCTCATGTCAAAGGCGGAGAAAAATCTACATATTATTTAGATCCTTCTCTGGTAATTAACTGGGGCACAAACGGACATGAGCTAGAGGCAGAGTAAGCGTTCATCCCCCTGGGAGCGCGGGCGTCTCGCCCGCTGAAATGGCGGATAATATTGCCGCGCTCCTAGGAAAAGGCGGGGGGGAGTGAACGCTTACGAGGCAGAGAGAGTTACTACTAAGGTAATATCCAATAAAGAACATCCCATCCAAAGGCCAAGCTGGTGCTTGGCGCTCCCAGAAGGAACGCCAAGCTCCAGCTTGGCAAGGTGATTTGCGAAGAAGGTGTTTGTGATTCTCGTGGACAATTCATTTCGGTTTTGGTGGATTCATTATTGGAAATCACCTAATGTGTACAAACACGCAATAGTACCTAGCAAAAAATTATATTTTAGACCTGGTTTAACATGGTCACTCAGAACAAGCAGTCGCCTAACTGTTAGAGTTATGCCTTCAAGATGTATTTTTGGTAGTAAAGGACCAGCTATTCTTGTACCAAACAATGACGCAGATAATCTGCTTGTTTTGCTCGCGATTACCAATTCCTTCGCATTTCTCTCATTGGTCGAAGTTCAGCTAGCCGCTGCGGATGCTGCTGCACGGGTAAGCGTTCACCCCCCTGGGAGCGTGGGCGTCTCGCCCGCTGAAATGGCGGCCAAGATGGCCGCACTCCCAAGAAAAAGTGGGGGGGAGTGAACGCTTACCTGCACGGGCATATGAAGTAGGGTTGATCCAGCAAACTCCGATACCTCAACTATCAACTGAATACTGTCAACTATCCACTCTTGCTCGGCGTGCTTGGTCGCTAAAACGCAGCCTTGATACCATCAACGAAACTTCTCATGCTTTCGTACTGCCACTATCTCTTCTACAAGCTGATATTACTCGCCCCCACCCTAACCTTCCCCCGTTGAGGGAGGGAACTTTTGAGACTAATTCAACAACATTGGTATTCGACCCGCCCGCCATCGAAGCCGAACTGACCCGCATCCAAGCCAAAATTGATGATATTGCTTTTGACCTGTATGGCTTCTCCGAGGCGGACCGGGAAATGGCGATGAGTGGACAGTCATCAATAACAGACAAAAACGAGTCCTTGGAATCGGACGAAGACGACGAAGAGGATGCCACTGGCAATTCTCCACTCACCACTAAGGTGATTTCCAATAATGAAACCACCAAAACTAAAATGAATTATCCACAAAATCACGAACAATCACCTCGCCAAGCTGGTGCTTGGCGCTCCCAGAAGGAACGCCAAGCTCCAGCTTGGCCTTTGGATGGGATGTTCTTTATTGGATATCACCTAACCACCCTCCACTGCTCTCTTGGGCGGTTGGCGTAGCGTTTGGTCGTTCGATTGGCGGTTGGCGACGGGTGAACGAACAATGCCCCCTGAACCTAAACCCTTCGACCCATTGCCCTCGAGAAGCCCTGGCATGTTGCCAAACGATGCAGAACCGTTTCACCCGTATATGGCTCCGAGCGAGATTGCTCACGCAAAAAGACCGTTTTTGTCGTCATGGTTCAAGGCGTTTTTGTCGATTATCAGATTCATGACGACCAACTGACCGCCGAGGCTATCGAACCCATTCTGAACCAGTTGCGGGAACACTGGAACGATTCGGCGCGGGTGCGGGATTTTCTGGTCGAAGCCTTGCACACACGACAAAAACGGCTGGCATTACTGGAACGCCGTCTAGGCCGCATCCGGTCAATCATTGCCAGCGCCCGTCGTCTGAAAGCTGGCGAAGGTCTTAATGATAGATTTGACTTGTTGCATGAAGAAAATAAAAAATTGGCAGCGGGCGAAGATCCGATTGAGGTCATCGCTTGGGCGCTGGGCGATGACACACCTGAGGCTTGGCTATCGGGGGACGGAACGCCTCCCGACCCCTTGGACGAGCATCGACTCTAAATGATGCACGGAGAACACATCGGATGATACTCCACAAGCTTCTACAGCGTTTTTAATATCGATTGATTACTTTGTTTATCTATGGCGGCAAAGGGTTGCCGTCCTACGGCCCTTATTCCGCAGTAGGTCGGCAACCCTTTGCCGACAAGGATGTACATTAAATAAGTAACTAATAGATATAGAAAACGCTGTAAACCAGAATTACAAAATCCTGAAATACCCATTGAAACACTGAAAGAACAGCATTTCACTATACTCTATGGTGACACGGGTTACAGCTATGAGTCTATCATAGGGCCTTATTTGCAAGACGCAAAATCCATAGTAATTGAAGACCCTTATATTCGGTTGCAACACCAGATCCAAAATTTTGTACGGTTCTGCGAAACCGTTCTAAAAGCTGGAACGATTAGAAAAATTAGCCTTATCACTGGCTACGATGATAAAACCCAACTGGCTGACATTGCGGAAAAACTAGATGAGTTGAAGCAAAGCCTACTGGAACTTGATGTTAAACTCAACGTAAAGCTAAATTCAAATATTCATGACCGAGAAATCAGGATCGATAATGGTTGGATAATTAAAATCGGTCGTGGCTTAGATTTTTTTCAAAAACCTGTTAGCTGGTTTGAAATTGGAGCGAACGACCTGAGTTTACGGAAATGTCTGGAAACCAAGGTAGATATATTTCGTGCTTGAAATCTGCAAGATTGTTGAAAAAGTCGAAATTGTATAATTGGGTATCTCGAAAAACTACTTTTTGACGGAAACATGAGTTAAAAAAAGACCCTTTTGGCGAGGAATCGGATTTTTTCTGGTTTTGCACCCTTTTGGGGTTTTGTTCCCGCCAGCAGCTACTTTTCGGCGGTTTACGGGAGGGCCTCGGCTTTCTCGGCTTTAGAGAAGACTGCAACCCTGCTGGTTTTCAGGCGGCGCAGGATGTGCTGGTGGTTGCCATCCAGTGAAGTTGCAGGGAGACTCCAGACTAGTAGTCTATGCGTGAATTTTGCGGGACTCGGTTCTGCGGTGTTATGCTTGGTACTGCATTGCGGCATTTGCAACGGACGCCGACATGTTAATAAAAACAAATGGTTATGCCGTAAGTGGGGAACTCATAATCCCTTGGTCCGGGGTTCAAATCCCTGAGGGCCCACCAAGCAAAACAAAGGGTTGCATTGATGCAGCCCTTTTTTATTGCCAGTGTGATGCAATTTTGATGCAGCCATAAAAAAGGCATCTAATCTTTCTGACTATGTTTGTCGGGTATCAGTAGTTATGGCCACATTTATCAAACGACCCACCGGGTGGTTGGCACAAATTCGCCGCACCGGTCACAAATCAATTTCTAGAACCTTCGATACAAAAGTGGAAGCGGAGCGATGGGCGTTATCCGTTGAAGCAACCATGGGCCAAGGAAAGTATGTTGACACCCGCGAGGCCGAATCTACCACTCTCATTGAATGCCTGGATCGTTACGGACGGGAGGTTACACCCTCCAAGAAAGGCGCATCGCGTGAAATGATCCGGATTGGCACCCTGAAGAAAACCCCTTTTGCCGAAAAGTCGATTGCTGCGGTGCGGTCAACGGATGTTGCCGCTTGGCGGGATGCCCGGCTTCAATCGGGGACGGCAGGGAATACCGTGCGCCTAGATATCGCACTTCTCCCGCATCTTTACACCATTGCAATCAAAGAATGGGGGCTGCCTGTAACGAATCCTGTAACCAACATCCGAAAACCACCTGTCGGAAAACCGAGAGATGAGCGTTGCCTGCCGCATCAGGAAGAGATGATTCTTTCAGAATTGGACAAAATACACCCTGAGCTGATGGAAAAACTCATTTTGGGGCGGATCGGCGAGTTGATCTCGCCAGACTACGAGGACATGACGGATACCCCGCCCGATCTTCGAATGGCTGGATGTCATCAAGCGCAAGGGGATCGTTTACGTCGGCTTGGATGCCTTGAGCGACTTCACCGTTTCCGCCGCCGTCGGCAACTCCATGTTCGCCGATCTGGTCGCCATCGCCGGTCACATCTACAAGCATGGCATCGACGCGGGTGTCCCCGAATCGGTGCGGGACAGGGCGAAGCCGAAGATTTCCATCCACGCCGACGAAGTGAATGAGATGATGAACAACCAGTACCCCGCTGCCGATAAGGCCGGGGGTGCCGGAGTTCAAGTCACCGCCTACACGCAAACCTGGTCGGACATCGTGGCCCGGCTGGGCTTAGCTGCCTAAGGCCGGGCAGGTGATGGGGACAACAACTCGCTGATCATGCTGCGGGTGCGCGAACTGGAGACCGCCGAACTGCTGACCAAGCAGTTGCCGGAGGTGCAAGTCCATTCGATGACCTTGGTGTCCGGGGTGACAGACACCTCCGACACCACCCTCGACGTGGATTTCACCTCGACCAACCAAGACCGCATCAACGTCGTCGACGCGCCGATGCTGGTCCCCGCCGATCTGGTTTCCATAGCCCTTGGGCCAGGCGTTTTGCCTGTTGCAGGGCGGGCAGTTGTGGAAAGTGCGTTTTCCCTTGCCCGACACCTCCGCCGACCCGGCGATGCCGCAGGACGTGCGCCATCGCCCAAGGGCATGCGAACACACCAGCACCGCCGACCAGTGGTGGGTGGGGGCCGACCCGCTGGCGGGGAGCCCCAAGGCTGAAGCCTCCCGCCCGGTCCCGCCGCCCAAGCGCGGACCTTTGGGAAAACTGGTCGCGGCACTCTTGGCCTTTGCGTTCTGGCTGCTGGGGATGCTCGGCAACATCCTGTTCGAGTGGTGTGTGGATGTTGTGGTTTGGCCGGAGGATGGCCCGGCGCACGGCGATGGTCGAGGACGAACTGCGCGGGCTGGAGGCGAATTTCGGCGAGGGCATCTTCATCCGCCGCCCGGCGCTGTTTGCGCGTAAAATAGCCATTCGACATTTATACCGGCCTTCCCATGAAAACCGACAGCCTTTTCTACCGTTTGCTGCAAGCCGAGCCGACTTTGGCCTTTGAACTGGCGGGGTTGGACGTGCCACGGCATGAGGGTTACAGTTTCATCTCGCAGGAAATAAAACAGACGGCGTTCCGCTTGGACGGCATTGCCGAGCCGCCATCTGACCGGCTCGACGCGCCGAGGGGCTATGTCGAAGTACAGTTCCAACCCGACGAGGATTTTTACCCGCGCTTTTTCAGCGAAATCCTACTCCACCTCGGCCAATACCCAAGCCTGCATCCTTGGCAAGCCGTGGTCATCTACCCCAGCCCAGCCATTGAGCGATTATCCCCGGCGACCGCACCGTTTTTTAACTTGCCCAACCTGCACAGGGTTTATCTGAACCGACTGCCGCTGCTCGACAGTGCCAACCCAAAGCTGTGGCTAATCGCACTGATCGTAACCGATGCCGCGAAGATCGCCCCCATTGTGCGGAAAGTCCAAGCCCATCGGGAAACCCAACCCGCCGACGGCATAGACTGGCTGGAATTGCTGGAAACCGTGCTGGTCTATAAACTACCCACATTCACCCGCGAGGAGATACAAAAGATGTTTGGCCTAAACGATGTTGATTTGAAGACAACCCGGTTTTATCAAGATGTGTTCGCAGAGGGCCGCGTGGAAGGCGAAGCCGCCCTGTTGCTGCGCCAGTTGGAACGCAAGTTCAATCCCCTGCCGGAGTCCGCCCGCCAGCGCGTCGCCGCTGCCGATGCCGAAATCCTGCTGGTGTGGGGCGAGCGCGTCCTTGATGCTAAAAGTCTGGATGAGGTTTGGGGGCATTGAGGCATTTATTCTCGCATTGAGTGCCATGGTGGCGCCATCGGCCCCATGCAAAATTAAGTATTGCAACGATTTATGCAAACCACGGGTGGAAGATCAATCATGAAGCCTTTCAGCATCCCAAGCCACCGGCCAGTTCGTAACGGCTTATTGTTGACCGGTATCATTCAAGCCTTATGTTTTCTTGCATTGCCGGAAGCCGCCATTGCCAAAGATGACTGTTTTTGCCTGCGTGATTCCGCTGAGAATCTGTTGGTTGGCTGTAAAACAGTGTCAAAAGGCAAAGCGGATGAAAATACTGTCTGCTTCGACCAAGGCAAAGGCGGCACAGTGCCAGTGAATATCATTGGATGGACTGCGATACCAGACGGCAAACCCGGTTGCATAAAATGCGGAATATCGAAAGAATCAAGTACGCCATTCATTATCCGCAACGGCAACGAAGAGGATTAATCGCATGGCTAAAACCATAGATGAGACTTCTTCCTCCACGAGTTTGCTGGATTTTGCGGGCTTACTCGCACTGGCAACCGCCCTAGATTATGCAACGGGCTGGATTTATGCCTATCATTATTTCGCCAATTTTCAGTTAGGTATACTAAGTTTGGACATACCGGCTGAATACTATCTGATGTATGGATTCCTAGTCTTCCGTGATTGGTGGTTTCTTGCCCTGCCGTTGTTGGCAGTGGCTTTGTTGGTGCCTTATCTATCCAGACAAGCTTGGTGGAAGCGATATCTGACAAACGTTCTGTCTGGAATCAATCGTGGGATTCCTTTATTTGCCTTGCTACTTTGCTTGCTTGGCTTAGTGTTTGTTTTGGGCGAGTCTACCGCCAACCGTGATTATCGACAACAGCGTACAGATGATTTTCCCAATTACCCACGGGCGCGAGTTTGGCTGAAATCGGGCAATAGCGAAGATGCGGTGTACAAGGCTTTATCCATGCAATTGCCACTAGGCTGTTATCGCTTGCTATTGCAGAGTGCCGACAAACTGTATTTATTTCTCCCTCCTGCCCATCAACCTCCGGCCCGCTTGGCGGTGGTTGAAGTCGCCTTGGGCGAGGTGGCGGCATTGAGGATATTGCCACAATATGGCAGTTGTGAGGGATAGGTTAGCTTGGGTAAGCATGGCAACGCCTATTCGTTGGACAGTTCAAGTTTCGCAAGACAAAAGGTTAGCTCGTTCCCAAGCTCCAGCTTGGGAATGCGGTTTTGGAAGCTCCCGCTTTCCGAGACTACAAGCCGGAGCTTGCGATATTAGGTTCCCAAGCTGGAGCTTCACTGCCATTAAGTTAAGCCGTCATTCCGGCATGGACCGCCGGAATCCAGATTGCAGGGATGCCAACAATCTATGCCATCCATGGAGCCTAGGTTCCGGCGATCCCTGCCGGAACGACGAGTTTTTTCTTAACTTAATGGCAGTGAAGCTGGAGCTTGGGAACCAGCGCAATCTTCTGACTGAAAAGTTTTTCGCCTACCTGAAACAAGGCAAGAACAAACTGGAAGCCTTGCGACTAGCCCGCGCCGATTTGCGTCACGAGGGCTACGCGCATCCGTATTTCTGGGCACCGTTTATCTTGGTTGGGGAGTTGTAAAGCAGTACCGTAGATTGGGCAACGGCACCATCCTTACGCCGGGAAATGGGGGCGGTTTACCGCGACATGCGGGCGGGGAAGATTGAAACCCAAGACGGAACCCGGCTGACTTACGTTCTGGACAGGCTACTCAAAGCCTATGAAACCGCCGTCATTGAAGAACGCCTAGCCCTGCTTGAGCGTAGCCTTAACGCCAAGGTGATAAAACCATGAAGAAAGACCCGCTATTGAAACTGTACGACAAGACCCCGCCCAAAGCACTGGCCGTGCTGGCGATTGGGGCCATTCTGCGAGAGGACGAGGGCGAACACGACAAGATTCTTAGTGCCGTACCGAAGGCAACTTACCAAATATACCACCAAGAGTTTATTAACCATTCATTTTCATTGATGGGTATTGTCCAACTGTGGAGCCTGTCCTACTGGCGCACCAAGGCGCATCAACTGATACGTAGCGGCTGCATTATGGCAAACCCGGATATGCCTTCTGAAAAAATGACCGGGTATTACCTTGATGCACAGAAATTTACTTCAACGCTTAGGGTGTTAGAGGCGGCGTTGGATGCCTTTACCGATGAGACTGGGCAGGATGCCGCCATGGTGCGCGAATGGGCCGGAAGCCCAAAACCAGACCCTGCTGAGCCTCTGTCCGATGCGGAACAGGCCGAAATGCAAGCAATGCTAACGTCATGGCGCAAGCTGCTCTGATATGATTGCGGGTTTCCGTGGTTGCCGCCCTGTCATCCTGCCCGCGATCCAGACGGAAACCTTGGATTTAGCCGACAAACTGGTAAAGCTGAGCCGCTACGAAGCGCACCTAGACCGGAAGTTTGAGCGGACGTTGGCAATGCTGTTGAAGTTGAAGGAACTTCGCTGATTATAAATGCGTTATCATTAGCTGCTTAGATATGTTTTTTTGATAGTAGTGATTCGGTGTTGCCGCAAACTGAAAAGACTAACAACAGCAAAAAAAGGACAACGATGGGCGCAAAAGAAGCCAAAGCCCGTATTAAAATCAATAAACAACTGGAAGAATCCGGCTGGCATTTCTTCGATGACGACAAGGGCAAGGCAAATATCGTGCTGGAACCCAAGGTCAAACTGACCCAAGCGGTTATGGATGCGCTCGGCGTGAATTTCGAGACGACCACAAGAGGTTTTATTGATTTCCTGCTGCTGGATGCGCAGGGTTTTCCACTCATCGTGCTGGAAGCCAAGCCCGAAGATAAAAATCCGCTGATCGGCAAGGAACAGGCGCGTACTTATGCCAAATCGCAAAATTGCCGCTTTGTGATTTTGTCCAACGGCAACCTGCATTATTTTTGGGATTTAGCCCATGGCAACCCTTACCTGATTTCACGCTTTCCGACCCCGGAATCCATCAAGGGGTATACCCACTTCCAGCCGAACCCCGAAAAGCTAGTCAAGGAATCCGTCAATTCGGATTACATTGTACTAACCCAATTACCCCATTATGCCGATGAAGCGGGCTGGAATAACGAAATCGAACGACCGGCCTTGATCGAGAAAAACCGCCTGCGTTTCCTGCGTCTTTACCAAGAAAGGGCCGTCCATTCAAAACGCCGTCAAGGAAGGCCAGAGCCGATTTCTTTTTGAAATGGCAACGGGGACAGGGAAAACGCTGACCGCCGCTGCTGTCATCAAGCTTTTTTTGCGGACAGGCAACGCCAGCCGCGTTCTTTTTCTCGTAGATCGTTTGGAATTGGAAGATCAAGCCAACAAACATTTTAATTTCCTGTTGAAAAATGATTTCACATCGGTCATCTACAAAGAACGCCGCGACGAATGGAAAAAGGCGAAAATTGTCGTGACTACGGTGCAGTCGCTCCTGTTTAACAACAAATTCAAACGCCTATTTTCCCCCATTGATTTTGACCTGGTGATTTCCGACGAGGCACACCGCTCCATCGGCGGCAATGCCCGTGCCGTTTTCGAGTATTTCGTCGGCTATAAGCTGCCCGTACCGACATTACCACCCAAATGCTTTCTGACCAAGGTTATGCGGTGATGAAAATCGGCGACACCGACGAAGATGAAACGAGCGAGGAAGGCGAAGAGGTTGCCAAACAAACTTTTTACCGCAAAGATTTTGAGAAGAAATTCTTTTCCGAACCGACCAACCGCACATTTTGCGAAGCCTTGTTGAAACACGCCCTGCGCGATCCTGTCAGTGGTGAAATGGGTAAAACCCTTGTGTTTGCCGTCAGCCAGAACCATGCAAGCAAACTGACCCAGATACTTAACGAACTGGCTGGCAGTATGTTTCCCGACAAATATCAATCCAACTTTGCCGTACAAGTCACTTCCCAAATACCGGATGCCCAGCAATGCACCATCAACTTTACCAATAATAATTTGCTCGGCTCGGCCAATTTCATTGAAACCTATAAAACCTGCAAAGCCCGTGTTTGTGTCACCGTAGGCATGATGACAACGGGCTACGATTGCCCGGATATTCTGAATCTTGCGCTTGTGCGTCCGATATTTTCGCCGTCGGATTTCGTGCAAATCAAAGGGCGGGGGACTCGGAAGTTTTCCTTTTTGGAACTGTTATCCGACCCTGAACTTAAAGGCTGGGTCGCAGAACCGCATAAGAAGCACTTCAAGCTGTTCGATTTTTTCGCCAACTGCGAATATTTCGAGGAAAAATTCAACTACGACGAAGTGTTGCAACTGCCACGACCTAGCGAAGGCGGCGGAGGCCCATACCCTCCGCCCCCTCCGCCTGTTGGACTGCATGAAAACACCCAAGACGACCTTATCAGCACCGTGCATGAAACAGCCATCGGCTTGGATGGCATGAAGATTGACCGTATGTTCTTCGAGCAATTTGAAGAAAAACTCAAGGAAGACCCCATACTAAAGGAGCAAGTTGAAGCCGAGCGTTGGGAGCAAGCCGTGGAATATGTCATCAACCATTTATTCGACAAACCAGCGGAATATTTCAATCTTGAGAAATTGCGCAAAGCGGCTGGCGTTGACCGCCGCCTTTCATTGCGCGAAATTCTGCAAAAAGCCTTTGGTTTCATTCCAAGCTTCAAGTCCAAAGACGAATTGCTAGAGGAAGCCTTTGACCAGTTTGTGTTGGACAATAAGCCCGAAGATGCCAGCCACATTGTCGCGATGAAATATTTTTTCAAAGCTTATGTGACGGATGGGGAAATACGCCAAATCATCGAAGATAACCGGCTGACCGAACTCAACACCCATCCCGGTTTTAGTATGGCTGATTTCAGGGCCGTACCCCCGGAATGGCGCAACCGCATCCCTGAATACGTCAAGGATTACGTCCCCCTCAACCAGTTTATGTAACAAATATGATCCTTGAGCAAGAAAGCTACCTCATTCGCGGAGCGGTGTTCGAGGTATACCACGAGCTAGGCTCTGGTTTTCTTGAAGCCGTTTATCAAGAATGCTTGGAAAAGGAATTGCACCTGCGAAGCATCCCCTATTCAGCGAAGCAACCCCTGGCACTTTCATACAAAGGTGAACCTCTCAAACAGGTTTATGTGCCTGATCTGATTTGTTTTGGGGTGGTCATTGTTGAGATAAAGGCTTGCAGGGAAATCGCGCCAGAACATAAGGCACAATTGCTAAATTATCTAAAAGCATCAAACATGAAAATAGGGCTTCTTGTTAACTTTGGTTGCCATCCAAAAGCTCAAGTCGAACGTTTTGTCATGTAGTAACTTTTGGTGCTAGTTGATTTACAGATGCCACGGTTACCCTGCGCTTCTGCTTTTGTCCGTGCTGTCCGTGTATTCCGAAGCCATTCAGAAAATGAACCAGAACCCCGGCATCCCACCGCTATTCCGCGACATTTTCAAAAATGCCTATCTGCCTTACCGTGACCCGGAAACCTTACGCATTTTCTTGAAGGAGATAAACAGCTTTAAGTATGACCATTCCGAACGCCTAGGCGATGCGTTTGAATACCTGTTGTCAGTGCTGAGTAGTCAGGGCGATGCGGGAATGTTTCGCACCCCGCGTCATATCATCGAGTTCATGGTGGACATCGTTGACCCCAAGAAGGATGAAACCATTCTCGACCCGGCCTGTGGCACGGCGGGCTTTCTGATTTCAGCGTACAAGCACATTCTCAAGCATAACTCGCAGAATTACCGCACCGGGCAAGCTAAGGAAACGCTAGACGAAAAGGGCTTGCCCATCGAATTGCTCACGCTGGATAGCCCCTTGCGCTACAAAGGCGAGTTGCTGACGAACGACGAACGCAAACGGATTGTCGCCAATATCAAAGGCTATGACATTTCCCCCGATATGGTGCGCCTGTCCTTGGTTAATCTGTATTTGCACGGCTTTCCCAAACCTGACATTGACGAATACGACACCCTGACCAGCGACGAACGTTGGAACGACTACGCCGACATCATCCTCGCCAATCCGCCGTTCATGTCGCCAAAGGGCGGTATCAAGCCGCACAAGCGGTTTACCGTGCAAGCCAAGCGCAGCGAGGTTTTGTTTGTCGATTATATCGCCGAGCATCTTACACCGAATGGCCGTGCTGCTGTGATCGTGCCGGAAGGGATTATTTTTCAAAGTGGCACGGCTTATAAAAGCTTGCGCAAAATGTTGGTGGAGAATTATCTCGTTGCGGTTATTTCCCTGCCCGCCGGGGTGTTCAACCCCTACAGCGGCGTGAAAACCTCCATCCTTGTGCTGGACAAACGCCTTGCCAAAAAGACCGGCACGATTCTGTTTGCGAAGATCGAAAACGACGGTTTCAATTTAGGCGCACAACGGCGGCGGATTGAGCAAAACGACTTGCCGGAGGTTGGGCGGAATATCAAAGCTTGGCTGAGGAATTTACGCAATGACAAGGTTTTGTTTGTTGATGACATTCCGAACCTGCATCCGGTGGTAAAAGCCCGGATTGCGGAAAATGGGGAGTGGAATTTAAGTGGGGATAGGTATCGAGAAAATGTGGTTACTTCATCTGTTTGGCATCTTATTCCAGTGGGGCAAATATTTGAGAAGTCGAATAGTACCGTTTTACCTGATTCACTAAGTTCTTCCGTTACTTATATTGGTCTTGAGAACATACAGCGTTTTTAATATCACACGTTACTTACATAATCTACATCCATGTCGGCAAAGGGTTGCCGACCTACTGCACATCAAGGATTGTAGGGCGGCAACCCTTTGCCGCCAATGAAAAACAAAGTAATCAATCAACATTAAAAACGCTGTAACTCAAAACACCGGTATGATATGTGGTAGTCTGGTTGTGGATGATCCATCAGAGATTAAAAGCCTGAAAAATGTATTTCTTCCAAATGAAATTCTTTATGGTAAGTTGAGACCAAACCTAAATAAAGTTTGCTTATCAGAGCGAGGGGGAATTTGTTCGACCGACATTTTTGTAATTCGATCAAAAAACAATCTGACAATACCTAGCTTTTACTCTTATATTTTCAGAAGCAATCAATTTAATGGCGCGGTTTTATCTGATCTTAAAGGCGCACAACTTCCGCGAGTCGGTTGGTCATCGTTTGCCGAAATAAAAATCCCCCTCCCCCCACTTGATATTCAGAAGGAAATCGTGGCCGAGATTGAAGGCTATCAGAAAATCATCGACGGTGCGCGGCAGGTGGTAGAAAACTACCGCCCTCATATTCCCATCCAACCCGACTGGCCGATGACTGACCTGTGTGAGGTGAGTACAGTCGCGAGTGGCTATAGCTTTGATAGCAAAGACTTTTCAAGATCAAACCCGATAAAGTGTATAAAGATTGCAAACGTAGGGGTGCAGGAGTTTGTTGCTGATGATGAATTTATCCAGACCATCACCGACCCAGAAATTGCAGAATTGGCGAGAAATAGCGCCCCTCTAGCGTTTGGCTCAACAAAACTACCGGCTGGCTTTTCGACCGTTCCCGTTGATAAATCCATCCCGCAAGCTCTGATTGACCAAGCCGCCGATATTTTTGCTTTCGATGCCTTGACCCTGAACCCAGACCGCCGACCAAAAAACCCCAATTGTTTGTGGGACGGCAAAAATTTTGCAATTTATGATCATGAATTAGCCTTCTTGAAGCCGCTTTTTTGGCAACCGCCTTGGATGATTGGAAGTCTTCAGGATTTGCACAATCCATCAAGGCACATTTTTTTCAATGGATTGAAGGCTAAAACGCTCAATTTTGAGCGTTTTGGGACAGCTTGGGAAACCATAACCGACACAGCAATTCTCATTTTGAACAAAACCGGGCGGGTTTGGAACCCGCCCGGTTTTTTTCAAAATGAGAATTGCTGTTAATGGCGTGGGTTTGGGCGATATTTATGGGAATGTGCGGGTTAAATTGCCTAATAATTTCGGTAAACTTTGGAGGTGTGTGCGCGTAGTGGTGGCGTAAATCTGCCGTTTAAAGCGACATTGGGACTATTGCCCCGTGGGACACTGGCGGGACACTTGCCTACAAATAAGGGCAATAATCGGCAATCAATGAAAACAAACGAAAAACAGCAAACGATTGATTTATATTGTTATTAGGTGTTGCTAGTTGTTGTAATTTATGGTTTATGATAGACTCATCCCTTGGTCCGGGGTTCAAATCCCTGATGGCCCACCAAAAAGAAGATGAAAATCCTCGTGTTTTTTCCGATACGAGGTTTTTTATGTCCGCTAGTCCTTATGCTCCGGGGCATTTCTTGGGGTTTTTCTCCTTGGCCTCGTTATTAGAGGCAATTTACTCCGTCGAATCCTGCCTTGAATCTTGCGGTTTGTTATGCCGGACGTTGCAAACTTCCGTGGTTATCCAAGGATATTGCATTGTTCCAAGATGACGTGCACTCCAAAACCGCCACACAACTGGAATCAAGCTGATGAACAACCATAGTCAACAGGAACAGGAGCAGGCTCTGCAAAATTGCGAGGCAGAGAATATTCACCAGATTGGTTATATCCAACCTCATGGAGTGTTGCTTGTATTAAGCTCAGACAGCCAACACATTGTGTTGCAAGTCAGTGAAAATCTAGCAGATTTTATTGATTTACCGATTGACGGAGCCTTTGGCAAGCCACTTGCCAGTCTTATTGGGATAACCGAAGCCGGGCAAGTTGATCAATTGATTCAAGATGTCGGGTTTCAGCGGGTGAAAATCGGGGCAATTAACATTACCCGGCGGCAGACGAGGATGGAAATCAAGGCGCGCGTTTTTGCCTCAAATGGACAGTTCATATTGGAACTGATGCATGATGAGGAAGCAAATCAAGCAAATAAAATCTCTGACCTGTCGTTACTCATGCGGCAATTATTGCTGAATTCGGAATCCGAAAGGGATATTTACCGTTACTTTGACCAAGTCGCCTCGATTGTCCAGGCATTGACCGCATTTGACCGAGTCATGGTCTATCGTTTCGATGCAAACTGGGATGGGGAGGTCATTGCGGAGAGCCGTGTGGAGTCGGCAATTTCGTACAAGGGTACCCACTTTCCTGCCAGCGACATTCCGCCGCAGGCACGGCGACTCTATACATTCAATCTGGTACGCCATATCGTCGATATTGATGCCATTGCGGTTCTCGTGGTGCCAACATTAAATCCAGCCACTCAACAGCCACTCGATTTGACGTATTCAGCGTTGCGTAGCCTTTCTTTGGTACACATCGAATACCTGCGCAACATGGGAGTACAGGCTTCGTTGTCAATTTCGCTACTGCGAAACGGTAAGTTATGGGGGTTAATCGCCTGTCACCACATGACGGCGAAACCGATGTCCTATGCATTACTGGAGGAACTGAACTTAATCAGCCAGATGATCTCAGCAAAGCTTACTTTGGGTGATAGCCGTGAACTTAACAGTTTGGGCTTGAGAGCCAGCCTTATCATCGGCGAACTGCTTAAACATATTTCTGCCGGCACTGAAGAGTTTATTTTATTGCGTGTGCTTCCTGAACTGCTTAATCTGATGAATGCAACAGGTGTGTTGATGGTGGTTGAAGGGAAGAGCTATGTGTATGGAGAACTGCCAGGGCAAGGTGCAATTGATGTTTTGCAGGCATGGCTAGGCAGCCGCTCCGGATCGGAAATATTTAGTTGTGATCATCTGGCACAGCATTTTGCACCTGCCGACGCCTATTCAGATATTGCATCCGGCTTGCTTGCATTACCGCTTACGACAGATATGCGAAATTGCATTATCTGGTTTCGCAAGGAGAAATTGCGCACACTGCATTGGGCGGGCAAGCCGGAGAAATATATCTTTAAGGATCAGGCAGGAGAGGTGCGCCTTGCACCCCGCAACTCATTTGAGACATGGACTGAAATATGGCGCGGACGATGCGAACCTTGGTCGAATGCCGAGATTGAGACCGCAAAAGTATTGGCCATCGCACTAACCGAAGGCTTGTCACAGAAAAGTAAGCTGGAGAAAGGATATCTTGAGCGCAAGGTAGTGGAAGAAGCATTACAGGAAAGCCAGAAACAAACACTCAGCGTACTTGATGAACTGGAATACCTGAAATTCGCGCTGGATCAACATGCGATTGTTGTAATGACCGATTTGGGTGGCACTATTACCTATGTCAATGACAAGTTCTGTGAAATCAGTGGATATTCAAAGCAAGAGTTGATCGGGCGGAATCATCGTATGCTGAATTCAGGCAGTCACACAAGAGAGTTTTTCCATGATATATTTAATACCATTAAATCGGGTAAAGTTTGGAATGGCGAGATTTGTAATCGTGCCAAGAATGGCCGCCTATATTGGGTGATGACCACCATCGTTCCCTATCTGAATGAAAAAGTTAAACCAATACAATATATTGCGATAAAAGCTGACATTACCGAGCGCAAGCTCGCAGAAAATCAATTGCGAATCTTAGCGGTATCCTTCGAGATGCATGAGGCTATCATGATCACCGATGCGAATGTCAACATCATTCGAGTCAACAAAGCATTTCAGGATGTCACCGGCTATAGTGAAGATGATGTCCTAGGCAAAAATCCGCGCATGTTGAATTCGGGCCTACATGATAAAGCGTTTTACGATGACATGTGGAAACAACTGCTGGAAACCGGCACTTGGACCGGTGAGATTTTTGACAAACGCAAGAGCGGACAAATTTATCCGAAATGGTTGACCATTACTGCTGTAAAAGATCGTGAAGGAATAACCACAGAGTATGTCGCCGTGTTTAGTGATATCACTGATCGTAAAAAGGCCGAGAATGAAATATATAGCCTGGCGTTTTACGACACATTAACCAGCCTTCCTAATCGGCGTTTATTACTGGATCGGATTCGCCAGGCGCAGTCGATGTCGGCTTGTAGCAATCATTATGGTGCGTTGCTATTTCTAGACATGGACAAGTTCAAGGCACTCAATGACACTTTAGGACATGATCATGCCGATCTGTTTCTGATCGAGGTGGCAAAGAGAGTGAAAAACTGTGTTCGCGACGTAGATGCTGTAGCACGCATTGGTGGAGATCAATTTGTAGTGCTTATAGAAGAAATTGGCCTGGATGCAGAGATTGTTTCGCAAAAGGTCGCATTAATCTCTGAAAGAATTCGTTTTGCGCTGGCCGAACCCTATTGGCTTAATGAGCATGAGCATCATAGTTCAACAAGCATTGGGGTATGCCTATATCGTGGCAATGAAGAAACGATGGATTCTTTATTAAGATATGCCGACATTGCAATGTCTCAGGCTAAGGAATCGGGGCGCAATGCTGTGCGGTTTTATGAACCCGCCATGCAACTTGCAGTAGAGGCTCGTGCATCTGTTGAGGCTGACTTGCGCAAAGCAATTTCCAAACAGCAGTTGCACCTTTATTATCAGATCCAATTAGACAACGATCTCCATCCGGTAGGTGCCGAGGCTTTGATCCGTTGGATTCACCCTGTACGCGGGTTGGTTTCGCCGATTCATTTCATTCCCATCGCAGAAGAAAGTACCCTGATTCTGGAAATTGGGCGTTGGGTGCTGGAAACCGCAAGCAAACAACTTGCCCTTTGGAGTAGGCGCGAGGAAACACGTGACTTGGTCCTGGCGGTGAACGTAAGCGCTCAACAATTCAAACGGCATGACTTTGTGAGAACGGTGTCGTCTCTGGTTAATACTCATCAGGTTAACCCTAACCACTTGAAGCTGGAACTTACCGAGAGCGTTGTGTTGGGTGATGTTTCTGACGTTGTAGCCAAGATGCATTTACTAAAAGCAATGGGAGTCAGATTGTCCCTGGACGATTTTGGCACTGGCTATTCCTCACTGTCCTATTTGAAGCAATTGCCGCTTGACCAAATCAAAATCGACCAGAGTTTTGTGAGGAATATGACTACGGAACCAAATGATGCCATTATGGTAAAAACCATCATAGGCTTGGCGGAAAATTTTCGCATGGAGGTGATTGCTGAAGGTGTGGAAACTGATGATCATCTGACGCTTCTAAGGCAGTACGGATGCAAGTTATTTCAGGGTTATCTGTTCAGCAAGCCGGTTCCGATTGATGAATTTGAGGGCTTACTCAAAAAAGGCTGATTGTTGTTGAATCGTATCATAGCAACTAGCGTGGGTATTGATTTTACAGCGTTTTCAATGTCAATTGGTTATTTTGTTTATCGTTGGCGGCAAGGGGTTGCCGCCCTACGGCCCTTGTTACGCAGTAGGTCGGCAACCCTTTGCCGACATGGACGTACATTATGTAAGTAACGTGTGATATAAAAAACGCTGTATCTGCGAAACTAACACTTCTCCATAATGCCTAATAAATAAGGGCCGACATTAAACGATAAGCAAGAGGGCGAACGTGTTTGAATTATTTTTTATCCCTGATTTTCTAGGCATCAGCACTGTGAACCCTTCCATACATGGCGGTTCGGATGCGGCGGGCGGGGGCTTGGTCGGGCTTCTCGACAACGTATTGAGTGCCTTGTCCAAAGTGACGGAATCGGGGGGTGGCTTCCAATGGTTTCCAGGCTTTGCCACCCTAGGGTATAACGTGCATCCGGCCCTGGTGCATTTCCCCGTTGCCTTTTTGTCGGTCTTTTTTCTATTGGAGATGGTCGGTTGTGGATTGCGTCGCGATAGGTTGCGCCAGACCGCCAGTGCGATGCTTTATTGCGGGACGCTAGGCGCATTGCTGGCGGCGGCGGCGGGGCTGTATGCCGCCAATACCGTGCCGCATGGCGATGCTGTGCATGACATCATGGAGTGGCACGAGCGACTAGGGCTTGCAGTGGCTAGCTTGGCAATTATTCTAAGCGTTTGGCGGCTGATGGCAAAACAAGTGCCTGTCGGCATGGAAAAGGCTTTATTTCTATTGCTTTCCACAATTATGACAGCCAGCCTAGTTTTTGGTGCCGATTTGGGTGGGTTGATGGTATACGGGCATGGCGTGGCGGTGCATAATCTGCAACAGGCGGATGCCCATCACCATCAACATGGGGACGGCATGTGAGGATAGTCAAAATTAACGCTAAGATTTGCAAGCGAATCCATTACAATAACGAGTAATTCTTTAACCGTTGGAAAAACTCTTACAGTGATGATGCATGCCTCGAAAGCAAAGCGATTCGAGTTTTCCGCTTCCTCTTCCATGAGCGGTGAAGATGGTAAAAGGAAGTCATTGTTTTCAAAAATGCTGCTGATTACCGTCGCGCTATTGGGTGTGGCCTGTTCGCAAATCCACACCAAAACTCCTGAGGGCAAGCCTGTAGTGATGGACCAGGAAGAATTTGCCGCCTATGTGGAGCATGTTTTTCGGCATCACAACACGGTGGTCAACGAATTACTCTTTGCAACCCCAAGCGGATTGGAAGCCAGCGACGATCCAGTGGCAAAAGCGGAGGTGAAAATGGATCGTGCATGCCAACCCTTGAACGATACCGCCTTGGCTTCGGCTACTGGCCTGTCCCCTGATTATTGGACAAAGATGAAACTTGCCGATGCCGTGCCTGAGTGCGAAGCTGCCACTCGGATTCTGGAAAAGTTATTTCCCCAAGAGCACAAATAGCCAAGCGAGACCGACTCGGTTTTTAAAACCGAGTCGGTCTTATAATCAAGTCATAGCAAGGACTTGAGTTCAAACAATAAATCCAACGCTTGGCGCGGGCTTACTTCTTCTGGCTTGATCTTTTCCAACCTTGACAGGGCAGGGCTAGGTTCTGGCGCGGCAAACAAATCGAACTGCCGTGCCCCGGTTTCTTCCCTCTGCTGTTTGTAGGCTTTAGTTTCCAATGTCCGCAACTTTTCGCGTGCCTTTGTGACGACTGACTTGGGAACCCCGGCCAAAGATGCGACTTGCAGCCCATAACTTTGATTGGCAGGGCCTTGTTTCACAGCATGTAGAAATATGATGTGTTCGCCGTGTTCCATGGCATCAAGGTGGACATTACGGATGTTGTCGTGTTCGTTGGCTAGGCTGGTGAGTTCGAAATAATGGGTGGCAAACAAGGTGAAGGCTTTTATTTGGCGGGCCAAATGTTCTGCGCAAGCCCAAGCTAAGGAAAGCCCGTCAAAGGTGCTAGTGCCGCGGCCCACTTCATCCATCAGCACTAGGCTATGGGGTGTCGCATTGTGGAGAATGTTGGCGGTTTCTGTCATCTCGACCATGAAGGTGGAGCGACCACTGGCCAAGTCGTCAGATGCCCCTATGCGGGTGAAAATCCTGTCGATGGGTCCAATTTCGGCACTGTCGGCCGGGACGTAAGAGCCGATATGGGCGAGTAATACGATTAGTGCGTTTTGCCGCATATAGGTGGATTTTCCACCCATGTTGGGGCCGGTGATAATCAACATCCGGCAGTCAGAACTGAATTCCAGGTCATTGGGAACAAATGGATTTTCCAAAACTTGCTCGACGACGATATGCCTTCCACCGGCGATTCTTATGCCGGGTACGGTGCTTAGTTGGGGGGCTGTGAGCCTCATGCTTACCGCGCGTTCAGCCAGGTTGGCAAGAACATCCAATTCGGCGACGCCAGCCGCACAGCTCAGCAAGCTTTGAATTTCGAGTCCTAGGGTGTTAAGCAGACTCTCATATAAAGATTTTTCCTTGGACAGGGATTTTTCCCTTGCACTCAGTACCTTGTCTTCGAAAGCCTTCAATTCGGCGGTGATGTAACGTTCTGCGGTTTTCAATGTTTGCCTGCGAGTGTAATCGTCAGGAATCCGGCTGGCTTGGGTCTTGGATATCTCGATGTAAAAACCTTGTATCCGATTGTAGCCGACTTTTAGATTGCTTATCCCCGTTCGTTCCCGTTCGCGCTGCTCCATGTCCAATAAGTATTGGTCGGCGTTTTCGCTCAAATTACGCAATTCATCCAATTCTGCATCATATCCATCGCGGATGACCCCCCCGTCGCGGATCAGCATGGGAGGGTTGTCGACCACGGCCAGTTTTAGCAAATTGACGATGTCGGGGTGTTCGCCAATGCGTTTGTGCAGATTTTCCAGTAGCGGAGAGTCCAAGCCATTCAAAGACTCACGCAAGCTTGGGCAGGCAGCGAGAGAACGGGCTAAAGTCGTCAGATCACGGGGTCTGGCTGTCTTCAACGCAATGCGGGCGGTGATGCGTTCGATGTCGCCTATTCCATTGAGTATTTCTGCCAGCAAATCGTGCCGTTTGTTGTCTATCAGGGCGGCGATTGCATTGTGGCGTCCTTGGATAATTAGCCGGTCCCGCAATGGACTATGCAGCCATCGGCGTAGCAAGCGGCTGCCCATGGCGGTTGCTGTGTGGTCGAGAGTTCCTAGTAGGGTGAGTTCGGTACGTCCCGACGGGTGGTAGTCCAACTCCAAGTTGCGACGGCTGGCCGCGTCTATAGTGATGGTTTCATCGCCTCTATCCATCCGCAACCCTTGGATATGGGGAAGGGCGCAACGCTGAGTTTCCTTGACATATTGCAGAAGGCAGCCGGCGCAGGCTATGGCAGCGTCAGCATTGTCGCAACCAAATCCTTTGAGATCGTGGGTCTCGAATTGTCGTTGCAATAGCAGGCGGGCACTCATGGGGTCGAAATGCCAAGCAGGGCGTCGGGTCAGGCTTTTTCGGTCAGCGATAGTGCTAGGGGTGGCCCAGTCCTCAGGCAGAAGGATTTCGGCAGGGTTTAACCGTTCCAATTCGCTGACAAGGCATTCTAGCGAGGCCATTTCTTGGAGCACGAAGCGCCCATTGGTTAAATCCAGATAGGCCAAACCGAATCGACCATCCAGAGGTGCAAACGCCGCCAGGAGATTATCCCTGCGATCCTCCATGAATGCTTCATCGGTGACGGTGCCTGGAGTGACGATACGGACTACTTTACGCTCTACCGGGCCTTTAGATGTCGCCGGGTCGCCAATCTGTTCGCAAATAGCGACTGATTCGCCTAGTCTAAGTAGCTTTGACAGGTAATTCTCGGCCGCGTGGTAAGGGATGCCTGCCATAGGGATGCGCTGCCCGGCCGTTTCGCCCCGGTGGGTCAAAGTGATGTCCAGAAGTTTGGATGCTTTGTATGCGTCATCGAAAAACAATTCATAAAAATCGCCCATTCGGTAAAATAGGAGACGGTCAGAATGCTCGGCCTTCATGCTCAAATACTGCCGCATCATGGGAGTGTGCTTTTCCAGGTCCACGGCATCAGGGGTAAGGTTGTTGGTCAAAGGATTGTCATGCTCCGATTGGTCTATTGTTTTAGTGTCCTATGATAAAGGGTGGAATGGTCTTGGATGAATAAAATTTACACCTAACTATTGACTCCTCATTCAAGTGAATGCATAATGCCCAGTCTTGAGTGTGCGCCCGTAGCTCAGTTGGATAGAGTACCTGGCTACGAACTAGGTGGTCGGGAGTTCGAATCTCTCCGGGCGCGCCATTTATATGTAAGCTATGAGCCTAAGCATGTTCCATCCTGCGAAGGTTGATTTAATCAAGATTCTTCCCCTGTAGCTCAGTAGGTAGAGCAAGTGACTGTTAATCACTGGGTCGGCGGTTCGAACCCGTCCGGGGGAGCCAAAAATCGAGAGGCTTACAAAGAGTTGTAAGCCTTTTTTTATGCAAAAAATAATCTCAATCAGATTGGCGTAGATTAAATTTTTTCCCATGTTGGGGTGGTTAGTGGCTCGGTTGGCTTTAATTGATAAGTTGACAGGCTTATTTGGATGAGTTAAATTGAACGGCTAAGCTTTACCTATTTGAGTCGGCTGATGAATGATATTGCCGTTAAAGACTAAGGTTTACAGTTAAAGAGTCGAGAAACAATCGGAGTTTTGATATGCCCACGATCAACCAATTGGTTAGGAAGCCTCGGGAAAGGCAAGTAGTTAAGAGTAATGTTCCAGCTTTGAGCGGTTGTCCGCAACGGCGCGGAGTATGCACGCGAGTTTATACCACAACCCCAAAAAAGCCGAACTCGGCCTTAAGAAAGGTGGCTAGGGTACGTTTGACAAACGGTGCAGAAGTTTCAAGTTATATCGGCGGTGAAGGCCATAATCTTCAGGAGCACTCGGTTGTGCTGATTCGTGGTGGGCGAGTTAAGGACTTGCCAGGCGTTAGATACCATGTCGTGCGCGGTAGTCTGGATACCTCCGGTGTTCAGAAGCGTAGGCAGGGGCGTTCAAAGTACGGCGCAAAGCGTCCTAAGAGTTAATATTCATTCTTGAGCTAACCATATGTCTAGAAGAAGAAATTCCGATAAAAGAGAAATAAATCCAGACCCACGTTTTGGTAATTTGGTTCTCGCAAGGTTCGTGAATATGTTAATGCGGGATGGGAAAAAATCTGTCGCGGAACAGATAGTCTATCAAGCATTGGATCATATTGAAGGTAAAACCAACCATAATTCGATAGAAGTCCTAAGTAAAGCATTAGAAAATGTTCAGCCAGTTGTAGAAGTCAAGTCGCGCAGGGTTGGCGGAGCAACTTATCAGGTACCCGTTGAGGTTAGACCGGCAAGGCGAATGGCGCTTGCGATGCGTTGGTTGATAGATGCAGCCCACAAGCGAAGTGAGAAAGGAATGGAGTTGAAGCTTGCAGCAGAATTGATGGACGCAGGCGAAAATCGTGGAACAGCAGTTAAGAAGCGTGAAGACACGCACAAAATGGCTGAAGCGAACAAAGCATTTTCGCACTACCGCTGGTAAGTGCGCGATATAGTTTATCTTGAATTATTTAAAAAAAGGTTTTGGCCGTGGCACGTAATACTCCTATCGAGAGATATCGTAATATTGGAATTTCCGCACATATTGATGCGGGTAAGACTACGACCACCGAGCGTGTATTGTTCTATACTGGAATTAATCACAAAATTGGCGAAGTGCATGATGGTGCTGCGACAATGGATTGGATGGAGCAAGAGCAGGAACGTGGTATAACTATAACATCGGCTGCAACGACGACCTATTGGCGAGGCATGGGGTTAAATTATCCCGAGCATAGGATCAATATTATTGACACACCAGGCCATGTCGATTTCACCATTGAGGTGGAGCGTTCCATGAGAGTTCTGGACGGTGCTTGCATGGTTTATTGTGCAGTAGGCGGTGTGCAGCCTCAGTCTGAAACTGTTTGGCGTCAGGCTACAAAGTATGGTGTGCCAAGGATAGCGTTTGTAAATAAAATGGATCGTTCAGGATCAGACTTTTTTAAAGTTTATAAGCAGATGCGTGAGCGGTTGCATGCTAACCCGGTACCCATTCAAGTTCCAATTGGCGCGGAAGAGAAGTTTAAGGGAGTAATTGATCTTGTAAAGATGAAGTCGATAATCTGGAATGAAGAAGACAACGGATCAACATTTGTTTATTCTGAAATTCCTGATGACTTAAGGGAAGAAGCTGTCGAATGGCGCGAGAAGATGATAGAAGCCGCAGCCGAGTCAAGCGAAGAGTTGATGGAAAAATATTTTGAAGGGACTGAGCTTACGGAGCAAGAAATAATGGCAGGTCTGCGCAAGCGGACTATCAGTCTGGAAATTGTTCCAATGATGTGCGGTTCGGCCTTTAAAAACAAAGGTGTCCAAGCGATGTTGGATGCGGTGATAGATTATCTGCCTTCACCAGTAGATGTTCCGCCAATTACAGGCATTGATGCACACACCGAACAACCTATCGAACGCAAATCGTCTGATAGTGAACCGTTTGCTGCCTTGGCTTTCAAAATAATGACTGACCCATTTGTCGGCAGCTTGACGTTTGTCAGGGTTTATTCCGGAGTATTAAACTCTGGAGATAGCGTAATTTGTTCGCAGCGTGGAAACAAGGAGCGAATTGGTCGGTTGCTACTAATGCATGCGAATGCAAGGGAAGAAATCAAAGAAATTCGTGCAGGGGATATAGCGGCTTGCGTTGGTTTGAAAGATATTGTAACCGGTTCAACTTTATCTTCAGTTGACAAACCAGTAGTACTGGAGCGAATGGAATTTCCTGAGCCTGTTATTTCCGTTGCAGTTGAGCCTAAAACTAAAAGCGATCAAGAAAGAATGGGCATTGCCCTTCAGCGTCTAGCGATGGAGGATCCTTCTTTCAGAGTGCATACAGACGAAGAATCCGGTCAGACAATTATCTCTGGAATGGGTGAATTACATCTAGAGATTATCGTTGATCGAATGAAGCGCGAATTCAAGGTGGATGCAAGTGTCGGTGCCCCACAGGTAGCTTACCGTGAAACGATACGCAAGCTGGTGGAGCAAGAAGGAAAATTTGTAAGACAAAGCGGCGGGCGTGGGCAGTATGGTCATGTGTGGTTACGCATCGAACCAAAAACAGAGGGAGGTTATGAATTTGTAAATGGGATTGTTGGTGGTGTTGTGCCGAAAGAATATATACCTGCAGTCGATAAAGGCATTCAAGAGCAACTAAAAAATGGTATACTAGCTGGCTATCCAGTTGTGGATGTTAAGGTTACATTATTTGACGGTTCGTACCACGACGTGGATTCAAATGAAATGGCATTCAAAATAGCCGGGTCAATGGGATTTAAAGAAGGCGCAAGAAAGGCAAGTCCAGTGTTACTTGAGCCTATCATGAACGTTGAAGTGGAAACACCTGAAGATTATATGGGTGATGTAGTTGGGGACTTGAATAGAAGAAGAGGTGTAGTACTAGGGATGGATGATAACGCCGGAATTAAAGTATTGAAGGCTGAAGTGCCATTGGCAGAAATGTTTGGTTATTCGACGACGCTTCGATCCTTAAGTCAAGGGCGTGCTACATATTCCATGGAGTTTAAGAAATACCAAGAAGCCCCGACGAATATAGCTGATGCCGTGATAAAGAAAGTAGCGGTAAACTAAATATAAAATCATTGAAAATAGATTAGAGAGGTATCAAGGTCGTGTCCAAAGAAAAATTTTCTCGCACCAAGCCGCATGTAAATGTTGGTACGATTGGTCATGTAGACCATGGCAAGACGACCTTGACAGCGGCGTTGACAAAGATTGGTTCAGAGATGTTCGGCGGTGAATTCAAGGCCTATGACCAGATTGATGCTGCGCCTGAAGAACGCGCCCGTGGAATAACAATCGCCACAGCGCATGTCGAGTATGAATCGCCTAACCGCCACTATGCGCATGTCGATTGCCCAGGCCACGCCGACTATGTGAAGAACATGATTACCGGTGCTGCACAGATGGACGGTGCGATTTTGGTCTGTTCGGCGGCTGATGGCCCGATGCCGCAGACCCGCGAACACATCTTGCTGGCCCGCCAAGTGGGTGTACCCTACATTGTGGTCTACCTGAACAAGGCGGACATGGTTGACGATGCCGAGTTGCTTGAGTTGGTGGAGTTGGAATTAAGGGAACTTCTGGACAAGTACGAATTTCCGGGCGACGACACCCCAATCATAGTCGGTTCCGCACTCAAGGCTTTGGAAGGTGACACGAGCGAAATCGGTGTGCCATCTATCATCAAGCTGGTGGAAGCACTTGACACCTACATTCCGATGCCCGAGCGCCCGATTGACAAACCGTTCCTGATGCCAATAGAAGACGTGTTTTCGATTTCTGGGCGTGGCACGGTGGTGACGGGCCGAATCGAGCGCGGCATCATCAAAGTTGGTGAAGAAGTGGAAATCGTGGGGTTGAAGCCAACGGTCAAGTCGACTTGCACCGGGGTGGAAATGTTCCGTAAGTTGTTGGACCAGGGTCAAGCGGGGGACAACGTGGGCGTGCTGTTGCGCGGAATCAAGCGCGAAGATGTCGAGCGTGGTCAAGTGCTGGCAAAGCCAGGGTCGATCACCCCGCACACGCACTTCGAGGCGGAAATATATGTATTGTCGAAGGAGGAAGGGGGTCGGCACACGCCGTTCTTCAATAACTACCGCCCTCAGTTCTATTTTCGCACCACTGATGTGACTGGTGCAGTGGAGTTGCCGAAGGATGTGGAGATGGTGATGCCTGGGGACAACATCAAGATAAACGTTAAATTGATAGCCCCGATTGCGATGGAAGAAGGTTTGCGTTTCGCCATACGGGAAGGTGGTCGCACTGTAGGTGCGGGCGTGGTTTCTAAGGTAATTGAGTAAAATAAATGTCCAAACAAAGAATCAGAATAAGGCTTAAAGCTTTTGATCACAGGTTGATCGACCAATCAGCAAGTGAAATAGTTGAAACTGCAAAACGTACAGGTGCACAAGTTTTAGGTCCAATTCCACTGCCTACAAAAAAAGAACGATTTACAATATTGATTTCTCCTCATGTGAATAAGGATGCGAGAGATCAATACGAGTTACGTACCCATAAGCGTTTGATGGATATTATTGACCCTACGGATAAGACCGTTGATGCGTTGATGAAGCTTGATCTGGCTGCTGGTGTAGATGTACAAATCAAGCTAAATTAATAAAGCACTTGGAGTAATGATATGTCAATAGGTGTTGTAGGTAAAAAATGTGGGATGACCCGAATTTTTACTGAGGACGGATTATCTATACCCGTTTCAGTAGTTCATGTTGATACAAATACTATTGTACAATTGAAAACAAAAGAGACTGATGGGTATACAGCCATACAGGTTACAACTGGGTATAAAAAACGTTCACGATTATCCAAACCTTTAGCTGGACATTATGCTAAGGCAAGTGTTGAAGCAGGGAGGGGGCTTTGGGAATTTACGTTAAGTGATACCGAAACAAATGATTATTCTGTAGGTTCTGAATTAAATGTAGATATATTTGCAGAAGGTCAATATGTAGATGTTAGGGGAGTATCCATAGGTAAAGGGTTTCAAGGTGTTATTAAGAAATATAATTTTCGCACACAAGATGCCACTCATGGAAATTCACTTTCACATCGTGCACCAGGCTCGATAGGGCAAAATCAGACACCAGGCAGGGTGGTTAAAGGGAAGAAAATGGCAGGTCATATGGGAGATAATAATGTGACAGTTCAAAATCTTAAGATATTTGGAATAAATAAGGAAAAGTCGCTATTACTAATTAAGGGAGCAATACCAGGGTCAAAAGGTGGCGATGTAATCGTTAAACCTGCTGAGAAAAAGAAATAAGGCTAAATAATATGAACCTACAAATACCTACAACTAATAACATAGATAATGTTGGTGTGGAAGTTTCTGTAAACGTTTTCGGACAGGAATATAATGAGCCTTTAATACATCAATTGGTAGTTGCTTATTTAGCCGCTGGCAGGTCAGGGACTAAAGGGCAAAAAACACGATCAGAGGTTAGCGGTGGCGGGGCTAAACCATGGAAGCAAAAAGGAAGTGGTCGAGCGAGAGCTGGTTCTTCTAGAAGTCCTTTATGGAGGACAGGGGGTGTGACGTTTGCTGCCAAAAACAGAAGTTATAAACAGAAATTAAATAAAAAAATGTATCGAGTTGGAATGCGATCAATTTTTTCTGAACTGTTAAGACAAAATCGACTGATTGTTAAAGATGACATTTACCCATTAACACCGCGTACTAAAGAATTAGTAAGTAAAATAAAGGAATATGAGGGGAATAAAGTGTTAATAATAATGGAATCATTTAATAGTGACATGATATTAGCAGCCAGAAATCTGCCAAATGTGCAAGTTTGCATTTTCAATTCGTTAAGTCCGGTTGAACTTGTAAATAGTGATAAAATTATTGCAACGACCCAAGCAATTAAGCTAATTGAGGAAAGACTTGGATGAAACAGCAAGAACTAACTAAATTAATTATTGCACCAGTTGTTTCTGAAAAAAGTACACTGTTAGCAGAGCAAAACAAGTATGTTTTTAAGGTTAAAAAGACAGCCAACAAAAAAACAATAAAACAAGCCGTTGAATTAATGTTCAATGTAGAAGTAGATTCTATACATGTGTTAAATGTAAAAGGAAAAACAAAAAGATATGGTCGATTCATAGGGTCTCGCTCAGATTGGAAAAAGGCTTATGTAAAGCTTAAAGCTGGTCATAATATTGATCTTGTCGTTGCGTAAACTGCTAAACACATAAAATACAGAGAGCTGAAAGGAACAAACTAAAATGGCTTTAATTAAATCTAAACCGACATCCGCAGGTAGAAGGTTCGTAGTAAGAGTCAAGACAATAGGTCTTCATAAAGGTGACCCGTTTGTTGGTTTGCTTGAAAAAAAGAAGAAACACTCTGGACGGAATAATCAGGGTAGAATTACCACTAGGCATAAGGGAGGCGGACATAAACAGCATTATCGAATTATTGATTTTAAGCGTGACAAGATAGATATAACTGGTAAAATTGAACGGATAGAATATGATCCAAATAGAACTGCACATATTGCATTAGTCTTATATAAAGACGGTGAGCGTAGATACATTGTTGCACCCAAAGGGTTACAAGTTGGGCAGGAAATAATGTCTTCAGAATTTGCACCTATAAAATCAGGAAATTGTCTGCCAATTAGAAATATACCTGTTGGCTCTCAAATTCATTGTGTTGAATTAAAGCCAGGGAAAGGAGCGCAAATTGCACGCAGTGCCGGAGTGTCGGCCCAGTTGGTAGCCAAAGAAGGAAGTTACGCTACCTTGCGACTAAGATCGAGTGAAATGAGAAAAGTCTTGATCGAATGTAAAGCTGTTATTGGTGAGGTTTCTAATGTTGAACATAATTTGTCATCGTTAGGAAAAGCTGGAGCTACGAGATGGCGAGGGATAAGACCTACGGTCAGAGGTGTAGCTATGAATCCTGTAGATCATCCGCATGGTGGTGGAGAAGGTAGAACTTCAGGTGGGAGACATCCAGTTTCACCATGGGGAACACCTACTAAAGGTTACAAAACGAGAAACAACAAAAAAACCGATAGTATGATCGTTCGCAGTCGTAAACAAAAATAAGAGGTAAATATTGTGCCACGATCAATTAAAAAAGGGCCGTTTGTAGATCATCATCTACTGAAAAAAATTTCAGAAGCGATTGCTGCAGGAACAAAAAAACCAATAAAAACGTGGTCAAGGAGATCCATGGTATTACCAGACATGATAGGCATAACAATAGCTATTCATAATGGAAAACAACATGTACCAGTACTTGTAACCGACAATATGGTAGGTCATAAATTGGGTGAATTTGCGCCGACAAGGACCTATAGAGGTCATCAGGCAGATAAAAAATCAAAATAGTTGGGCATTCCGGTAAACTTATGGAAACATCAGCAAAATTAAGTAACGCAAGAATATCAGCTCAAAAATGCAGATTAGTGGCAGACCAAATTAGAGGTCTAAATGTGGCCAAAGCTATTGATCTGCTCACTTTTAGTGATAAAAAGTCAGCTGGAATTCTAAAAAAATTGTTAGAGTCTGCAATTGCGAATGCAGAACATAATGATGGAGCTGATGTAGATGAGCTCCAAGTTTCAATGATACAGGTCAATGAAGGGCCAGCCTTGAAAAGGATAAAACCAAGGGCAAAAGGACGGGCAAACAGAATTCTCAAAAGGACTTCTCATATAACGATTAAAGTTTCCGAAAAATAGATAAGGGTCTATATTATGGGTCAAAAAGTACATCCAACTGGTATAAGGTTAGGATACATAAAAGATTGGACTTCAAGATGGTATGCAAATACTCAGAATTATCCTATCTTCCTATATAACGACCTTAAAGTTCGTGAATATCTTAAAAAAAGGTTAGGACATGCATCTATAAGTAGGATACAAATCAATAGACCTGCTAATAATGCACATATTACAATTCATACAGCACGACCAGGTTTAGTTATTGGAAAAAAGGGAGAGGATATTGACGCATTGCGCAGGGACATATCGGAAATGATTGGCGTTCCTGTTCAACTAAATGTTGAAGAAATAAGGAAACCAGAATTAGATGCTCAACTTGTAGCTGAAGGAGTTGCGCAACAACTTGAAAAGCGTATTATGTTCAGAAGAGCTATGAAAAGAGCAGTTCAGAACACAATGAGATTGGGTGCTGAGGGGATAAAAATTAATGTTGGCGGAAGATTGAATGGAGCAGAAATAGCAAGAAGCGAGTGGTATAGGGAAGGAAGAGTACCATTACATACATTTAGAGCAGATATAGATTATGGATTCGCAGAGGCAAAGACTACTTACGGAATTATTGGTGTAAAAGTCTGGATATTTAAGGGTGAAGTGTATCCTACTCATGCTTTAGATGCTAAAGCAACGAACACTGTAGAAGTATAATTTGAAGGTAATATATTTATGTTGCAGCCAAAGAGAACAAGATATAGAAAGCAAATGAAAATGGATAATCGAGGTCTTGCCCATAAAGGATCTAAGGTAAGCTTCGGTGAGTATGGATTAAAATCATTAGAGCGGGGAAGATTGACTGCTAGACAAATTGAGGCGGCAAGACGGACGATCTCTCGACATGTAAAACGTGGTGGAAAGCTATGGATACGAATATTTCCAGATAAACCAATTTCAAAAAAGCCTCTAGAAGTTAGAATGGGTAGTGGTAAAGGCAGTGTAGAATATTGGATTGCACAAATCAAGCCCGGTACAATGTTATACGAGCTTGAAGGTGTAAGTGAAGAGTTAGCCCGTGAAGCATTTAGGTTGGCTGCAGCAAAGCTTCCTTTAAAAACAACTTTCTCACATAGAGTGGTAATGTAATGAAAGCATCTGAATTAAGGCTGAAAACAGTGCAGGAATTACTTAAATTAGAACAAGAATTGCATCGAGAAAGTTTTAATCTCCATATGCAGAAAGCTACTGGTCAATTGAGTAACACAGATCAGATAAAAAAAGTGAGTAAGGATATTGCGAGAATATATACTATAATCGGTGAAAAGGGTAAATAGTAGTGAATAGTACAAATACTAATGAAAGACTAATAACAGGTAAAGTTGTTAGTAATAAAATGAACAAAAGCATTTCAGTTGAAGTTGAAAGGCTTGTTCCTCATCCAGTTTATGGGAAGTACATTAAACGTACAACCAAACTAATGGCTCATGATGAGTTGAATGTGTGTAATGAAGGAGATATTGTTGAAATTAAACCATCCAGACCGTTGTCAAAAAATAAGGTTTGGTTACTCAATAGAGTTTTAGTAACCGCAAAGTAATAGAAATTCCAGTTATCATTTAGTAGTGAGTAAGCAAAATGATTCAAATGCAAACGTGTCTAGATGTAGCTGATAATAGTGGTGCTAGAAAAGTCATGTGTATCAAAGTATTAGGTGGTTCACATAGACGCTACGCTAATATTGGTGACATAATAAAGGTAAGCGTAAAGGAAGCAATACCAAGAGGTAGGGTAAAAAAAGGAGAAGTGTATAATGCCGTAGTTGTTCGTACTAGGAAAGGTGTTAGAAGAAATGATGGTTCTGCTATTAGATTTGATGGAAATGCAGCGGTAATGCTAAATAATCAACATCAACCAATAGGTACACGAATATTTGGACCGGTTACTCGTGAATTAAGAACTGAAAAGTTCATGAAGATAATCTCCTTGGCCCCAGAAGTAATATGATTGACGGTAAATAATGATGCGTAAATTAAAAAAAGGTGATCATGTTGTCGTAATTGCCGGAAGAGACAAAGGAAAAAAAGGGACTATATTGTCATATCATGATGACGATAAATTGTTAGTAGAAGGAATAAATTTAGTACGAAAGCATCAGAAACCAAATCCAAATCGTGGTATTGATGGTGGTATTATTGAAAAAGCAATGCCTATTCATAGTTCTAACGTTGCACTGTATAATCCAGTGACAGGCAAAGGAGATCGTATTGGATTTCGTCTTCTAGCTGACGGTAGGAAAATACGTTACTATAAAACTACTAACGAAGTAGTAGATATATAAACATTTATACATACAGAAGCTATGTCAAGATTACAACAAATTTACAAAGAACATATCATACCTGAATTAATCCGCGAATTCGGATATACATCGGTTATGCAAGTTCCTCGCATTGAAAAAATCACCCTGAATATGGGTGTAGGCGAAGCGATAACGGATAAAAAAATTCTACAAAACGCTGCCGATGATATGCAAAAGATATCAGGACAAAAACCTGTTATCACTTTTGCTAGGAAATCGATAGCAGGGTTTAAAATTCGCGAAGGTATGCCTATTGGTTGTAAAGTTACTCTTAGGCGTGAAAAGATGTATGAATTTCTTGATAGGTTAATAAGTATTGCGATACCTAGAATAAGAGATTTTAGGGGCTTAAATCCAAAATCGTTTGACGGAAGGGGGAGCTACTCAATGGGGATTAAGGAACAAATTATATTCCCAGAAGTTGATTATGATAAAATAGATGTGTTACGTGGTATGGATATCACAATAACTACATCTGCAAAATCAGATGAAGAAGCTAAGGGACTTTTAGTTCAATTCAAGTTTCCATTTAGAACATAGGGTTAAGGTAATGGCTAAAAAATCAATGAAAGCTAGGGAAGTAAAGCGAAAATTACTTGTTAGTAAATATAAGGATAAACGAATTGAATTAAGAGAAATTGTTAAAAATGAATCTCTTAACGATGAAGAAAGAAGATTAGCTGGTGAAAAATTACAAAAGTTACCCAGAGATTCTTGTGGAGTTAGAGTTAGAAATCGGTGTAATATTACAGGTAGACCACATGGTTACTATAGAAAATTTGGTCTTTCCAGAAATAAATTAAGAGAAGCTGTAATGCGGGGTGATGTACCTGGCGTTACAAAAGCAAGCTGGTAGTAAATGTCCTTTAATGCTAAAGAAGTGAGAATATAAAAAATGACCGTAACCGATCCACTTGCAGATATGCTTACAAGAATAGTTAATGGACAAGCTGCTGGTAAAACAGAAGTTTCGGTTCCAATTTCGAAAATTAAATTAGCCGTTGGTAATGTTCTTAAAGATGAAGGCTATTTAGCTGATATTAATGTCTCTGAATTAGACAGTAAATCAATTATCAATCTAAAACTAAAATACTTCAATGGTGTTCCAGTAATAAGAAAGTTGCAGAGAGTAAGCAAACCAGGTAAGCGAATCTATAAACAAAAAAATGAGCTACCAAAAGTTTTAGCTGGCCTTGGAATTTCAATTATAACAACATCAGCTGGCGTTATGACAGATAATAAGGCTCGAAAACTGGGTTATGGTGGTGAAGTTTTGTGTAGGGTCGAATAAAGAATTAACTGAAGGGTTAAAATAATGTCGAGAATAGCAAAAAATCCTATTACAATACCAAAAGATGTTGAAATCAATTTGGACGGTCAGCAAATAACAGTAAAAGGAAAAAAAGGAACGCTTATTTCAAGGTTACATAACAAAGTTCAAATCAACTTAAATTCTGGAGTTATCAATGTTGAATACGACAGGAATGACAAACTCGTAAATGCATTGTCTGGCACTACGAGAGCACTCATTAATAATATGGTCCAAGGTGTTAATGTTGGTTTCGAAAAAAAACTAGTTTTAGTTGGAGTTGGTTATAGAGCTCAATCGAAAGATAAATTGCTTAATCTAGCGCTTGGATTTTCTCACCCAATTGAGTACGAAATTCCAAATGGAATTGTTATAGAAACACCAACCCAAACTGAGATTGTCATTAAGGGTTGTGATAAGCAAATTGTAGGACAAGTAGCTGCAAATATAAGATCCTATCGACCACCAGAGCCTTACAAAGGTAAGGGGATAAGATATTCGGATGAAGTTATTGTTCGTAAAGAAGCGAAAAAGAAATAAGGTGCAATAATGGATAAAAAAAAATCTAGATTAAAGCGAGCATCAAAGACAAGACATGTCATTAAGTCCCACGGTGCAATAAGACTAACTGTTCATAGAACACCTAAGCACATTTATGCACAAATCATAACGCAGGATGGTGGAACAGTCTTAGCTAGTGCTAATACATTACAAAAAAACCTTACTACCGATCTTGAGTATACAGGTAATATACAAGCTGCAAAAGAAGTTGGAAGGATTATAGCAGAACGAGCAAAATTGATTGGTGTTGAAAAGGTTGCATTTGATCGTTCAGGTTTCAAATTTCATGGACGGATTAAAGCATTAGCAGATTCTGCGCGTGAAGCTGGCCTAAATTTTTAACGGTGTATCTATGGCAAATATTGCGAATCAAAACAGTAACACAGACGGGCTACAAGAAAAGCTAGTTGCAGTAAGAAGAGTAGCTAAGGTTGTTAAAGGCGGTAGGCAATTTGGTTTCACAGCGCTTACAGTCGTTGGTGATGGAAATGGAAAAGTGGGTTATGGATTATGTAAAGCTCGTGAAGTACCAGTAGCAATTCAAAAATCCATGGAACAGGCTAGGAAGAATCTAAAACAGGTTTTTTTGAACGGTGATACTTTACATTATGCGATAACTTCGAGTACAGGAGCTGCAAAAGTTTTCATGCAACCTGCATCAGAAGGTACAGGTATCATTGCGGGGGGTGCAATGCGTGCTGTCTTTGAAGTTGTTGGTGTCCATAATGTGTTGGCGAAATGTATAGGAAGTAATAATCCAATAAATGTAGTTAGAGCTACAATTAAAGGATTAACAGAAATTAACGATCCAAAGTACATTGCAGCGAAGAGAGGTAAATCCCTTTCTGATTTGATTGAGTAATATCCATGAATACTAAGCAATTAAAAATAACCCAAATAAAAAGTAAATTTGGCAGACTTAGCAATCACAAGTTTTGTTTGTTAGGCTTGGGTATTAGGAGATTAAATCAAAGTGTTGTTGTAAAAGACACACCTGAAAATCGTGGTATGATAAATAAAATCAATTATATGCTCAAAGTTGAGGAAGTCTAATATGTACCTAAATACTATTACTTTTGCTGATGGTAGCAAAAAAAAGAGAAAAAGAGTTGGACGTGGTATAGGATCTACTCTGGGCAAAACTTGTGGAAGAGGACATAAAGGGCAACATGCGAGATCAGGGGGGTTTCATAAAGTAGGATTTGAAGGGGGTCAAATGCCTCTTCAAAGAAGGCTCCCGAAAGTTGGTTTTGTATCTTTGTTAGGAAAATTAACAAAGGAGTTGAATCTTTCAGATATAAATTCACTGAATTTAGATATAGTTGATATCGATATTTTGAGAGCTAAAAATATAGTCCCTAAACTTTGTAAGAAGGTCAAAATTATTGATTCAGGTATTATTGAAAAACCAATTATAGTAAAAGGCTTGAAAGCAACAAAAGGTGCTTCAGAAAAAATCATAAACGCTGGTGGTAGAGTTGAGGTCTAAGTGAATATCCCGAATACTGGTATATCAAATAAATATGGTCGTTTGACTGAACTTCGTCAGCGCCTTTTATTTGTATTAGGTGCTCTTATTGTTTATCGTATAGGAGCGCACATACCAATTCCAGGTGTTGATCCGCGAGCAATACAAAGTCTTTTTCAACAGGATGGACATAACATATTAGATATGGTTAATATGTTCAGCGGTGGTGCATTAAAAAGACTGAGTATATTTGCTCTCGGTATAATGCCTTATATTTCTGCATCTATCATTCTTCAATTAATGGCTGTTGTAATTCCTACACTTGAACAAATTAAGAAAGAGGGTGAATCAGGTAGAAAAAAAATAAACCAATATACCCGCTATGCTACTGTGGTTCTTGCAAGTTTTCAAGCCATAGGCGTTGCCATTGCTCTACAAAATCAAACTGCATCTGGAGTACCAGTAGTTACAAACCCTGGTATACATTTTATTTTCATAACAGCAGTGTCTTTAGTTTCCGGTACTGTTTTTCTAATGTGGTTAGGCGAACAAGTTACTGAAAGAGGTATAGGTAATGGAATATCTATTATAATTTTCTCTGGTATTGTTGTTGGTTTACCTTCAGCTATTGGAGGTACTTTAGAGTTAGCCAGAACTGGTGAGATGAATACTTTAAGTATAATTAGTCTTTTCGCTATTGCTATTGCCGTAACGGGTTTTGTTGTATTCGTTGAAAGAGGTCAACGAAGGATAACCATTAATTATGCAAAAAGACAGGAAGGTAGAAAGATGTATGCTGCACATAAAAGCTTTCTTCCTTTAAAGCTTAATATGTCGGGTGTTATACCTCCTATTTTTGCCTCGAGTATAATATTATTTCCTGCTACTATAGCAAGTTGGTTTGGTAATAATGAAAGTCTTAATTGGTTACAGGATGTTGCTTCCGCAATTTCACCTGGGCAACCTATATACGTGTTACTTTATGCCACCGCTATAGTATTCTTTTGTTTTTTCTACTCAGCAATGGTATTTAATTCTAATGAAACTGCGGAAAATCTTAAGAAATCAGGAGCTTTCATTCCCGGTGTTCGTCCAGGGCAAAATACCGCTGCCTATGTAGATGGTGTAATGACAAGATTAACTATGGCTGGTGCAATTTATATTACTATTGTTTGTTTGTTGCCTGAATTTTTAATTGTATATTGGAACGTACCTTTCTATTTTGGCGGTACATCGCTGTTGATCATAGTCGTTGTTGTGATGGATTTTATGTCACAAATTCAGACCTACGTAATATCACATCAATACGAAGGATTAATGAAGAAGGCTAACCTACGAATGAATAAGAATTAAAATTAATTCTTTAATATTCATTTCTAAATAAAGTACAAGGTGAATTAAATGAAAGTGCGCGCTTCAGTTAAAAAAATCTGTAGAAATTGTAAGATTCTAAAAAGGAAAGGTGTTGTTCGCATCATATGTAAAGATGCTCGACATAAACAAAGACAGGGTTAGTATTAGAGTATTTGAAAGTACAGCGTGATCTAAATTAATCGATTGAGGAGTTTTAAAACAAATGGCTCGTATTTCTGGGATTAATATACCCGAAAATAAACACCTGGTAATTTCTTTAACATCTATTTATGGTATAGGTAATTCTAGAGCAAGACTTATTTGTGAAAAAGTTGGAATTTTACCTACTATTAAAGTCAAAACCTTAACTGAAGATCAAATTGACAACATACGTGAAGCAGTTGCAAAATTTGTTGTTGAAGGTGATTTAAGACGTGAAATATCCATGAATATCAAAAGATTAATGGATTTAGGTTGTTATAGAGGATTACGTCATAGAAGAGGATTGCCAGTCCGTGGACAAAGAACGAGAACTAATGCTCGTACACGTAAGGGACCAAGACGTCCAATCCGTAAATAAACAAAATAATTTGTATTTGAGGAAAGTAAATGGCAGTTTCAACGCGTTCTAGTAAGAAGATCAAACGAGATATTTCTGATGGCATTGCTTATATAAGTGCATCATTTAATAATACTATAATTACAATAACAGATCGTAAAGGTAATGCTTTATCATGGTCCACAGCTGGTGCCGCAGGATTTAAAGGATCTAGAAAAAGCACACCATTTGCCGCTCAGGTTGCAGCAGAAAAGGCAGGACTTATCGCGAAAGAGTATGGAATAAAAAATCTTGATGTACGTATCACGGGACCTGGTCCAGGTAGAGAATCAGCGGTTAGGTCTTTGAATAATCTCGGTTTTAAGATAACTAATATTATAGATGGTACTCCTATTCCTCATAATGGATGCCGCCCACCTAAAAGACGTAGAGTTTGATTTTGGAGATTATGTAAATGGCAAGATATATCGGCCCAACATGTAAATTAAGTAGAAGGGAAGGCACTGATCTTTTCCTAAAATCACGTGGAAAATCCCTAGAATCAAAATGTAAACTCGATCAGCAGCCAGGACAGCATGGTTCTAAACGTGGTAGATTATCGGATTATGCTATTCAATTAAGAGAAAAGCAAAAAATGCGCCGAATCTATGGAGTACTTGAAAAGCAATTCAGAAACTACTATTTTAAAGCAGCAGCAAAGAAAGGTTCAACCGGGGGTAATCTTCTATCCTTATTGGAATCTAGACTTGATAATGTTGTATATAGAATGGGCTTCTCATGTACTCGAGCAGAAGGCCGTCAACTTGTCAGTCATAAATCCATTAAGGTAAATGGAAAGCTCCTTAATATTCCTTCTTATCATGTTAATTCGGGTGATGTGATAAGTGTTACTGAAAAAGCTAAAGCACAACAACGTATCAAAGATTCACTTCAAGTTACAGAACAATACGGCATACCTTCTTGGCTAGAGGTCGATGTAAATCAGATGCGTGGTGTTTTCAAATCCATACCAGAACGTAGTGAGTTAGGTAGCGATCTTAACGAGCAGTTGGTTGTTGAACTGTATTCTAAGTAAATAAAATAGGTTTTTTTGATGTCAAGTTACCTTGCTGAATTAATAAAGCCCAATTTGGTTGACGTATCATCTATCGACAAAAATACTTCACGAATTGTTATTGAACCCTTAGAAAGAGGATTTGGTCACACACTTGGAAATGCGTTGAGGCGTGTATTATTATCCGCTGTCCCTGGTAGTGCAGTCACAAATGTTTTGATTGAGGGTGTGGTTCATGAGTATTCTTCAATTGAGGGTGTGCAAGAAGATGTTATCGACATTCTTCTTAACTTAAAAAACTTAGCAATCAAAATTAATAAGGGTCAACTCGTTGTATTGACCCTCAGTAAGGTCGGCCCTGGTACGGTCACGGCTGCCGATATTCAACTCACACATGATGTTGAGATAATTAATCCAAATCTAGTAATTGCGAACCTAACATCTACCGGCAAATTGGAAATGAGTTTAACCATTGAAAAAGGTCGTGGTTATCAACCTGTTGCCCAAAGGTTGATAAACGGTTCTGATTCACCCGTAGGTACACTTCATATAGATGCTTCATTTAGTCCAGTGCGAAAGGTTTCTTATATAGTTGAATCTGCCCGAGTAGAACAGCGTACAGACTTGGATAAATTAGTTATTGAATTAGAGACTAATGGCACAATAGACCCACAAGAGGCAGTAAGCCTTTCTGCTTCCATATTAAAAGATCACTTATCCGTTTTTTTTGACTTCAAAGGTGAGCATAGTACTTTCCCAATATTACCAGTAAAACAAACATATGATCCTTTATTATTACGTCCCGTTGATGACTTGGAATTAACTGTAAGGTCTGCAAATTGTTTAAAAGCAGAAAATATCTTTTATATTGGTGATCTCATACAACGAACTGAGGTTGATCTTTTAAAAACCCCAAATCTTGGAAAAAAGTCGCTAACAGAAATAAAAGATGTTTTAGCCACTAAGAGTTTATCACTAGGTATGAGACTCGATAATTGGCCCCCTGAAGGATTAAAGAAAGACTAATGCTAATAACATCAATGATAATTAGGTAAGAACAATGCGTCATTCAAAAGCCGGTAGAAAATTTAACAAAAATAGTAGCCATAGAAAAGCTATGTTTCGCAATTTAATTAATGCCTTAATAGGTAATGAAATAATAAAAACTACATTACCTAAAGCTAAAGAAATTAGAAGATTTGCCGAACCTATAATCACAATCTCTAAAGTTGATACATTAGCTGGTAAAAGGCTCGTTTTCAATCGCTTAAGAGATAGAGCTATCGTGCTTAAGTTGTTCAATGAAATTGGTCCGCGATATGCGAATAGACAGGGTGGTTATTTACGTATTTTGAAATGTGCACCACGTGCAGGTGATTCTGCTCCAATGGCATATGTTGAATTAGTTGATCGACCGGAAGTTTCTGGATAATTCCATCTCTTTATTTAATAAAAGGTCCGGTTAAATGCCGGACCTTTTTTTTTGTCGATTTATGTATTTTAATTTTAAATTTGTTGTATTCGTTCAGTCCACTCAGCGTTTTCCTGGGTGCGAGGCCATCTTGCCCGCAGTTTTAGCGGGCGGGACGCCCGCGCTACAAGGGTGGGCTGAACGGTTACTGATTAACTATTTTCATATTTAATTAAACTATTGTCAAATACAGCATTTTCAACATCAAAGAGTTACTTGGTAGTGGGTATGATAGCACAGGTTATTCGATTGACCTGAAGGTTTAACGGAATGTCTGTTTTAGGTATATTTTTAAGATGAAAATGCTGTATATCAAGATTTCTCTATGCTTCACATACCTTTTGCAGAAATGTATGCCAACCAATCATTTAAACGCGTATAATAATGCACCTATGGGCTTCCCTCAACGCGGTAGGGCGCAACAGGCGTGTTCCGTCGTTTTGACAACGTCTTTTGTTGACCGTCAAAACGGCCTATGTGCCATTTTATTCACTGCTAGGAGTCCCGATTTGCATTCATGTACAGCTTTTTTTCTTAAGAAAGGAAAATGATAATAAAGGACACTCATTCAAACTATCCTGTGTGTCTGTGCTTTGCAAAATGGTATAACCCAACAAGTAACTATTCGATATTACAAACGCTGTATGACTTCATATCTTTCTACAAGTTTTTATAGTAATGCGAAATTGGCCGATATATTGGTCGATTTAAAGTTTATTAATAAAGACCATGAGTTCATATTTCATGAGGTACTTAATAAAGTTGTTAATGTTAGTCCCTTTGTTCTCAACTGCATTACAAAAAATTCAATTATTATTCATGAATTAGTTGAGTCAGGTTATTTGTTTCAAGAAAGTTCACTATATCGCTTTAATTCAGATATACACAATCTATTGTCTTCAATAAGCAATGATAATGATTTATATAAAATACTTCGTTATTATAGAAATCGAGAAATGGTTAGGATTGCTTGGCGCGATATAGCTGGATGGGCGAATATCGAAGATACTATGTTAGAAATAACCTGTTTAGCTGAGGCATTTATCAGCGAAACATTAGATTATCTTTTTGCTAAATTATGCATTGAAAAAGGATGTCCAATAAATAAATTAGGACAAATTCAGAACATAGTAGTTGTTGGAATGGGAAAGCTTGGTGCATGGGAATTAAATTTCTCTTCAGATATTGATCTCATTTTTTTTTATGAAAGTGATGGTTTGTTAACTGACAAGAAATCAACTTCTTATTTTGAATTTTACACCAAATTAGTGCAATCTTTTATTAAAGCAATTGATTCTAATACTGAAAATGGATTTGTATTCCGCGTGGATACAAGGCTCCGCCCTTTTGGTGAAAGTGGACCTATTGTTATGAACTATGATGGGTTGGAAATTTATTATCAAGGGCAAGCTAGGGAATGGGAACGATATGCTATGGTCAAATCAAGAGTGATTTATGGCGATGTAAACGCAGGTGAAAGATTACAGGCTCTTCTTACACAATTTACATATAGACGGTATTTGGATTATCGTGCTGTCGGTGAACTTCGTCAATTAAAGAAAAAAATAAATATTGAACTGCAATCTAAAGATAAATTAAATAACATCAAATTGGGGTTAGGAGGGATACGTGAAATAGAATTTATAGGACAAGTTTTTCAGTTGATTCGCGGTGGTCGAGATAAAATATTACGTGAACGAAGTATCTTAAAAGTTTTTGATATATTATACGAACTAAATTTACTTCCAATAGAAATTATCTCCACACTTAAGGAGTCTTATCGTTTTTTACGAACGGTTGAAAATCGATTGCAACAATATGAAGATAAACAAACACACGATATCCCGAAAAATATTACACAACAAAATATTCTAGCCTCTGGATTAGATTATCCCGACTGGGAATCTCTAAGTAATAAAATTCAATCTGTCCGTTTAGTTGTACATGATATTTTTAATCAAATTATAGCAAATAGAAATTCTTTATCGGATGAATATAATATAATTGATTGGTTAGATGCCGATATTTCTTTTATTTCTACCCATCTCAGAGCACTTGGCTACTCTAGTCCCGAATCTATTATTAATTTGATTATTCAATTCAAGCAATCTTATTCTGTACGGAAAATCACTGCTAGGGGTGTCAATGAACTTAACCGTTTGATTTCTAAAATACTTGAATATATCGTTAATTATGATAATAATTTTGATATTTTGTCTCGTTTATTCAATCTATTCAATGCTTTAGCTGGACGAAATGTTTACTATGCGCTATTGAATGAAAATAAACAAGCTTTATCACAATTAATAAACCTAGCATCTAAAAGCTCTTGGATAGTTAACCTGATTTCCAATCATCCTATATTGTTAGATGAACTTCTTGATTCACAGTCATTATATTCTCCTGTAACAAGGCAAAGTTTGAACGATGAGCTTAATTATTTTTTGCAACAAATCAATGTAGATGATATGGATGAGCTTTTAAATGCCTTACGGCAATTTAAAAATGCAAATATACTTAGAATTGCGGCTGCCGACTTATACGGAATCATATCTATTAGTGTTATTAGTGATTATTTATCACTATTGGCAGAAGTTATTCTGGAATATGTTTTACAACATGCATGGCGTTTGACAGTTCTACGTCATGGCACACCACCCCAAACAAATCTAGGTCAAATTAAAGGATTTGGCATCATTGCGTATGGGAAGCTAGGAGGACTTGAATTAAGTTACTCTTCAGATTTGGATTTGGTTTTTCTCTATGGTGGCGTGAGTGACACTACGCTTACAGTGGGTGAAAACCCAATTCCCTGTGCTCAATTTTACGCTAAAGTAGTTAAGCGCATGGTCGTTATTCTTACTACTCATGTTCATTCGGGTACACTTTACGAAATTGATTTGAGGCTTCGTCCTAGCGGTAACTCGGGTCTCTTAGTCAGTAGTCTTGAAGCCTATCAAACTTATCAATTGGAAAACTCTTGGACATGGGAGCAACAAGCTCTGGTGCGCGCAAGATTCATTACTGGTGATGCAATTATAGCAGACAGTTTCCATATCATACGTCAACGCTCACTATGTAGAAAACGCGATACAATGTTGTTGAAAAGTGAGGTTTTGGAGATGCGTTGTAAAATGCGTCAAAATTTGGAGGTTAAAATTACTGGACGATTTGATCTAAAGCAAGCAATTGGTTGTATTGCAGATATCGAGTTTATAGTACAATTCGCTGTGTTGGCACTTTCGTATGAACATCATAACCTCATTCGATGGACAGATGTTTTACGCTTATTGGTCTGCTTACAAGAAATTGGTTTTTTTTCTGTGGAAGAGACTGAACTATTGAGCAATGCTTATTGCCAATTTCGCGAACAGTCTCATCATGCTGCATTGCTTGAGCAATCAGCTACCGCCTCTGAGAACGATTTTGTTTCGATTCGTTCTAGGGTTGCAACTGTTTGGCATGACAAAATTGAACGAACATAATATCTATATTCTTTTACTAACATATCTATCGGAGACAAATCGATGACGATGGACGACAGAGATGGCGTCATCTGGCTGGATGGCGAATGGTTGCCTTGGAGGGATGCCAAGACTCATGTACTGACTCATACTCTTCATTATGGATGTGGAGTTTTTGAAGGTTTAAGAGCATATCAAACTGCTAAGGGTACTGCAATTTTCCGTTTGCGTGACCATACTGATCGTTTATTCCGATCAGCAAAAATTCTGAATATTAAAATTCCTTTTGATAAGGATTTATTAGATCAGGTCCAGATTGAAGCCGTGAAAAGGAATAATCTTTCTAGTGCTTATATTCGCCCTATGTGTTTCTTAGGTGCAGAGGGCATGGGTTTACACGCCGCAAATCTAACCACTCATGTTATGGTAGCGGCTTGGGAATGGGGAAGTTACCTCGGGAATGATGGTATTGAGAAGGGTATAAAGGTTCGCACATCATCCTACGCTCGTAATCATATTAATAGTTTGATGTGTAAGGCTAAAGCTAATGGAAACTATTTAAACTCTATTCTAGCCGTTCAGGAAGCGGTTTCATGTGGCTGTGATGAGGCTTTGTTGTTGGACCATGAGGGATATGTGGCAGAAGGTAGCGGTGAGAATATATTTATTGTCCGCCGAGGTAAGCTTTTTACCCCTGACTTAACTTCAGCCCTTGAAGGTATCACACGCGAGACGGTCATGACGATAGCCTCAGAACTTGATATTGAAGTCGTTGAGAAGAGAATAACCCGCGATGAAGTTTATGTGGCTGATGAGGTTTTCTTTACCGGCACTGCGGCTGAGGTCACTCCAGTTAGAATTTTGGATGGTCGTGAGATTGGAAACGGAAGTCGAGGGCCAGTTACTACACAAATCCAATCCATTTATTTCGACTATGTGCATGGTCGTAGAGTAGACCACAGTGAGTGGTTAAGCTATTCAAGCTGAAATGTGTATCTTACTAGGGTAATCCATGTCTAATCAAACTATTAAAAAAGTAGCCTTAGCCTATTCAGGTGGTCTCGATACCTCTGTGATCTTAAAATGGTTAGAAGAAACCTATAATTGCGATGTCGTTACTTTTACTGCCGATATCGGCCAGGGCGAAGAAGTAGAGCCGGCCCGTGCTAAGGCTAAAGCCATGGGGATCAAAGAAATCTATATCGACGATCTTCAAGAGGAATTTGTCCGGGATTTCGTATATCCAATGTTCCGCGCCAACACCGTTTATGAAGGTGAATACTTGCTCGGAACATCGATTGCCCGTCCACTAATAGCGAAACGTTTGATTGAGATTGTCAACCAAACGGGTTGTGATGCTATTTGTCACGGTGCGACTGGCAAGGGGAATGATCAAGTACGCTTTGAATTGGGCGCTTACGCCCTAAAACCTGACATTAAAGTTATCGCTCCCTGGCGTGAATGGGATTTAACTTCCCGTGAAACTTTGTTGGCCTACGCCGAGAAGCACAACATACCCATTGAGATGAAACGCGGCAAGTCTTCACCCTATTCTATGGATGCTAACCTGCTGCATATCTCATACGAAGGTGTCATTCTCGAAGATCCCTGGGCTGAACCCGAAGAAGACATGTGGCGCTGGACGGTCTCACCCGAATCCGCTCCGGATCAACCTCTTTACTTGGAGTTGACTTACGATCAGGGCGATATTGTTGCCATTGATGGAGAGCAATTAAGTCCGGCGAAGGTTTTGGCTAAACTCAATTATGTAGGTGGTGCCAACGGCGTGGGTCGTTTGGACATTGTGGAAAACCGCTATGTTGGTATGAAATCCCGTGGTTGCTATGAAACCCCTGGTGGCACAATCATGCTAAAGGCTCATCGTGCGATTGAATCACTGACGCTAGATAGAGAAGTAGCCCACCTCAAAGATGATTTAATGCCCCGCTACGCTAGTTTGATCTACAACGGTTATTGGTGGAGTCCAGAGCGATTGATGCTGCAACAGATGATTGATGCATCCCAAGTCAATGTTAACGGCCAAGTAAGGTTGAAGCTGTATAAAGGCTCTGTCAGCGTCGTCGGTCGAAAATCGGAAACCAACAGCCTTTTCGACATGAACATTGCCACCTTCGAAGACGACAAAGGGGCTTACAACCAAAAAGATGCCGAGGGGTTCATTAAGCTGAATGCTCTCCGATTGAGGATTGCCGGTAAGAAGGGGGTTAAATTTACGGAAACAAGATAAATATAAAATAACCAATGAACAGCATCAAATGGATTATGCCTTGTAAGATATTTGCCCCCCCGCTGACAAAAGTAATGAGGGTAATTAATAAAGTTGCCATCAACAATGTCGAATTAGTGCCATCCAGTCCCAATGTCAACTCCACGCCCTGGGATGACGCGGCAATCAGAATGATGGGTACGGTAAGTCCGATGGTCGAGAGTGTCGTTCCTAGGCAAATGTTGACTGCCCGTTGCATCCGGTTAGCTAGGGCAGCGCGGATCGCGCCTAAGCCTTCGGGGGTCAAGCCTAGGCTAGCGATAATCAATCCTCCCAAGGCGGTTGGGGCTTTGAGTTCGATGATACCGTAATTGACCGCCTCCCCTAAATATTCTGACAGCAAAACCACCGGAATTAACGAAATCACCATCCCGGCACCTAGCTTAAGGAGAGTCCCCCAATTTCTGTCTTGAATATTGGGGGAGTGCAGTTCGGTGGAATGTGGATTGGTGGATGCATGGTCGAAATAGGATCGGTGTCGACCGGTCTGGATCATCAGAAAAAGCAGATATACGACTACGGAAAGTGTGCCTAGGTAGATTTCTTGGCGCAGATCCAGGGTAGGCCCTTTAGAGGAAACAGTGTAGTTCGGCATGATCAGCAGCATCATAGACAGCGGTGCGATCAATTGCACAAAAGATAGTGCGCCGCGTAAGTTAAACCCTTGTTCCCGGTGTCGCCAGCCTCCGCTAGTTATCGCCGCGCCAACCATGCCATTCATTGTGATCATCAATATGGCAAAGACGGTATCGCGCAACAGGCCGGGATTATTTTTTCCATTGAACATCATTTGCAACATCAAACTGACTTCGATGATGGTCGCAGCCAGCGTCAATACCAAGGTGCCATAAGGCTCTGGTAACAAGTCGGCCAAATGGTCGGCGTTACGGACCACGGAGAGCACGCAACCCAGCATCAAGACGAAAACCCCCACCCCCAAGCCGATGATCAACCGTTGTTCGTGTAAAATGGGGAATGCATCACCATACCAATGCAGCCCCCCCCATAAAATCCAGCCTAGGCTGATTGACGCAATTCCTACGATTTGGCTTGCGGAGTGCTGTTTGGTAGTTGGCGGGGTTAAGGCGGTCTTTGCCCTATGTTTTCTTTTGCGCATCGGCTGGGGCGGGAATTTAAATGTTATGGCTTAGTATAAGGCAATATATCCAACAATTCTCACTTTGAGCGCTCTTTCTTTCATGAAATTTGACCAAGGAAAAAATCTCCGTTATAATGCGTCAATAAATAGTTGATGCAATAAGTCGATTAGCGGGGTATAGCGCAGTCTGGTAGCGCGTCTGCTTTGGGAGCAGAATGTCGGGAGTTCGAATCTCTCTACCCCGACCAACCTTTTAGAAGCGCTTGTAGCTCAGCCGGATAGAGCATCGGCCTTCTAAGCCGAGGGTCGCAGGTTCGAGTCCTGCCAAGCGCGCCAATAACCATATTATGGTGACCGTAGCTCAGTTGGTAGAGTCCAGGATTGTGATTCCTGTTGTCGTGGGTTCGAGCCCCATCGGTCACCCCATCTTCGGGCCATTAGCTCAGTTGGTAGAGCAGCGGACTCTTAATCCGTTTGTCGTAGGTTCGACCCCTACATGGCCCACCAAAATCAATCAGTTAGCCGCAAGTTTCCCACGCAAGATTACAAGTGCGGGACTTTTGCGGGACTCTTTCTCACAAACTTTGTTGGCTGCCTCTATCAAGCTAGTGATTTCTGCCGAGGAATAGTGAGTGGTGATTCTCCCTGACTTATGCCCAAGCAAATCCTGCCTGTCCTCATAGCTGACGCCTGCTGCTCGCAAACGCCTACCAAAAGTATGCTTAAGATCATGAACCCGCACATTTTGTATACCCGACGATTTTTTAGCTTCCCTCCATCCCGAATTGTTCATTCGTTGGATAGGCTTGCCCCTAAATGAAAAAACGAACTCGGGGTGCTGTCCACGAACGGATTCAATCACTGAACTAGCAACACGATTCAGGACGATCAATCGGTCAATTCTGTTTTTCACATTTTGACCTGGAACAATAAATACACTCGTACTTAGTTCCGGGATAGCTATTTCCCATTCCCATTTCAAACTACAAACCTCTCGTTCCCGGCAACCAGTATTCACTTTGAACAAAGCCATGTTGGCGAGGTGAATTGGCAACTCCTTAAACAATTTCTCCTGCTCATCCCAGTTTAGAGGATAAGGTTTCCGCAAATCGAATTCCGGTAGTAACTTGATCTTAGGGGATGACTGAAGCCAACTGAGTCCATACTCGTCAATCCACTCGGTGGCCGCTAGGTTCAAAATGTGCCTGACGACCTTCAAAGCTTGATTAATTGTGCGGGTCTTAACCCCTTCATTGCGGCGAGCCTCAATAAAAGGAGCCAATGTTCCCATATGCACAGATTCCAATGGTAAATCACCAATAAATGAGTCCAATTTTTTCAACCAGCTTGCATCATCCTTAATACTAGATTTAAAGCTTTCGTTAAGGTGCTTGGTGGCGGCCTGACGAAAGGTTCTATCGGGGCGAACCCCATAGACTTCAGCTTGCCGTGTTTCTTCCAAGCGTCGGGCTAAGTATCTTTCGGCTTCCCGCAAGTCGCTCGTTCCAGTGCTTTCGCAAAAGCGGCGGCCTCTGACTTGCTTGTCGATGTGCCATAGCCCATTCCTCTTGATGAGGCCCGGTGTGCGTTTTTGTTTGGTTTTTGACATGTGTCAACTCCTAAAACTTTCTGCGCCGGGCGTCCGTTGCAAGACTTATAATCCTCTGCCCAAGCGTCAAGGTCAAGACGGTCAAATGCAATGCCCTGATCGCCAATAGGAATTTCAATTAGGCAAGGGCGAACTGTTTGGTTGAAGCGGTTGCGGTCCATCCCCAGGTAGGTTGGCGCATCCCGCAACCGGATCAACCTCGACTTGCAACCGAAAACGAGGCAGAGTCCGTAGGCGAAATGCCGCTGGAACGCCTGCAACTGGGGCTGGACCGGGCCTTGCGCGGCGACTACCGCCCGCCGCCGCTGTTTGGCCTGGTCCTGGAAACCGCCAGTGGCAATCTGCGCCCGCTGGCCGTGCCGCCGTTCTTCGACCGGGTGTTGCAACGGGCCGTGGCGCAAATCATCAACCCCGCGCTGGAATCCTCCCAATACCGCCACAGTTACGGCTACCGCGCCGGACGTTCGCGGATGAACGCCCGCGACGCGGTGCAAGCCGCCAGTCGGCAAGGCTACCAGTGGGTGTATGAATCCGACATCGCCGATTTTTTCGACAGCGTTGACCGGGGGCGGCTTGAAGTCCGCCTGCGGGCGCTGTATGGCGAAGACCCGATGGTGGACCTGCTGCTCGATTGGATGGGCCAGCCGGTGGAATACCAAGGCCAGACCATTGCCCGCAAGGCCGGTCTGCCGCAAGGCTCGCCGCTCAGCCCGGCGATGGCTAATTTGATGCTGGACGATTTCGACGGCGACATGGAGGTTCTGGGCTTCAAGCTGATCCGCTTCGCCGACGATTTCGTCGTCCTCTGCAAAAGCCGGGGACAGGCCGAAAGCGCCAGTCGTGCCGCCGCCGCGTCCCTGGCCGAGCATGGGCTGGGCCTGAACCCCGACAAATCCCGCATCAGTGCCTCGGCGGATGGCTTCCGCTATCTGGGCTATCTGTTCGTCAACGACTTGGCGGTGGACGTGTCCGGCCACAAGTCGGAAACCCAGGTCAAGCCGGAAATACCCCCCAACTCCTGGCTGGCCCGTCTAGCCGGACGCACACCGTTGCCGGTCGATGGGGTTGAAATTAGCCGTCATTCCGGCATGGACCGCCGGAATCCAGATTGCATGGATGCCCCAAATCCGCGCCATCCCTGGAGCCTAGGTTCCGGCGTCCCCTGCCGGAACGACGAGGAAACGCTCAATTCAACAGCATTGCCCCCAGAGGGAGAGGGGGCCAAACCAGCCAAAATCGGCGCAATGGACGACCTCGGCCAAATGCTCTGCATCACTGGCGAACGCGCCACCCTGTCCACCCACGCCGGCCGCTTGCGCGTGGAACGCGGCGAGCAAACCCTGCACGACCTGCCCTGGCGCAACCTGCAAGCCGTGGTCTTGTTTGGCTCCCACACCCTCACCACCCCGGCGCTGCAAGCGGCCCTCAAGCAAGCCGTGCCGGTGCATTTCGCCGGGGCGGTCGGCGGTTATCGCGGCGTGTTGTGGACCGGCAGGCCCGCCGAACCCGGCTGCGGCCTGTGGCTGAAACAGGCCAACCTGTTTGCCGACCCCGCCAACGCCCTGCTGTCGTTCGGCTACACCTTGCTGAACGGCTATGTGGAAACCCTGCTCCATGCCGACGGCCTGCTGCCCTGGCTGGGTTTCTACCACCAGGCGCATGGCCGCCACGCCACCTTGGCCTCCGACCTGATGGAGCCTTTCCGCCATTTGGTCGAGCGCACCGTCCTCTCCGCCGTCCAGCGCCATGAACTTAAAGCCCAAGACTTCTTCATTGCCGCGAACGGCGCATGCATGATGCAAAAAGAGGCCCGCCGCGTCTTCTTCGCCCAGTTGTTGGATCGCTTCAACACCCCGCTCGCGGCCTACGGCGAAGACGTGGCGCTGACCCCTGTGCAGCACATCCACCGGCAAAACTTGTCGCTGACGGGCTGGTTAATGCGGGGCGAGGCTTTCCAAGCTTTTCGGACGCGGTGAGAATATATCTCGTCATTCCGGCAGGGATGCCGGAATCCAGCGTCCATGGATGGCAATCTGTGGGGCATAATCGCTTCTAAAATAATCTACGATCAGGATTCTTCACCATGCACATCTACTTGGCCTGCTTCGACATCAGCGACGACAAGAACCGCGACCGGGCGGGCAAGGAACTTTTGACCTATGGGGACCGTGTGCAGAAATCCGTGTTTGAAATCGCCATCCGCCGCCCGGAGGACTTCGCCTCAAGCTGGCCCCGCTGCTGGAAGACGGCGACGACTTCCGCTTCTACCGCCTGTGCGCCGACTGCCGCAGCCAGTCCTTTGGCATTCGCGGCGAACGCCTCGCCCAATTCCCGCCGGCGGTGGTGGTTTAGGCATTTGGTGAACCTCCGCACCCTATTGGGGCAGATGCTAAAAATCTGCTATTCCTACTTGGCAATCAACAGGTTACGGGCAATAAACCGGAATGTTTGTATGGTCTAGCCCACCAAACCAATGGAATCAACAGCTTAATGCTTGCAAATGATGAGAAAACGGCTTAAAATACCCTCACTGCTGCGACATCGACAGAGGTTCACCAAATAGGCCATTCCAGGCCACACGCTGCGTGGGCTCTAGGGCCAAGAGTCGCAGTAGTACTAGCCGCTAAGGCTGTTGAAACCTGATCCGTTGCGCACAATCAGCCAGCCATTTTGTCGCAGTAGTACTAGCCGCTAAGGCTGTTGAAACAAAAGAAGAAGACTGATTCAGGTGCCAGGAGATGGGTCGCAGTAGTACTAGCCGCTAAGGCTGTTGAAACTCTCCAAATGTTAAATTAAAAACAAGGCTCGTTTTGTTGTCGCAGTAGTACTAGCCGCTAAGGCTGTTGAAACCCGCTCGTCATCCAGTTTACGATGTTCTGGGTCTAGTCGCAGTAGTACTAGCCGCTAAGGCTGTTGAAACAAAATGATTCGCCATCTGTGGTCGTCAGTTGCAAGGTAGTCGCAGTAGTACTAGCCGCTAAGGCTGTTGAAACTTGAGAACATTGGTTGCTTCAGCGAATCGCTTGAGTCGCAGTAGTACTAGCCGCTAAGGCTGTTGAAACTTAAGGATATTTTTATGTCCTTTTGAACATCTAAAATGTCGCAGTAGTACTAGCCGCTAAGGCTGTTGAAACGTATTTGGTATTAATACGTCAATCAACGCAGCAGGTGTGAGAGTCGCAGTTGTACTAGCCGCTAAGGCTGTTGAAACTTTCTACATTGAATAGCGAACCGCAAATGTCCTGCGTGTCGCAGTAGTACTAGCCGCTAAGGCTGTTGAAACTACCAAGGTTGGCGAGTTGGCCGGGGTTATGTTGGTTTGTCGCAGTAGTACTAGCCGCTAAGGCTGTTGAAACTTACATTGCATTGTTTTAAATGCTGTGTACATGATAGTCGCAGTAGTACTAGCCGCTAAGGCTGTTGAAACACTAGTTAAAAAGCCATAACTCACCTCAATGGGCAAGTCGCAGTAGTACTAGCCGCTAAGGCTGTTGAAACTCTAGAGGTCTGAGTTGCAACCTCAACCATTTCTGTCGCAGTAGTACTAGCCGCTAAGGCCGTTGAAACAAATTCCCATCTTTGGCTTTGTAAAGAGTGTCGGTCGCAGTAGTACTAGCCGCCAATCATATTCATCAAGGTTGATTTCCTTGAGGATTTATTTGCTGGAAATGGGCCGAAGTTCGGCCCTCACCTTCCTAAATCCTCTTTTGCGTATGCGCCAAATAGACATTCACAGCCAGTCCAATCGCACAGCAAGCAACCGGCACGGCCTGTGGCGGCACTGGAAAGGGGAAGGTCAACCCGAGCAACAAAACATACAAGATGCCAAGCAAAGCAAAAAAGCTATACCGATGGGCCAGTGGGCTTGAATAGTCGAAGTTCGACTGCTTGATTTTGCGCCGTGCCAGCCCGTCCATGGCGAAGGGAAATAGGATTGCCAGCAAGAACGGCCACCAAGCCAGCATCAGGAAAAACCGCAGCATCGACTGGTAGACGCTATCCCACAGCACTTGAAGCCTAGCGGCAATGAACGGGAACAGGTTTTCCCTGCCAATGTCCTGAAATCCAATGGAACTCTGCCGCTCGTGTTCGCTGGGGATGAAGTAGCGGTACACCCTGTCCTTTACGCCGGTTCGCACAAACAGCCGGTCAAACCAAGCCGTGGCGGTGTGGCGGATTTCGGCATCCTTTTCCTTTCCAAGGTAGGACACGACCATCGCATCCTCGGTGTGCTGGACCGTCTTCAGCCAATCGTCGGACACCAGGGCCGCGACGAAGACGACTTCCAACTGCCAGATCATCAGGCTCAACAGGATGCTACGCTGCATCCGCTTGGCCTTGCCCCTTGGGATTACCGTCCAACACTGACAGCATTCGCTCTGGCAGGAGTTGTTGTCGCAGTCCCATAGCCGTCTCGCCCGGAATCTCGTTGCTTAATTCTTGGATCAGCGTATCGACGAACAGTGCCAATCGGCTCCTGTCCGCCAAGGACTGCTTGAACAAGCCATCATGGTAAGCCCGCAATGCCTGCGATAGGCTGCGGGCGGTGATCTGTACATCAATGTCGGTGTCGGCAAAGTGCAGCCTCAGATATTCCATGGCCTTCTGGGAAACCTCCTGTGTACCGGGCCAGTCGGTTTCGAGCAGGGCCAGTATTTTCCGTTCGTGCGGATGCTGTCCGCACCAGCCTTTTAGAGGTTTGGGGTTAATGGCGGTTTTTGTCATGCTTTCCTTCTTGTTGATGGTGGTGGTGTGGGTTCCCTGTCCAGGCGGGAGCGCAGCACAGGCAAGCGGCCTTTGACGATGCGACCGCCCGACAGCTTGGGCGTGTAGTGCAGGTCGGGCAATTGCCCAAGCAGTTGCGGGGCGAACAGGTCGCACTCCTCCTCCATCAGGCGCTCGCCAATGTTGCCGGAGAACACCGCCGGGTTTGAAGAATGGGTCGATACGCCCTGCGTCCGCATGATGTACTTCAGCCTAGTCTTCGGCAGGTTGTCGGTGATGTACTCCTGGGTTTCCGCGTCCATTACGCGCAAGGCAATCAGGTTGTTGACGTTGCCGAGTATCTGCCGCGCCTTGGCCTCCGATCCGGTCCTCGCCGCAAAGTCGGCGAAGGTCTGGGTGGCGATTGACAGCCTGAACTTCGCCTCGCGCCCCTTGTTCAACAACTGGATGCAGGGGTCGTTGATGACTTCGGCGGCTTCGTCCACGAAAATGTTGACCGGGCGGTTGTCTAGCCCATAGTTGTAGCGGTCCCCAGCCACCGAAGCCAAGTCAGCCAGCAGGATCGAGCCAATCGCGCTGCCCACCATGCCGTCCGACAAGGAATCCAGGCCAATGTAGGCGACCTGGGCTTGGTTGATGATCCTAGCCGAGTCGGTGATCGGGCGGGTGTCGTCAATGTCATTGGGGTCGGGCGACAGCAGCGGCCCGAGCGTACCCGAGGTCAGCATGTTCATGACCGGCAGCAAGGAGGCCACCATTTTGCCGAGGGGTGCGGTCGTGCTCGAACATCGACACCAGACCCTCCAAGTCCATGTTGGGGTGGGTGGCTTGGACGGTATCCCGGTAATGCCTGACCAAGGCCATTGCACGGCCTTCGCTGTCCTTGGCCTTGAGGTTTAAACGGTTCTTCCATCCGTTCTCAAGCACCCGGTCGAAATACCGTTCCAAGGCACGGACGACCAATGTGGCGGAGCCGCCTTCAAGGTAACGCCGCAGCTTTACCAAAGTTGGCCTTTGTTCCAGTGCGAACAAGCCCTGCACGATGTTGTCGAGCGACTTTTGCCCAAACGCCTTGAACGGGTCGGAACTACCCTCGCCGGGGATGACGCTGGCAATCCGGCTGGCGACTTCCGACGAGCGGTTGAAGTTGCGCAGCGGGTCTAGCCTAACGCTGTTTTCCGGGAACGCCGGATGGAAATGGACAAACCGGCTAGGGTTTCCGGCGAGTCGGCAAGCCCGTTCCGCGCAGTCCCGCAAATCCTTGTCGCCCTTGGGGTCGATGACGATGACCGCCTCGCCGCGCAACACGGCCTGAGTCACCAAAAATGTCGAACAGCCGTGTTTTACCCGCGCCGGTCGTGCCGACGATCAAGGTGTGTCCCGCCGTGTGGCTGATGGGCTGGAAAACCTCGTCTTCGCGGGTTTCCAGCCCGTAGACCCGTGTGCCCCCATGCGCTGGTGATCGGGTGGGATGAGCCCTGTAGATCGAGCGCGTCTCTTTGCGTTGCGCCCGACATTTGGGTTCATCGGCAAAAGTTTCAGGAATCCCCGCCCAGTCATGCGAATAAATGCCTAGACGCACAAACGGAGTTTTGGCGCGGCGATATTGCATAGGAAACCCCCAATGCAGTTATACAACGTTGGGCAACGGCCCCATCGTTGCCCAACATTCCAGCACCGGATCATAGGCATCGTAGCATATGCCCAATGCCGTTGGCGCAACCAACCGTCAGAATGTCGGGCGCAACGCAAAGAGACGTGCCCGACCTACAGGGCTGAGTCGTTGATACCTGCAACTCACACCGTTCCCAAGCCCCTGCTTGGGAATGCTGTTATGGAAGCTCCGGCTTCCTATCGATTCAGGAAGCTGGAGCTTCCTCTAGTGGGTTCCCAAGCTGGAGCTTGGGAACCAGCGCAAACTCAGCCAACTCGACCCCGACAACACCCTGTTCCAGCAAAACCTGTCGGTTTCCCATAATAGCATCGGCGACCTGCAACTTCGCCTAGGCAACACCGATGCCGCCCTCAAGGCCTATCAGGACGGCTTGGCGTTAGCACAAACCCTCACCCAACGCGACTCCGGCAACACCCAATTCCAGCGCGACCTGTCGGTTTTCCATGAAAGAATCGGCAATCTGCAACTGCGCTTGGGCAACACCGATGCCGCCCTCAAGGCCTATCAGGATCGCTTGCCGATAGCGCAAACCCTCAGCCAACGCGACCCCGGCAACACCGAATTCCAGCGCGACCTGTCGATCTCGTATTACAAATTGTCTAGGGTTTACATGGCGAAAAAGGAGTTTGCTTTAGCCCGAAAGCATTTGGAAAACGCGTTGACGCAACTTAAGAACATGCAGAATAATGGCAGCTTGGCCACGGACGATGAGCAATTGATCAAAGGGGGGGAAGTGGAATTGCTTAAGCTACCCCACGCACATTAAGCAGTAAACGCCAGCGGTTTAGCGCATTATTCGGAAATCATTCTGTGAGTCGCGTCTGTTTCCCGCGCAAGGCAAACTATAGACATGAGCTAACAGGCCGCTTTCGGTTCATGCCAGACATTAGAAAAAAATCCATTGGACACAACAGGATGAAGAGGGCTAAGCTTAGTCCAACCTGTGAAGAGTACACTATGAACACTTATTTTTGAAATGCGCTGGACAACTCCCATGCTCGGTATCTTGACCGTTCTAATCGGACTGACGGTGACGCTCTACCTTGTCCAACGCCAGTTTATCTATTTCCCGACCAGGCAAGACCTGCACCAAGCGGAACTTGAAGCCACGCAGCGGGGATTGGCGCCTTGGCTGCACGAGGGTCGATTCATCGGCTGGCAAGCACCCTACCCGGATGGGAACGCCACCGGGTCTATACTGGTTTTGCATGGCAACGCAGGCGCGGCAATCCACCGTACCTATTTCCGCGACCTGTTCCAAAGCCCTGCGCTGGATGCCCGTTTTGACGTGTACTTGCTGGAATATCCGGGGTTCGGGCCGCGCCCCGGTGCCCCGTCCGAGGCCAGCCTGTTGCATGCGGCAGACGAGGCGATCACCCAACTGCAACAGGATTCGCAGAAGCCGATCTTGCTGGTCGGCGAGTCGCTGGGGACGGTGGTGGCCGCCATCGCCGGTTCCCGACAGCCCGATGCCGTGCGGGGAATGCTCCTGGTCACACCCTTCCCCAACTTAAACATGTTGGCGCGGCAACATTACCCTTGGCTACCGGCTTGGTTCCTGCGCGACAGATTTAGGGCCGATGAGGCACTTGCGACCTTCCCCGGCACTGTCGCGTTCTTGATTGCGGGCCAAGACGTTATCGCACCCCCCAGTTTGGGACTAGCGTTTTTTAACGGCTATCCGGGCATAAAGCGGCTATGGGTTGAGGCGAACGCCGGTCACAACAGCATCGACTACAGTGAGCCTGCGCACTTTTTTTGATGGGTTATCCGGCCTATTTGATCAAATAGACTGAGGGTTTGAGGTTGATCCCCCTCAAGGAGCTTGACTGCAAGCTCCCTTTGGAGGAGTCTCCACTAAACCAATAACGGAGAC
>Ga0209083_1000461_pt1 | contig 60258 bp, 34 predicted proteins | sample AM7aDNAmetaG_FD_184132 | JGI IMG/M metagenome (GOLD analysis project Ga0209083, IMG submission 184132) | Freshwater microbial communities from Finland to study Microbial Dark Matter (Phase II) - AM7a DNA metaG (SPAdes) (version 3) | ecosystem: Environmental > Aquatic > Freshwater > Lake ...
CACTTTTTAGTCAATATTGACGATTATATATGGACCGAACATAGTCGGGTAGAAATTTTATGGGTTGGATCAAGAATTTAAGTCAATAAAAAAAAGAGACCATCTCTTTTTTGAGACAGCCTCTTTTGTATTACAGAATAACTCTTAGAAAATTACCTGCAAAGCTGAACTGTGAAATTATACAGAAGAACTTTGTATTCAGCATGCTGTAACTTAGTTTCTGTAGAAAATATGCTTAATAAAAACAAGTTTGAATAAATATGGAAAGACCATGGAACAAGCCTTTATATTAAACTCAAATATACAAGATGGTTTTTCCTAAACGAATATAATTAGAATGAATAAGCGGTTTGGAAAGCACTTCGTTGCTACTGAATTTCCTCAGATCCTGTTAATTTTCAAGCTTGACCAATATAAGTATTTTAATATCATCCAGATGAAAGTCATTCAATACATCCAGCCTGATACCTCTTCCTTCTGCATAAACCGGGGCATTTTCAATGATGGCCCTGGTCTCATCTGAGATGTTTTTACTCAATGCCATATTCGTTGCTTTCTCACCAAATACAAGTGATGCTTTGAAAAACCCTTCACAGGGTGTAAGGTATATGATGACCCGTTTTTTATCTTTTAAACGGAATCCCCATCCGTAGTTTTTACCTGAATGGTTCCATTGTTCCAGTGCTCCGTTATAATTCCCGTGAACAAAATTCTTTATATCGTTCCAGAGTGGATATGTCGCACCGAGGGCTGCCTGAAGATCATTTTCATCAGGTACATGTTCTTTGTTGATAAAAATACTTAGGGCCATAGTTTATAAGTGTTTTCCGAAAAAACAGATACTGCTGAGCATTAGAGATTCTAATTTAGTCAGCCTGATACAGGGTCAGATATTCGTTTCATACTCTACCATTTTTTTGGCGGGATACATCATTCGCTCATATATAGACATAAAAAATTATTCTATTACGAGTTTAATGCTTTTACACACTTTGCCATCAGTTTTCAGTGTGCAAAAATACATTCCCGGTTTAAATTTCCCCTGAATTCCCGCCATACTTTCTGTAATAGAATATATACCTGCATTCTGAAATTCATCGGTTAAAAGCTCAATTATTTTTCCACAGCAGTCGTAAATAGCAACAGTAACCTGAGAACCTCGCTTTATGCTATACTTTATCAGCGTATTGCTTGTTACCGGATTGGGGAAAACTACCATCAGGTTTTCGCTTTGAGAAAGGTCGTTAATACTATAAGTTGTAACACTTTTATTCAATGAGAATTCTGAAGTATTTCCGGTGACGTCAGTTGAAGTGGTAGTGATGACATCCATTGCATCAATTCCCGTAGAATTAAAGGTCCAGTTACCCAGATTATCGGTTAATGTGAACCCAAGATATTCTTTTCCCTGTCCATATCCGGATGAGCTGTGATCGGATTTAAAAACTTCTATCTTAATTGCAATGAGCGGGAGCACATGATCAATGTTACCACTTAAGACCATGCTGTTGGTGCCGGCATTATAAACCAGAGATGTGATCACCGGGAAATTCATCAACTGATTGGGTCCGGTGTCCGCATCACCTGCATCATTCAACGTAACACCGGCAGGGAAAAGGTCGATGCCCAGTCCCTGGTTTCCGAAAATCGAATTTGCGGAAATGCAGTTATACCAGTCGTTGTCGTTCATAACAGTAATACCGTTGCCCCCGTTAAATGCAATAATATTGCCTTTATCCGGGGCTAATCCTATAAAATTATGCTGAGGGCCTTCTCCTATTCTGATACCATCGTAATGATTGGGCAGCGCCAGTGTTCCTGTCACATCTGTTCCGATTTTATTACGGATAACAATATTGCTGTCGCTCCCTGTGATATGAATGTCAATACCTTGTTGCAGATTGCCGGAGATCAGATTGTTATCGATGGTATGCTGGTAAGAAGGTCCGTCGACAACAATGCCGTTACCGTTGGATACTGCTGATGTTCCTGATGGATCAGTCCCTATATAGTTGTTTCGCACAGTGTCTTTTTGTGTTCCCATATTATAAATAAAAACGCCGTAGCCCGAATTGCCCGAGATGATATTTCTGCTATTTATGCTGTTTCCACCAAGCAGATTGTAAGAAGCACCGTCATCGAATAATACCCCATAGGTATTTGGAATTCCAAAACTCCCTGTGACATCTGTTCCGATGTAATTTCCGGAAATCACGTTGAAATTGCATCCTGCACCGAACACAGGTATTCCGTAAGCCACATTGCCCGATACATAATTTCTTTCAGCAGTTGCAGTCCCACCGATCAGGTTGTGTTGAGATACCCCTTCAACACTTATACCGTCATAGTTACGTAATGCAGCGTCTCCGGTACGGTTTAGACCTACATAATTTCCTTTGATGGTATTATAGCTGGACTGGACCACACGGATTCCGATATGATTATTACCTGATACGATGTTGCTTTCAGCAGCAGTGCTGCCGCCAATGATGTTATGGTTAGTTCCACCGATGAGTTCAATACCGATATAATTTCCCATCGTATCTGTGGCATTATAATTCACGCCTATGTAGTTTCCCTTGATGATGTTGTTCTGCGAACTTGTCCCCGAGATCTGAATACCATAAATGAATCGTTGAATGGTGAACCCTGTGATCGTTATATTGGAAGCATTATAAACAAAAAATGCAAAATCAATGGTTTTATTTCCGTCTAAAACGATATCCGGACCATAAGGATTGTTATTTGTTTGTGATGTTCCGTCAATCAGAATATTACTTTTTGTAATGTATGGCATAGTCGACAGCGGATGAATAACCCAGACCCCTTTTGATACATCGTAACCACCGTCATTTACAGGAATATTAAACGTTATCGTATGGTTCCCGGGATATATGTTTGCATTATTGATCGCATCGCGTAATGATCCGGATCCGCTGTCGCCTGTATTTGTGACAATAAAATTATTAGCCGGAAGATTAAATGTTCCCCAAACTAATGAAAGAATAATGAATATTTTTCTCATTGTTTTTTAGTGTTTTATTATAATTTTCTCAACAGAATGAGAATAGTTGCTTGTAATACTAATGAAATAAATTCCTTCGGACAGTTGATCTGTTAACATGAATGGCAGCTTGTACCTGCCGGCTTTATCAAAGGAAAAATGTTGCTCCTGAATAAGTGAACCTGACGGGGAAATAAGTTTTACGGAGTAAACGGAAGCTTTGTCAGCGGTAAGGGAAATATTGATAAGATCATCAGCCGGATTCGGATAAATCAGATCATCTTGCGGGCTTCCATCCCTGTTTTCAATGTCAACTAACATTTCCCTGACATTTGAAAATTCGGATGTATTCCCAAACAGGTCAGTAGCTGTGGCAGTAATGATATCCGTGTTAACGGCATCAGTACCTCCAAACATCCAGTTTCCGGATGCGTCGCAAAGAGCGCTGCCCAGATATTTCTTCCCTTGCCCTTGCCCCATATATGTGGTGTCTGAAATAAAAAATTCAATTTTTATTCCTTGCGGGTTTTGAACAGAATAATTGATATTGCCTGTGATCCAGAAGGTGGAGTGTAAGGTGTCGAATGTACAGATTGAAATAACAGGTGAGTTCATCAGGCCGTTTGGTCCGTTGTCCAGATCACCGGCATCATTGGTATTCGGTCCCCAGGGAAATATATCTATACCCAGAAGTCCGTTCTTATAAATGGAATTGGCCGAAATTGTATTATACAGGGAATTATCATCCATGATAGAAATGCCGGATGTATCGTTGTAGGCGATAATGTTCCCGTAATTTTCTTTCCCGATGATATTGTAGGAAGAACCTTTCGCGATGACAATACCTGAAACCCCGTTGCTTAAAGGACTTATACTGTCTGATGAAACCCCGATAATATTTCCGGTGACCAGATTGCTGTCAGAATGTTCGTAGATGATCATTCCAAGATAAGTGTTCCCGCTGATCAGATTGTTGCTCACGGTATTCTGTGAGGGATTGGTTGCAAAGCCAATCCCAATATGGTTTGGTATGGGATAGGTTCCGGAAATGTCCGTGCCGATATGGTTACCGGTGATCGTATTAAACCGTGTTCCTATATCTGCAATTTCAATTCCGTCGTAACGGTTTCCTGAGATAATATTGCGGTCAGCAGGATTATTTCCGCCAATGGTATTATATCGTGTACCCCCGCCAAGCAATAACCCGATATTGTTTGGGACGCTGTCGGTACCTGCTGCATTGGTCCCGATTTTATTTCCTTTAAGTTCGTTATAATAAGTTCCTGTAGTAACAATAAACAATCCATAACTGATATTGCCTGAAAGGACATTGTTTATCATGGGGTTATGGTTTGACCCTCCGTCAACACAAATTCCGGTTGTGTTTGGCAAAGCAGCATTCCCCGTAGCATCAGTACCTATATAATTTCCTATGACAGCATTATTTGAAACATTACCGTAATATACCATCCCATAGACACGGTTTCCTGAAACAACATTGCCTTCACCGGTATTGTAACCACCAAGACGATTATGTTTTGATACGGTGTTAAACTCAATGCCATTAGCCTGGATTAATGTGTCACCTTGCTTGAAGTAAGTCAGACCGGTAATGTCGGGACCGATATAATTTCCGATAATTACATTGCTGTCAGAAGCTTCAGTATAAATTCCAATTTCCAGGTTTCCAGATATTATGTTCCGTTCGGAAGCTGAAGTACTTCCGATAGTATTGGAATTAGCCTGGCTCATCAGGATTATTCCCGTATGATTACTCATATAATTGTTACCGGCAGCATTTGTTCCTACAAGATTACCTTTTATCATATTGTTCCTTGTACCGCTACCGTTCAAAACGATACCGCCTTGTATGTTTCCCGAAATCAGGTTGCCTTCTGTTGCAGAAATTCCTCCGATAATGTTGCCGGCACTTCCGGCTATAATAATTCCGTTCAGATTGGAAAGGGTATCACTTGCCGTTATATTGACACCAATATAATTCCCTTTAATTGTGTTATTGTATGAGAAACGATTGTTTATGGCTATTCCCACACTTGCATTTCCGGAGACAACATTACGCTGAACAGCACTGTTCCCACCGATAACATTATTGTAGGAGCTGTCTAAAACTATTCCGTAATAGTTGGGAACTTTACTGTTCCCATTTCCTGAAGTGCCAACAAGATTTCCCTGCAGGGTATTGTTGTGGGAGTTCCGCAGAGCAATTCCGGCCATTGTATTTCCCGAAATGAAGTTATTTATAATGCTGCTGCCCGAAGAATTCATTCCGGCAGCAATACCGACATTATTGGGTGCCGGAGAAATCCCGTCATAATCAAGACCGCAATAATTATCCCTGATAGCATTCCCGGTTGCCGTACTATTGGCGATTAATATCCCATACTGGAATCCTGAAATAATAAAGCCCCTTACCACATTATTAGGCGAAACCAATAATAACCCATAATATGTATTTCCGTTTCCCTTGAGCTGAATTTCAGGTCCGTCAGGGTTAGTATTTCCCCGGTTTCTTGTTTGCGTTGTAGCATCGATAATGGTGTAACCTCCGGAAACATATGTCAGGGGAGTCGTGATATGAATCGTCCATACTCCGGTAGCCGTATCGTATCCTGAATCTGAAACCGGAATATTGAAAACAATAGAATCGGGACCAAATACAGCGTTGGCACTTGTTATCGCAGCCTGTAAAGACCCGGCACCGCTGTTCAGGGTGTTCGTGACAGTATAAGTTGCGGTATAGGACTTTGAGTATGTTATCATCAAAAATAACAGGAATACTAATTTTGTCACCTTATTACTATAAGCACATTTTGATTGGTCCATTATGATAATTTAAAGATTAATAACTGTTTATAAAAATACAAATAAAACCATTTCCTGTCATAATTTTTATCAAAACCTAAAATCGATGGAAAGTTTTATACATAAATTCATTGCTGTATCTTTGCAGGATAAATAATTTAAGCTTTGATATTTCCGGCAAATTTTGAAGAAAAGACAGGTTTCTCTCTGATCCGCAGAATGCTGGCTGAATTCTGCCTTTCTGATTCAGGCAGACGTATAGCTGATGAAATGAGTTTTTCTGAGGATCACTCTGTTGTTATCAGGGAAACAGGATTAACGGAAGAATTCAGGCAGATACTGTTGTTTGATAATCGTTTTCCTGAACAGGATTATTATGACCTGATTCCCGAATTTAAACGGATAAGACTAACGGGAACATTTATTGAACAGTCCTTATTACAGGATCTGAAAAAATCACTGTCAACTATTCTTGAAATTCTTGTTTTTTTCAGAAAAAAGGAGGAAGGCGTTTATCCCCTGTTACAAGAACTTATTAAGGATGTTGTTGTAAACAAAAGTATACTGAAAGCTATTGAAAAAATTATTGATGACAGGGGTAATATCAGGGATGAGGCTTCAGAAGAACTTTCGGTAATCAGGAAGCGTTTAAGGTTATTAAACCGGAATGTTGAGCGCCAGATCAGGCAGTACCTTGCAACAGCGAAAAAAGAAGGATGGGCAGATGAAGGAGTTGAACCTACCATACGGGATGGCAGATCGGTTTTACCTATACTGGCAAACCATAAAAGAAAAATAAAGGGTTTTATCCATGACGAATCTTCCACGGGGCAAACGGTTTACATAGAACCAGCTGAAGTACTTGAGACAAATAACGAAATCAGGGAACTGGAGCTGGCTGAAAAACGGGAAATCATCCGTATTCTCACTAAATTTACCGATGAACTGCGCCCTTCCCTGCCGGAGCTGACCCATGCATACCATGTACTGGGTAACATTGATTTCATCAGGGCCAAAACTTTATTTGCCATAAGAACGGATTCCCATTTACCGGTGATCAGAAATGAAACCATGCTGGACTGGAAGAATGCATGGCATCCTTTGTTGTATCTTTCTCATAAAGCACAGCATAAAGAAATTATTGCTCAGGACATTACCCTGGATAATGGAAAACGGATACTTGTTATTTCCGGCCCGAATGCAGGCGGAAAATCGGTTTGCCTTAAAATGACGGGATTATTGCAATATATGCTCCAGTGTGGCATGCTTATCCCTGTTAAAGAAACTTCAGAAGCCGGAATTTTCAGAAATATTTTCATTGAGATAGGTGATGAGCAATCGCTTGAAAATGATCTGAGTACATACAGCTCCCATTTACTGAACATGAAATATTTTGTAGAAAATGCAGATCAGGAGACCCTTTTTCTTATTGATGAATTTGGTGCCGGTACAGAACCCCAGTCGGGAGGGGCTATTGCCGAAGCTGTTCTGGAAAATTTAAACGATAAAAGTGCCTTTGGTATTATCACCACCCATTATTCGAACCTCAAAGTCATGCCTTCAATACATGATGGCATGGTCAGCGGAGCTATGCTGTTTGACGTAAAACAGATGAAACCATTATTCAAATTAAAAATGGGTAAACCAGGCAGTTCGTTTGCATTTGAAATTGCGGGTATCATTGGCCTGCCCGGCCAGATCATTGAAAAAGCCTCATCGAAACTCGACAGCAGCCGCCTGGAATATGAGAAACAGCTCCAGCAACTGGAAACGGATAAAGAAGAGATCAGCGCTAAAGAGAAAGCCATGAAAGTGGCTGATGACCTTCTTGCTGAAGTCATTGATAAATATACAAAACTCTATGAGGAAACGGTAAGCCAGCGCGACCATATTATTAATGAAGCCAGGTCGGAAGCAAAGTTGCTCCTAGAGAATACAAATAAAACAATAGAAAGAACCATACACGAGATCAGAAATTCACAGGCAGATAAAGAGAAGACGAAGGAAGCAAGGAAAGAATTGGAGGTTTTTGCAGAAAAAATCCCCGAACCTGTTCCTGTGAAGACCATTCCTAAAAGTAAACCGCCAAGAAATAAAACAGTTATACCCGGCATGCTTATCGACAACAGCCCCATTAACACCGGTGATACTGTTAGAATGAAAGACACAGGAACACTGGGTGAAGTGCTGAAAATTGCAGGAGATAAAGTTACCCTGACATTCGGATCGATGCAGGTCATCACAGGAATGGATAAGATTGAAAAAATATCAGGCAAGGGTAAAAATCTCTTTCCTGAAAAAAGGAATCCGACCCATTCGCGGATTATTGATGAACTCAATCAAAAGAAGATCAATTTCAAGCCCAATATTGATTTCAGGGGCAAAAGGGCAGAAGAAGTGCTGAATGAACTGCAGGCATATATTGACGAGGCTGTTCTAATAGGTGCAAGGGATCTGAGCATTCTCCACGGAAAAGGTTTCGGCATATTGAGAAAGGTGATCAGGGAGTATCTGCATTCAAGAGAGGATGTGGAAAGTTTTCAGGATGAACATATCGAAAGGGGAGGTTCTGGCATAACTATTGTTAAACTGCGTTAAAACAATTTGCTGAAGAAATTGTTATTGCATGCATTTAATGTTTTTTATATAAATTTGTAATCAAAATTAAATCTATAAGGCTATGAAATTGATCATGATGTTACCGGTATTATTTATATTCACATTAACTGATATTACCGGATTGAAAATTGTTAGTAAAACAACGGAAGAAGCAGTAATCACCCTGAATGATCAGAACTTCGATAAAACCATAAAAAAAGGTGTTGTACTTGTTGATTTCTGGGCGACATGGTGCCGTCCGTGCCGTATGCAGGGTCCTATTATTGAAGAAATAGCAAAGGAAATGGGTAAAAAAATTAAAGTCGGTAAATTAGATACAGATCAGAACAAATCCCTGTCGCAGCGGTACAATGTCGCTTACCTGCCGACCCTCGTCATTTTTAAAGACGGTAAGATTGTCGAACAGTTTGTGGGGCTGCAGCAGAAAGAAACCCTGGTGAATGCTATTAACAAGTATCTGAAAAAATAAAACCGGACCTTTTTTGGATTTAATATCAGGTTTATTCTTTAGATTGAATAAAAAATAAATCCTGAAAATTGAACCGCCTGACGACTTGCAACTTCTCTTTACATCATTTCAAGCTCTTTCTTTTTTATTAACGGCAAAGAATCAGCCACTAACTGATAGGAATGATCGATCCATTCCATGATCAGCTGATAATTTATACTGCCATCCATGTATACTGTGTTCCAGTGCAATTTATTCATGTGATAACCGGGCTGAACACACGGGTAAGCCTCTCTGAGTTCAACAGCTTTCTGAGGATTGCATTTCAGGTTGATGGAAAGGTCTCCGTCGAGGTTGGCGAGTGCAAAAATTTTATCCATCACCTTAAAAACCAGGGTGTCGTTCCCGAACGGCATTCCTTCTGATACTCCTTTCTTTGACAGGCAGTAATCACGGATATCTTCTATATTCATGGTATGATTAATTGAAGGGTCCCGCTTAATGATTTTGTATCTCCACAGGGGCTGGTATATTTAATGTGGTAATAATAATAACCTGTAACAGGAGAATGTCCGTTAATTTTTCCATCCCATCCCCGGTGTACATCATTGGTCGAGAATACTCTGCTGTTCTGATTATCGAAAATATTGAGCTCATAGAGTAGCGGTACCATATGCATGACGGGTATGGGTTTCCATATGTCATTCAGCCCCATACCCGTCGGAGTAAATGAATCAGGACAAAAAAACTTGAAATACTGAACGTTGTAATAATAATTCCCCAGCGTAACGTTCCCTTTTTTTATGATGATATCACCCTGTTCTTCGCTTGTTATTTTTTTTATTGGAACGGAAGGATAGATGATGTCGTTTTCGAATGAAGTCCAATGGTATGAGTCGGCTGAGTCCCTTGTCGCGTCTAAAATAACAGTATCACCTTCACACAGGCAGGTGTCAATATTTCTGTTGAGTTGTATATAGATCCTGTTATGATGCTGTATTGTTTCTTCCTTTTTACAGGCAAAAAGCAAAACCAAAAGAGTGAATAAATATAAATTTCTCATTGTTTCTATTTTAAGGTGAACTTAAGCCCACCGGTAAATGAATCGAGCGGACTGATCTCATAAAGAGTGCTGTTTGTGCTTACCCCGGCACTCCCGTATAAAAAGATCCTTTTCAGGATACAGAAACCAAGATAGGATTTAAATGTATTGAAATTCTGATAACAAACGGAAAAATAGATCCATTTGTTAAATGAAATGCTTATGGATGGAATGAAGGTCATTTTTTTATAGGATTCCTTGATGCAGGTCAGCGCAGGTGTCAGAGTCAGGTTCTTTACAGGATTGTAATCATAACCGGCTTCAAACATGTATGTTCTGTATAGCTTTTGATATGGACCATCAAAGACATAATCGTGTGAAATAAGGTTGGTGAATGAGCATCCGGCAAATATTCCTTTCCACTGATACCATAGTCCTGCATTAATATCAGCCATGTTAAAGATATCTTGTGGCGGTCTTATCTCCTGTACATTATAAATAAATCCCCATCGGTCACTGATCTGATCGCCGCTTGTTAATTGATCAAATTTGCTGTGTTGATGAAAATACGTTACCCCAAACCCAATTCTGAGATTATGTCCTTTATAAGAAAAAGGGTAAGCTAAACTCAGTCCGAGTCTGCTTGTGGTAAAAATTCCTCCTTCATTGTACCTGAAAATGACTCCAAGGGCTAGCGGGTACTTTTTATGAAGAATAAAATCACCAGCGCTGATAAAGTCAGTCGTTTTGTTGAATATTGTGGCTTCCATCAGGGGTTTATCCATGCTGAAGGCAGCGGAATAGCATTCTTCCATACCGGTATAAGCCGGGTTGTTGCTGAAATGGTTGTAAAAACTGTGCTGAAAGGAGCTGAACCGCGGCAAAACAGTATCCTGTCTGATACTGTCTTTTTTTATCCCTCCCGGTGAATTTGCCGGTGATGGCGATGTTGAAAACAGGCTCAACATAACAAGAAAAGAGACATATTTCATTTCTGCAGAAATTTGAGCTAAAATAGATAAAAATTAATATTGCTGAACAATAATTGCGGATTAATACAAGGTAATCATTCTAAAAAATTGAAGCAGATAAAATAATCGGATAATAAATCAGAGGTAAGAAGATAAAACAAACAGGTCTATACCTTTGGCTTCAGTCTTCTGCCTTTTGTCTTGATCTACTGTTGTTTCAGGAAACTGTTGCCTACCTGGCTGATGGTGTCGCGGATAAAAAGATGGAGTTCTTCTATGCCTGAGCCTGTACGCGATGAAATAAGGAAAATTCCGGGTAATTCTTCCCATGTTTTCATCAGGTGCTCCTTATAAACAGTGATATTTTTTTGCAATTCCGTTGTGGAAAGTTTGTCTGTTTTTGTAAATACGATAGAAAAAGGAATGTTTTTTTGAGCCATCCATTCCATAAAGTCAGCATCTATTTTCTGAGGAGGTATCCTGGAATCGATCAGCATGAAAATCAGAAAAAGGTTTTTCCGTTTGAGGATATAATCGCGGATCATTTTATCCCATTTTTCGCGCGATGATTTTGAACGTTTAGCATAGCCAAGGCCAGGCAGGTCAACAAGATACCATTGCTGATCAATAAGGAAATGATTGATCAGCTGTGTTTTGCCCGGCATCACTGAAATTTTGGCAAGCTTTTTCCTGTTTGTAATGGTGTTGATCAGCGAGGATTTTCCCACATTTGATCTTCCTATAAATGCAAATTCGGGTTTGTCGGGAGAGGGGCATTTCTTGTAATCAGTATTGCTGATAATAAATTCCGCCGATTTTGTAAACATGTTGTACGCTCCGGGTCAGGATTTTTGATTTGCAGAAAAATACCTGTCTTTTTTAATTTCGTAAATATCGCCAACGGTCAGTATGATCGCTGTTTCTTCCACCTCGCCGAAATGGTGGTTCATGGCAGTTCCACCGCATATCAGGGTGGCAGACAGGTTCATGTATGCATTGAACAAAGGAGGAACGGTTTCATTATGCTTTCTGACTTCCTGCAAAAGGATCTTGTAATTTTCTTCGTATGTGGCGGCTTTGAATACTTTGGCATGCCTCATCGATTTTGGAGATATATCCAGATTCTTTTTGGGACTCATCAGACCGTCACTGTCGGCAAAGAATTTCTTCAGGAAGCAAAGGATCAGGTTGCGTGCTTTTTTGTTATAATGGGGATACATAGTCATTTTACCGTAAAGATATTTTATATCCGGATTTTGATTGAGCATGTAACCTATTCCGTCCCAGAGGTTATCGAGAGAAAACATCCCTTTCCTGAGGTTATATCCCGGCTGATACATTGGTTGCACGAAAGAACGTCCGAATTCAATACTGTAAGGTAAATATTCATTGATGAATTTACCGGAAAAATCAAACAACTCAGCGGTAGGAGTTATCGGCCGGCCGTTGTTGTCTGTCAGCATTTCCTTCCCCCTGATATAACGGTATCCCCCGATGATGTCTTTTTCTCTCGGATTCCAAACGATGATCTGTAAAAAAGGATGATCAGCGGTATCATGCTCGTCAATATCCAGTTCTTTCCCTGTTCCGCCACCGGAATCCCTGAACGAAATTTCCCTAAGCCTTCCGATCTCTCTCATCACTTGAGGTGAGTTATGAGCTGAAATAATATAAATCTCGTTGTTTCCTGAGTTGGTTTTTTTTACTAGCTTATCGGGAGAGAGCTCTTCAGAAATCAAATCTTTATCAATTGCCGGTATAACAGGAATGTTGTGTTTATGAATAAAAACCGGCTTAATATTGATCATCTGATAAAAGTATATTCAGACAGCAAAGTTAATCAATTTTTTGCTTTCCCATATCATAAACGATATGTTTAACATATTCAGCCCATTGAGTGTCTGATTTTTCGCGCGTAAAACGATCCGCAGAAATAGTTTCGCCGAAACATATATTTATGGTTTTGCCTTTTTGCTTATACATTTCATCCACCAAGAAAAACATTTCAATATTGGCTTTTATTCCCAACCGTTTTCTCAGGTTGGCAAGGCGGTAAAAGAAGTTTGAATTATTTCCGCCGATAAACACCGGTATGATGTCTCTTTTATGCTGCCTGGCTTTTGTAATGAAGCTTTTCTTCCATTCAAGATCGCAGATCATATTCTTGCGTTTACGTGAACAGAGTCCTGCCGGGAAAGTGAGAATTAGCTGGTCTGAAGCATAAGCGTCATCCATCATTTTAATGGCAGCTTTCGGATTGCTTCCGTGCTTGTTAACAGGAATGAAAATATCTTTCAGGTTATCAATATTCAGTAGCAGGTCGTTCACGATAAAACGGATGTCTTTTCCTGCTTCGCCGGCAACGCAGATCAGTGCAATCCCGTCAAGCCCCCCCAGCGGATGATTGCCTGCAATGATGTAGCGTCCCGATTTCAACCTTTCTGTGTCACCTGAAACCACGATTTTAGCCTGAAATTCTTCAATCATGGCAAGGGCGAAATCAACTCCATACTTACTTTGGTTCTTATTTATCGCATCATTCAGCTCATCCTGATGTGTTATTTTTTTGATGTAATTAATTATAAACCCGGGAATTATCCTGTAAAGACGAGGATTCTTCCTTGAAAAAACGTTGTCTATATCTATGAATTTCTGGTTTACTGCCATAAAGCATGGATTAATAATATTACAAAGTTAATTAAAGCTTCAGAAAATATGATCATAACCTGTAATCATCTTCACCGATGGTTTATACTGAAATAAAAAAGTTATCAACAATAATAGCATGTAAATAACAGATATGCAGTGATATAGCTATTAACTGTAACTTTTTTTATGTTTAGGGGTATAATAAGGTAGAAAAATGTCGTGAAATGTATAAAAATGTAGTACTTTTATCTCTCAGAAATCTTTTCTTAAATGACTGGTTTAGCAGGTGTATATGATTGTAAAGTAGATGAGAAGGGGCGGATCATTGTCCCTTCAGAGCTACTGAGGCAGATTATGCCTGAAGAAATGCGTGAGAAGTTTGTGGTAAGAAAGGGTGTAGAGGTATGTCTGATTCTTTACCTGGAAAATGAATGGCAGAGGAGGTGTAGAGAAGTGGAGGCTCTGGATGAATACGACGATGAAGTTGTCGAATTTAAAAGATTCTTCTATTCTTCGGTGAAACGGATATTTGTGGATAACAGCAACAGGCTGTTATTTCCGAAAGCTTTGCTTGATTTTGCAGAAATAGAAAAAGACGTGGTGCTCCTGTGTATGTCAGATTCAATTGAGATCTGGAGTCGCAGGAATTTCGACGAAAGAATACCTGTTACACTTCCTGATGAACGCATGTATACCAGAAGAATTTTTAAGAAAAGATCAGATGGTGAAAATAAAAAGTAATACATGTACCATACTCCGGTCCTTCTTAAGGAAAGTATTGAAGCACTTCGTATCAATCCCGACGGGATTTATGTTGACCTTACATTCGGAGGTGGCGGACATTCAAGGGAGATTTTTTCCAGACTTAAGCAGGGCAGACTGGTCGCATTCGACTGTGACGATGATGCGGAAGCAAATCTGATAGACGACGACCGGTTCTTATTCATCAGCCAGAACTTTCGCTATTTCAAAAATTTTCTCAAGTATTATAAAGCATTCCCTGTCGATGGTATTATAGCCGATCTGGGCGTTTCCTCACATCAGTTCGATTCTGCAGAGAGAGGTTTTTCCATTCGATTCGATGGCCCTCTGGATCTCAGGATGGATAAAACACTTGGCAAGACAGCTGCCGATATCATCAATACTTACAGCCAGAATGATCTGATTCATGTGTTTTCACATTACGGTGAAATTGAAAACACGAAAAAACTGGTTGCTGTTATTCTGGAAAAAAGAAAAACAGAGGGAATAAAATCCATTCCGGAATTTAAAGATACTATCACAAGCTGTATTCCTAAGAATAAAGAATTCAGTTACCTAGCGAGGGTATTCCAGGCATTGAGGATAGAAGTGAATGATGAATTGTCAGCTCTGAGAGACATGCTGAAACAATCGGCAGACTGCCTGAAGCAGGGAGGTATTTTGGTCGTTATCACCTACCATTCTCTGGAAGACCGGATGGTAAAGAATTTCTTCAGGACGGGGAATATGGAAGGCAAACCTGAGAAGGATTTCTACGGGAACATCATATGTCCTTTTAATGCGATGAACCGCAAACCTATTTTGCCGTCAGAGGAAGAGGTGCTCCGCAACAACAGGTCAAGAAGTGCAAAAATGAGAATTGCTGAAAAAAAATAATATGTCAAAAAATAAATTCATAGCAGAGGAACCTGAACCGGTTCAGGAACAGCCGAAAAAACCTAAAAAGGAAAAAAAAGTCAGGACTTCCTCCGGCTTTTCAATAGGGAAGCTGTTGAGTAAAAATCTTCGCGATGATCTGGTTTTCAGGAATCTGCCTTTTATTTTCTTTATCTCTTTTTTGATTTTTATTTATATCATGATCACAAATAAAATTGAAAACAAACTTGGTAAGATTGAATCCATAAAAAGTGAAATCAAAGAATTGAGAACCAGAAGGATAAATATGGCAAACGTATATTCATCTGTTAAAAAACAGTCCAGTATTGCTCAACGCCTGGATAGTCTGAAAACCGGGGTTAAAGAATCGAAGGTGCAGCCTAAATTCATTGAAGTGACAGCAGTAAAAAGCAAGTAATATGAAAGATATTAAAAAAGATATACTGGTCAGGATCTATTTAATTTTCCTCTTTTGCATCATATGGGTAATTATCATTTCGGGCAGGATACTTCAGTTTCAGCTTATTGACGGGAAATCGATCATTGCCGGAGCTGATTCGGTTCAGGTCAAGGTTAAGGATATTGTAGCCTCAAGAGGAAATATCTATGATTATGACGGAAAAATGATCTGCACTTCTGTTCCGATTTATGACATCTATATGGATCTGACCGTAGATTCGATTACAGACAAGATATTTTATTCAGAAGTTGGACCGCTGGCAACCTGCCTTTTTGAAAATTCGGATGAAAAAAGTACTACCCGGCAGATCATCGAACAGAAACTGAGGAAAGCAAGAAAAAACAAAGTGGCATGCCTGCTTATTAAGAGAAATGTAAGCTTTGAGGAATGCCAGACAATGAAACATTTTCCGATTTTTAAACGGGGACAGTTTAAGGGCGGGTTTATTGCCAGAGAAAAGGAAAAGCGTAAGCAGCTTTACTATCCTTTGGCTAACAGGACTTTAGGGTATGTAAGGGAGTCTTACCTTGTTGGCCTTGAAGGTGCATATGATTCTCTTCTCCGAGGCGTTAACGGCAAACAAATCAAACGGTTAAAAAGTAAAAGACCTGTGGTATGGTTACCTGTTGAAGGCGGAACTTTATCCGAACCCAGAAACGGGTATGATCTGATCTCAACGATTGATATCAACATGCAGGATATCGCTCATCATTCCTTACAGAGACAGCTGGATTCAACATGGGCAGAACATGGCTGTGTGGTTTTAATGGAGGTCAAAACCGGTTATGTCAAAGCCATTGCTAATCTGACCAGAAAACCTGACGGATCCTGCGTTGAAGATAAAAATTATGCTATCTATGAGAGTTCTGATCCCGGATCAACCTTTAAACTGGCTTCTGTAATTGCTTTGCTTGAATTGGGTGCTGCCGATACGAATTATATGGTACAGACTGGTATTCACGTATATGGTACTGCCACAAAAAAGACGATGTATGATTCGCATAAAGAAGGCTATGGAAGGGTTTCGCTGAAGAAGGCATTCAAGGTCTCGTCCAATGTAGGCATATCGCAGGCAGTGACTCATTCGTTAAGTCAGAACCATTCCGACATTGTTTCTCTGCCGCAGCAGCAGAAGTTTATGGATATGCTTTACAAGATGACATTGAATAAAAAGCTTGGGTTGGAAATTCCCGGTGAATCAGCACCTGTCATCATCAATACATTATCCAAAGACAAGCTTAAAAGGAAAGTCTGGAATGATAATCTGAGTTTACCCTGGATCAGCATCGGCTATGGCCTGAACATAACACCGATTCAGATTCTTTGCCTGTATAATGCCGTGGCCAACAAAGGGGTTATGGTCAGGCCGTTGTTTGTCAAGGAAATTTTAAATGACGGAGTCGTTCTGAGGAAAATGCAACCGGTAATCATCAATCCGAAGATATGTTCCGATAATACCCTTGGTAAGGTCAGGGCTCTGCTGGAAGAAGTGACGAAGAAAGGTGGAACCGCCTACAAACTTTTCGACAGTACATACAGAATTGCCGGTAAAACGGGTACAGCACAGATATTTAAAGAAGGAAAGGGCTATGGTAATGATGATTCGGATAAATCAGACATTGATTATAAAGCTAGTTTTGTGGGTTATTTTCCTGCTGACAATCCCAAATATTCATGCATTGTTGTTATCTGTAAACCTAAGAAAAAGGGTATATATTATGGAGGAGCAGTTGCAGCCCCTGTATTTAAGGATATAGCAGACAAGATCTATGCTACGGATAATGAGCTCCGCCAGAAAACAGAATTTTTAAGGAAGTACAATACCAGTATCCCGATCGTAAAAACATCCTGGTTTGATGATGCAAACCGTGTATGCAGGGAACTGAATATACCCCTTATGATAAATAATCAGGCCAGGGGATGGGTGAATGTATCAGCAACGAACGGATATGTCACAGAGAAACCCCTGGTGATAAATACCGTAACGGTTCCTGATGTTACCGGTATGGGACTAAAAGATGCCTTATTCCTTCTGGAAAAAAATGGCCTGAAGGTAAGTATACGGGGAAGAGGAAAGGGGAAAGTGGCAAGCCAGTCCATACCCGGTGGTACAGAACTCGGTAAAGCTATAAATACAATTATTTATCTGACATTAATCTGAACTGACGCATGAAACTGGATGAAATATTAAAGGATGTACCTGTTTTAACAACAGCAGGAATTGATGACCGGGAAATTTCTTCTGTTTGCTTTGATTCGGGCAAAGCTCTTGCTGGTTGCCTTTTTGTAGCTGTGAAAGGGACAAGGGTTGACGGTCATGACTATATGACGGCGGCTGTCACTGCCGGGGCTGTTGCAGTGGTTTGTGAACAACTGCCTGTAGAACAGCATGATGAAATTACATACATTGTTGTGGATGATTCTTCCTTTGCACTTGGGATAATAGCCGGCAATTTTTATGAAAATCCATCGAAAGATCTGAAACTGATCGGTGTGACCGGGACTAACGGAAAGTCAACCATAGTGACACTGCTATACAATATGTTCATTGCACTGGGTTATAAAGCAGGTTTGTTATCTACTATCGGGAATAAAATAGGTGGGAAATATATTCCTTCTACGCATACCACTCCCGATGCTCTTCAAATGAATATTTTATTGAAACAGATGGTTCAAGAGGGTTGTGAATATTGTTTTATCGAAGTAAGCTCGCATTCTGTTGTCCAGAACAGGATAGCAGGTCTTCATTTTACAGGTGGCGTTTTTACCAACATCACACATGATCATCTTGATTTTCACAAAACCTTTCCGGAATACCTGAAAGCGAAAAAAACTTTCTTCGACAGTTTGCCTGCCGGTGCTTTTGCCCTGACAAACAGTGATGACAAGAACGGCATGGTTATACTACAGAATACAATTGCAGTGAAAAAATCCTATAGCCTGAAATCTGTGTCGGATTTCAAAGCACGTATCCTTGATAATAGTTTTGAGGGGCTTCACCTGGAGATAGACGGAAGTGAAATATGGTGCAGGCTGGTAGGCATGTTCAATGCATATAACCTTCTGGCCGTATATTCTGTGGCTTTATTACTGGGTCAGGATAAGGATGAAGTTTTATCTGTTCTGAGCGACCTTAACCCGGCTGAAGGAAGGTTTGAATACATTCAGTCATCCGATGGTATTATTGCCGTGATTGATTATGCTCATACTCCTGATGCTTTGCTGAATGTGCTGAACACCATTAACAGTATCAGACCGCATAATGAAAAACTGATTACCGTATTCGGGGCCGGAGGTGACAGGGATAAAACCAAAAGACCTGTTATGGGGAAAATTGCAGCCGAATTAAGTGATAAGATCATTATTACCTCCGATAATCCTCGTTCAGAGGAGCCTCAGGCAATTATTGAAGAAATCAGGACAGGCATTGAACCGCAGCATTCCAGAAAGGTAGTTGTTATCTCGAACCGTGAGGAGGCAATCAATGCAGCATGCATGATGGCAGAGAAAGGAGATATCATTTTACTGGCAGGGAAAGGCCATGAAAAATACCAGGAGATTAAAGGAGTGAAGCACCATTTTGACGACAAAGAAATAATTTGCAATAATCTAAATTTATTAACTGATAATAAGTAAGTTATATGTTGTACTATCTATTTGATTATCTCGACAAGGCAATCAATTTCCCGGGCGCCGGTGTTTTCCAGTACATTTCATTCAGAGCAGCAATGGCGATCATAACATCATTACTGATAACCATGGTTTTCGGGAAAAACCTGATCGCATACCTCAGAAAAAAGCAGGTGGGTGAAATTGTACGTGATCTCGGCCTCGAAGGACAAAAAGCCAAGCAGGGAACCCCCACAATGGGAGGACTGATAATACTGGGAGCATTACTTGTGCCGACTTTGCTTTTTGCCAAGCTGAATAATATTTATATCATACTTATGCTGATTACAACCATATGGCTTGGCTTGATCGGATTCCTCGATGATTATATCAAAGTATTTAAAAAGGATAAGAGGGGTTTGGCCGGCAGATTTAAAATTTTGGGACAGATCATCATAGGCTTAATCGTTGGGTTTACAATGTATTTCAGTAATGATGTGGTTATCCGTGAAAAACTAAGTAAAAAGGAAAGCATCATCAATGAAACAGTTTCGCCTTTGACTCCATATACAAAATCGGAACTTTTTTCCAAGAAGACTGTCAAATCTTTGAAAACAACACTGCCGTTTATAAAGAATAATGAAGCAGATTACAGCAAGCTGATTGCATTTACCGGGAAAGATTATTCGAAGTGGGCTTTTCTGATTTTCATACCAATCGTCATTTTTATTATCACTGCCGTATCCAATGGTGCAAATATGACAGACGGCCTTGACGGACTTGCGACAGGGACTTCAGCAGTTATAGGGGTTACGCTGGGTATTCTGGCGTGGGTTTCAGGCAATATCATATTTGCTCATTATCTGAACATTATGTTCATCCCGAATACCGGTGAACTTGTGGTTTTCATCAGTGCATTTGTGGGTGCAACGGTAGGTTTTCTCTGGTATAATTCCTATCCGGCACAGGTTTTTATGGGTGATACGGGCAGCCTCGCACTTGGAGGAATCATTGCTGTTTTTGCTATTATCATCCGCAAAGAACTACTGATACCAATTCTTTGCGGCGTTTTTCTGATGGAAAACCTGTCGGTGATCCTGCAGGTAAGTTACTTTAAATATACCAAACGAAAATTTGGAGAAGGAAGAAGAATATTTAAGATGGCGCCATTGCATCATCATTTTCAGAAAATTGGCCAGAATGAGTCGAAAATTGTGATGAGGTTCTTCATTATATCGATAATGCTTGCAGTAATGACTATTATAACGTTGAAACTGAGATAATCTGAACAGTGTTATGAACAGCGGTCTGGTAGTACTTGGTGGTGGTGAAAGCGGGACGGGCGCTGCTGTACTGGCTAAAAAGAAAGGACTGAATGTATTCCTTTCCGATAGCGGGAAAATAAAGGAGAAGTTCAAAAACGTTCTTTTACTTCATGAGATCAGGTTTGAAGAAGGGAAACACTCCGAAAACTTATTACTGGAGGCAGATGAAATTGTGAAAAGCCCTGGAATTCCAGAATATACGCCTTTAGTCATAAAATTGAAAGAAAAAGGTATACCAGTGATTTCTGAAATTGAATTTGCCGGGAGATATACAAAAGCAAAAACAATCTGCATTACCGGTAGTAACGGCAAAACCACAACGACACTGCTAACCTATCACATTATGAAAAATGCCGGTCTTGATGTCCAACTAGCAGGAAATGTAGGGGAGAGTTTTGCAATGAAAGTTGCCGGCCGTGACAGCGAATATTATGTGCTGGAGATCAGTAGTTTTCAGCTTGACGGTATGTTCGGGTTCAAGGCGGATATAGCTGCAATCACCAATATAACTCCCGACCATCTCGACCGCTACAAAAATTGCTTCCAAAACTATATTGATTCAAAGTTCAGGATAATTCAGAATCAGACACAGGCAGATCACCTGATCTTTTGTGCTGATGATAAAGTGACTCTTGCAGAACTGGAAAAAAGAAGGGTGCTGTCAAAAAAATACCCTTTTTCAATCCTGAGATCAGTCGAAAATGAGGGAGCATACCTGGAAGATAAAAATGTAATTATAAATATAAAACAACAACCATTAGTTATGACTTTAAATAATTTAGCTTTACAGGGGAAACACAACATTTACAATTCTATGGCTGCCGGGATTGCGTCAAGAATTGTTGATATCAGAAACGACCTTATCAAGAAAAGTCTTGCCGATTTTCAGAATGTAGAGCACAGACTGGAATACGTAGCTAAGGTTAGGGGTGTAGAATTCATAAATGACTCAAAAGCTACAAATGTCAACTCAACCTGGTATGCCATTGAAAGCATGACGAAGCCGGTAATTTGGATTGCAGGGGGAGTGGATAAAGGTAACGATTATTCCATCCTCAAATCCCTGGTGAAGCAGAAAGTGAAGGCTATCGTACTGCTGGGAAAGGATAACAGTAAAATAAGAAAGGAATTTGCAGACCTGGTTCCTGAAATATTTGAAACCACCAATATGCAGCAAGCCGTTGATACGGCATACTATTTTGCCCAGGGTGAAGACGTTGTTTTACTCTCGCCTGCCTGTGCAAGTTTTGATCTGTTTGAGAATTTTGAAGAAAGAGGCATGAAATTTAAAAAAGCAGTCAGTGAGCTTTAAAATATGAAATTCAATGAAAAAAGCATTTACTTATATTAAGGGTGATAAACTGATCTGGGGTATAGTTATACTGTTGTATATCATATCTATCCTAACCGTTTATAGTGTTAAGGGTGGTATTACATACAAACATCTGATTATTATCCTTATCGGCATGACATTGATGTATATCACACACCTGATTAAATATACGTATTACGCCAGAATATCCCAGCTGGCGATCATAGTCGTGGTCCCGCTTCTACTGATTACACTTTTTCAGGTTGCGCGTAATTCAGCCAGCCGTTGGCTTGACATAGGCGGAATCACATTTCAAACGTCAGACTTTGCAAAAGTGGTTCTGGTCATATATCTGGCCCGGCTGCTTGCCAAAAAGCAGGATAATATTAAAGATCTTAAAACGTCGTTCATTCCTTTGCTCATACCTGTCATCATGATCTGCGGAATGATTTACCCCGAAAATCTGTCAACTGCAGGGATATTATTTATTACCTCTTTATTAATGTTCTATATTGGCAGGGTAAATCTGAGGTATATCCTTATTCTGATGGGTGTGGCTTTTGTTTTGGGGATGATGTACATCGGGTTAAAAACGATATCGCATACTAAAGATCTGGACAAACAGGAGGTTACATTAGTCAAATCCGGAAAATCTGGTGGACGGCCTGCGACCTGGAAAAACCGCTGGGGTAAATTCTGGAACGGAGACCCCGACATGTCTTCGCAGGAAAACATTGCTAAAATCGCCATTGCAAAAGGTGGCATAGTTGGAAAAATGCCGGGAAGAAGCACACAGAAAGAAATTCTATATGCTTCGGAAAGAGATTATATTTTTGCTATTATAGTTGAAGAATATGGTTTTCTGGGCGGGTTATTTCTGATGATCTGCTATTTGCTTATTTTATTCCGGACCATTATGATTGTAAGGGGAAGCCCCGGTACATTCGGAGCATTCCTCTCCATTGGGCTTAGCCTGCTACTGGTATTGCAGGCGCTTATTCACATGAGCGTATCAGTCAATCTGATACCGGTCACCGGGCAAACTTTGCCTCTGGTCAGCATGGGGGGGACATCCATGGTCTTCAGCAGTATAGCACTGGGGATTATTTTAAGCGTCAGTGCGGAAATTGAAAAAGAAGCCACCTTACTTAAGGAGGCCGGTGTGGGTAACGAACAGACTGAAGAAAAAACCGAAAATGAAGAATAAATGAAAGAGAATATAAAAGCTATTATCAGCGGAGGTGGAACAGGAGGGCATATCTTTCCTGCTATTGCCATTGCAGATGCTTTGAAGAAAAGGATACCCGGCATTAAAATTCTGTTTGTCGGGGCAAAAGGGAGACTGGAAATGGAAAAAGTACCTGCAGCCGGATATCCGATAAAAGGCCTGAAAATAAGTGGATTGCAAAGAAGGCTAACCCTGGAGAATCTTTCATTTCCTTTTAAAGTGATAAAAAGTGTATTGGATTCACTCCGGATCATTAAGGAATTCAAACCCGATGTGGCTGTTGGTGTGGGAGGTTATGCAAGCGGACCCCTGCTGTTCGCTGCTACCTGGCTGAAGATTCCTTCGGTGATTCAGGAACAGAATTCTTTCCCGGGGAAAACGAATAAATGGCTGTGCGGAAGAGTGGACAGGATTTGTGTGGCTTATGAGAATATGCAACTGTTCTTCCCGGTGAATAAAATCACTCTCACAGGAAATCCTGTCCGAAAAGAAATGGTCAGAATTGAAGGGAAAAAGGAAGAGGCACTTAACTACTTCGGTTTGGAAAAAGGACTAAAAACCATACTTTTTATCGGAGGAAGTCTGGGTGCAAGAACAATCAATATGAGTGCAAGGACATGTTTACATTTACTGACAGCCAACAGGATACAGGTAATATGGCAGACAGGAAAATTTTATTATCCAGAAACCCTTCCGCTGATCAGTGAATCATATGAGGTGCCTGTTAAAATTGTCGACTTTATCAGTCGAATGGATTATGCTTATGCAGCTGCCGATATAGTAGTTTCCAGGGCTGGTGCCATTGCTGTTTCGGAACTGGAGATCATTGGAAAACCGGTGATTCTTGTTCCCTCACCTAATGTTGCCGAAGATCACCAGACCAGAAATGCACTTTCACTCGTTGATAAAAAGGCAGCAATCCTGATCAAAGATACAGATGCAGTTGAAATGATGGGCGATGAACTGATGAAACTGGTTCAGGATGAAACCCTGCAGGGTGAGCTGGCAAAAAACATTCAAAGTATTGCCTGCGCCGATTCTGACGAAAAAATTACAGATGTCATTATTGAACTGATCAACCAGGGAAAATGATGGACCTGAGCAAAATAAAGCGCGTTTATTTTATAGGAATTGGTGGTATTGGAATGAGCGCCATAGCACGGTATTTTATGATCAAGGGTGCCTCTGTTTATGGCTATGATAAAACACAGAATCCGCTCACCGATGAGCTGACTGCTGAGGGAATGATTGTTCATTACGAGGAAGATCTGAATGCTATCCCTGAAAATATTGACCTGGTTATTTATACTCCGGCTGTTCCTTCAAATCATAAAGAATATTTGCATTTCAGGGAAAAAGGTTTTCCTGTGCTGAAACGCTCCGAAGTACTGGGCATGATTGCATCGCAATATAAAGTTATTGCCGTTGCCGGTACACATGGGAAAACTACCACCACTTCCATGATTGCTCATATTTTATTCTTTGCAGGTATCAGGCAAATTGCCTTTATCGGAGGAATAGCAAAGAATTTTAACCTTAACTTCATTTATCAGGACAATGCTGAATATATGGTGGTGGAAGCCGATGAGTATGACCGCTCATTTCTTTCCCTGTTCCCTGATATTGCAGTTATAACATCGATGGATGCAGATCATCTGGATATATACGGTAAGAAAGAGTTGCTGACGGTTTCATTTATGAATTTCTGCGAACAGTTAAAACCGGGCGGTTCCCTGGTGATCAGGAAGAACCTGCCTTTTCCCGTCACTTTGTTCAGTAGGACACATACCTACTCAGCGCATGTCCGGGCGGAAAATTATGCTAGCAATATAATAAATGATAAAGGGAACACCATGTTCGATCTGAACTATGGTGAAAAACAAATAACTCAGATCAGCCTGGGTGTTCCGGGTATGCATAATATTGAAAATGCTGTCGCTGCCTGTGTTGTTGCCTTGAAAACGGGAATAAAGCCTGAAATAATTAAAGAAGCCCTAAAATGTTATAAAGGCGTAAACAGACGATTTGACTACCGTATCAAAACTACTGAAATGGTTTATATAGATGATTATGCTCATCATCCAAAAGAACTGAACGCCCTTATCGAAGCTGTTAAAAATCTGTACCCCGGTAAGAAAATTACGGGAGTTTTTCAACCTCATTTGTACTCCAGAACGCGAGACTTTGCAGACGATTTTACACTCAGTCTTTCACAACTGGATGAGCTTATTCTTCTCGATATTTATCCTGCCAGAGAGCTTCCGATAGAAGGAGTAACTTCGGAAATGTTGCTGGAGAAAATTGATATGAAGGATAAAAAAAGAATGTCTAGAGAAGAGTTGCTCAGCTATATCGCCGGCCATGATTTTGAAGTTCTGCTCACCATTGGCGCCGGTGACATTGATCAGCTGGTTTTGCCTGTTGAAGCATGTTTATTAAGAAAAATGAAACACTGATATGAAAAAGATTCTTCTGATAATAGCCGGTATCATTGTTGTTGCAGGAATAGCAGCGTTAGTTGTGTGGATGAACATGAAGCACTCTGCCATTCAATGTAAACAGGTTTTGGTGAGTGTAAACAATAATGAAGAGTCATATATCTCCATTAAAGAAATTGAGAATTACACCTGTGATAGTGGTAAATCATTTGTTCTAGGAAAAGCTATATCTACTATTGATGTAAAAAAAATTGAAAACAGGATATCGAAAAATCCATATATCTCTACAGTCGAAGTATTTCTTACAATCGATGGTATACTAAAAATCAATGTGAAACAAAGGACACCCTTGCTCAGGGTTTTTAATGCAGGCGGCCAGTCATACTATATTGATGATCAGTCAGTGATGATGCCTTCGGAGAAGCCGGCCAGGGTACTTGTAGCAAACGGAAATATTCATGATATATATATACCTTCCAGAAAGTTGTTTATCCTTGAAAACCTGAGCAAAGATTCAGTTAATATAGCTAAGCAGTTGATAAACAGGTTGTTTATTCTTGGGCGATATATATCAAAGGATGATTTTCTTAAAGCATTTATTCAGCAGATCTATGTTAACGATAAAGAAGAATTTGAGTTGGTACCCTTGGTCGGCAATTATACAATCGTATTAGGTGATATTGACAATCTGACTGAAAAATTTGAAAATCTAAAGATATTTTATAGTAAAGGCTTATTAAATATGGGCTGGGATAAGTATAAAACCATTAATTTAAAATTTAAAAATCAGATAATTTGTAATAAAAATTAAGCAATCATGGAAACAAATGAAATCATTGTAGGTCTTGATGTAGGCACAACAAAAATTGCCATAATGGTAGGAAAAAAAGGTAAACATAACAAAATAGATATTTTGGGTTACGGGAAAGCGGAATCTATAGGTGTTAACCGGGGCACTGTGGCCAATATTGAAAACACGGTTCAATCGATAAAAGTTGCAGTCGCCGAAGCGGAGAATAAATCCAAGGTCGAGATCGGTGAAGTGATTGTCGGGATTGCAGGGCAGCATATTAAAAGTCTTCAGCACAGGGGACATATCATTCGGCATAACATTGATGATGAAATCAGTCAGGAAGATGTTGACCGTCTGATCAATGATATGTATAAGCTGGTTATGCAACCGGGCGAAGAAATTATAGATGTTATACCCCAGGATTACAACATCGACGGAGAGCAGGGGATAAAGCAACCTATTGGTATGTCGGGTAATTGTCTCGAAGCCAATTTCCATATCATTACAGGTCAGACCACTTCCATAAAAAACATATATAAATGTGTAACCAAGTCGAATCTTGAAATTGTTGATCTGATGCTTGAACCACTTGCTTCCGCCGATGCTGTCCTCAGCGATGTGGAAAAAGAAGCGGGAGTGGCACTGGTTGATATCGGTGGAGGAACAACGGATGTTGCTATATTTCAGGATGGAATTATCCGGCATACGGCCGTCATCCCATTAGGTGGAAATATTGTCACTGAAGATATCAAGGAGGGTTGTACCATCATTAAAAGTCAGGCTGAATTGCTGAAAATCAGGTTTGGATCTGCACTTGCGAGTGAAAACAGCGATTCTGAGATCGTATCAATTCCGGGACTTCGTGGCAGACCACCCAAGGAGATTTCTCTTAAAAACCTCGCCAGTATAATACAGGCAAGAATGGAAGAGATCATAGGAAATGTGGTTTATGAAATAAAGAGTTCCGGGTTTGAGAAGAAGCTGATAGCAGGTATTGTGCTCACAGGTGGAGGGGCAAATATGAAACATATATTGCAGCTGACCGAATTCATGACCGGGATGGATGTCAGAATAGGCTTCCCTAATGAACATTTATCGAGCACCATGTCGGAAGAGCTTGCCAATCCAATGTTTGCAACCGGGATAGGTTTAGTGATCCGGGGTCTGAATATCATTGAGAAACAAAATCAGAATAACAAACAGGAAGTGGCAGAAGAACCGGAAAAAGGAGAGAAACCAAAGAAAGAAAAAAAATCCTGGTCTTTTTGGGACAAATTCAAGGATCTTCTCAGTGATGAAGGAATTAAATAGATGTGAATAATTAACAATCAGATTGTGAATAAATATTAAACAAAAATTCATCAATTGCGATATTAAGCCTGTAAATTTATATGCTGAATATCTGTGAACTAATATTATCAGGGCGAAATTTATTTTATTTTTTTTAATTAATTAATAACATGGCAGATACATTAAAATTTGATGCACCTAAAAACATTTCCTCCATTATCAAAGTAATCGGAGTAGGCGGAGGAGGCGGAAATGCGGTGAATTATATGTTTAAGCAAGGTATTCAGGGTGTTGATTTTGTGATCTGTAATACAGATGCTAAAGCTTTGATAAATAGTCCTATTCCTGTAAAGATTCAATTGGGTTCTTCCGGATTAGGTGCCGGCAACATTGCAGAGATAGGCAGGCAGGCCGCACTGGAAAGTGTTGACGATATCCGGAAAGTCCTGGGGCAAGGTACTGAGATGCTTTTTGTTACTGCCTGTATGGGAGGTGGAACCGGAACAGGTGGTGCTCCTGTGGTTGCTGCTTTGGCCAAAGAAATGGGAATACTTACCGTCGCTATTATTACCATTCCTTTTTCATTTGAAGGAAGAAAACGCGTTTTACAGGCGCAGGAAGGAATAAAAGAACTCAGGCAGAATGTGGATTCTCTCCTGATCATCTGCAACGACAGAATTCGGGAACTACACAGGGATCTTTCTTTATCCGACGCTTTCGGTATGGCTGACAATGTACTTTCGACAGCAGCCAAAGGAATTGCTGAAATTATTACGGTTGACGGCTATGTAAATATTGACTTCAATGATGTGAAAACAGTGATGTCGGACAGCGGTGTAGCTATCATGGGATCTGGTCTTGCCGAAGGACCAAACCGCGCTCTTGAAGCTGCAAAACAGGCAATCTCATCACCATTACTGAATGATAACGAAATAAGAGGTGCGTCCAATATTCTGCTGTATATTGGTGCAGGTCCGGAAATGCTGATGATGAATGAAGTTGAAGATATTATTGAATTTATCCAGACCGAAGCTGGTTCAAATGCCGATATCATCTGGGGTAACTGTTTTGAAGAATCACTGGGGAACAAATTATCCTTGACTCTTGTTGCAACAGGCTTTCAGGCAAAAGACACCATTACACCGACTAGCATTTTTGAAAAACCGGAAAAGAAGATATACGATCTGGAAGGTGAAATTCAAAAAGAACCTGAAATGCCCAAAGATGAGGAATTTAATAGGTTTGTAAACCCTATGAATATCAAACTGATTCATCCGGAGGCAGAACACGAAAAAGGAAATATTATTGAACAGGAGGAACAACCGAAAGAATCTCAGGTAATCCATGATCTGTATTCAGAGGAAGAGATCCCGCAAAACAACGTGGTTTCAGATGATGATATGGTTTTAATTAAAAGAAACCCGGAACCTAAAATAGAAGCAGAATCTGTTCCTGTTTTCAGGCAAATGGAAATATCGAAGGAAATTGATGAAACACTTTCCACTCCTAAATCGCAGGAACGGATAAACAAATTAAGAGAGATGAGCCTGAAGCTTAAAACCCAGGAAGGACTGGAAGAAATGGAAAATACCCCTGCCTACGTACGTCAGAAAATAGAACTGAAGGATCCCGAAACATCATCAGAAATTCATACTTCACGATACTCGCTTTTCGGAGATGAAAACAGCGCTGAGCTCCGCTCCGGTAATTCTTTCATTCATGATAAGGCTGATTAATGGTTTTTCACTCTTAATGTAAAATTTATGAGTCTTACAGATCTGATCAACAACGATATTAAGCAAGCTATGCTTAGTAAAGAAAAGGATAAGCTGGAAGCATTGCGTGCTGTAAAAGCAGCTTTATTGCTTGCTAAAACGGAAAAAGGAGCAATGGCTGAAATTGACGAACAAACTGAGGTCTTGATTCTGAAGCGATTAGTGAAACAAAGGAAAGAGTCGGCAGAGATATATACTTCAAAGAACAGAAATGATCTGGCTGAACAGGAACTATTCCAGGCTGCTATTATTGAAAAATTTCTTCCTGAGCAGATGGGCGAAGTGGAGGTCACTTCTGTTGTTTCCGGCATCATTGCTGAACTCGGTGCTCAGGGTATGAAAGACATGGGAAAAGTTATGGGTGCTGCCGCCAAAAAACTTGCAGGAAAGGCTGACAACAAGCTTGTTTCTGAGATTATTAAAAAACTGCTCGGCAATTAATATCTGGTAAGCTTACAAATGTTGTTGGAGCCGGTTGAACGCCGGCTTATGTTATTCCCTTTCTATAGTCATTACAATACCATCAGGAACATCGTTTAATTTGTAATTCAACACAAAAACGTTATAAATTTTTCTGTTGCTATTTTTACTTGATGAAAATTAACCAAAAAATCAGGAAAATCAAAACAGGACCTTCCCATAGGCCATCCCTTGTAACAGCCGGTTTTCCAGACCTGCGCTTCCAAAAATATTTCTTTTCCTGACACTGAGCGGAGTCGAAGTGTTCTTCAAATGTTTGCTTCCGTTCATTTCGACTCCACTCAATGAATTGTTCCCCAGTGCGAAAATTCTGTTGAAAGGTGTTTATAATATACAATAATGATTTTTCCTTCACTGACTCGTTTAAGGATTCCAATTGTTCTTATCCTGTCAAATTTGCTTTTCTATCTGCTAATTTCACAATGATGCAATAATCTTTAGAAGATGATTAACTTACCTGAATATTTCAACTTACTATTCGATAAATCTATTAAATAAGTTCCCTTTGATAATTTCTCAAGGTTCAATTCTTTAATATAAACAGTATTCCTGTTTATATCTAGCGGGTAATCATACACACACACACCAACAACATCATAAATCTTCAAAGAAAGCACCTGATTTGATGCTGAAGAAACATTTATTGTAAATTTACCGTTTAGGGCAGGGTTAGGATAGTAAGAAAATATAAAGTTATCATTCTGATTGTCATCTATAAAAGTTGTATTTTCAATAATTTTACCTGTTACATCTTCGCCCCAGACGGAAACATAATATTCACCTCCTATACTTTGTACAACATTATCTTCGGCTATGTTAATGTTTTTTAATAATACAGTGTTAATACCAGTTTTGGGTACAGTCAAAATAACAACTGACTGGCCTGCTTCAAAATATTCGGGAAGTTCACCGGGATCAGCGGTTGCAAATACCTTATATTTTTTCCCATTGATAGCATAAACATTCCCCTGTGATGTTAAATTGAATGCAGAAGTATATCCGGATATAAGATGTTCTGTTCTTAAATCATTCTCATCCCAGGAAATTGTGAACTGGATATTATCAACTAGCCCATGATTAATGGTTTGTTTTGATTTTAAAGAAATATAATAATTATATGAATCTTCTGTAGCAATAAGGTCAATGGGTCCCTCATTATATCCCCTGTAATTATAGATAATTGCTCCGGGAACAGGAGTACGATAGGTGCCGGTGATTAAAGTATTATTATTCATTTTCATAAGATTCTGGAGTATTATTTGCGGATCCCTGCCGGCACCGGTATACAATAAAATACCATTCATACTTACATCTTCATTCAAATATATATTATTTACAGCACCTACAATGGTCTGCCTTCCAATAAGTGCTATGAGTTTTGTCAGGATAGGGGCACGGTCATTATTAGCTCCGCTGTAACTGATTATCCCATCGTTGTTAACATCTCCTCCTATCATGGCAAACTTTCCTGAACCTAAGCCATCTAGCCCTATCATGGCTTTTTTCCCTCCTCCATAAGGTCTGTATTGAAGTGTGTCAGAAAAATCGTAAGTAGTCTGGTTGGGGATTGCAATAAGGGAACCCGACATTACAGGTAAATGGTTTTTGTGAAGAATAGTGATATAATATCTTTTTGCTCTCAGCACATGATTAAATATCAGGCCTGAAGTCAGGTTTGTATCTTTTATTTCTCCATTCTTCATTAATAAACCTGCACGCCTGTCAATTACAGTAGTAGTATTTGAATCTCTGACCTCAACAAGAACCCAGTCAACAATATCGGCATTGGCAGTTCTTAAGTGTTCTGCACCGGCGTAATTCCAAGGGGCGCTATTATATGGCTGAGCAGCAGGAATAAGCTGGAGAGAATTTATATAGGTATTCATTAAGCCAGTTGTGCTGTTATACGGTGTTTGCAGAAAAACTTTTACTTTTAACTCGGCACCGGCGACTGTAATATTAAACCGACATACATCACTGGTGTTAAATGATGCATCTTTTACTGTATATGTAACGGTCGTTGTTCCTGCAGGGAATATGCTTCCGGGTAAGTGCGATTTGCTCCAGATAAGGCTGCCTGATGGTGTGCAGTTATCTGTTGCAGTTGGCTCTGTCCATGTCACAACAGCATTAAATTGCCCTGGATCATTTAGTTGTGTTATGTTCGAGGGACAACCGCTTATGACCGGTTTTTCATTATCGGCAACAGTAACATTAAAACTGCAAGGCAGACTGGTATTATTGGCAATATCAGTTGCTAAATAGTTTACCGTAGTAGTACCAACAGGGAATGTACTGCCAGGTGTATGAGATTTGCTCCAGGTAAGACTCCCTGATGGTGTACAGTTATCTGTTGCGATGGGTTCTGTCCAGGTAACAACTGCGCTACATCGTCCTGCATCATTCGATTGTGTTATATTTGACGGGCAGGCAATTACTACAGGTTTTTCATTATCGGCAACAATTACATTAAAACTACATGTCCTAATATTATTGGAAATATCAGTCACCGTCCATAGTACCGTTGTTGTTCCTTTTGGAAAAGCTGAACCGGCCAGGCTAGTGGAATTGTTGTAATTGTTTCTAATGTCAGAAATACCGCAGTTATCACTGAACGTCGGGTTAAATTCTGTTCCTTGTACTGTATAGGTGCATGCTCCCGCATTTGTACTTTTTAACTGATTCCCGACACAGGCGATTGTTGGTAATACAGCATCGGCGACAGTTACATTAAAACTGCATGTCCTAATGTTATTGGAAGCATCAGTAACTGTCCAAATTACTGTTGTAGTTCCTATTGGGAAGGCAGCTCCGGCTAAGGTATTGGTGTGTGTATAATTATTGCTTATAGTTGCTCCGCTACAATTATCATTAAATGATGGATTAAACTCTGTTCCCTGAACCGTATAGTTACATGCTCCTGCATCTGTGTTTTTAAATTTATTGCCGACACATGTTATAGTGGGTAATTGAACATCAGTGACAGCTACATTAGTACTGCATGCAGCTTGATTACCGGCTGCGTCTGTTACCGTCCATATTACGGTTGTGGTACCTTTTGGGAACATGGCATGATTTAATGTGTTGGTGTTGGTATAATCATTACTGATTGTCGACCCACTGCAATTATCACTAAATGATGCAGGATTAAGTGTTGTTCCATGTACAGTATAGCTACATACTCCTGCATCAGTATTATATGACTGATTGCCGGCACAGGTAATCGTCGGATGTTGAATATCTGTAACAGTTACAGTTTGTTGACAACTGCTTTGATTACCATATGTATCTGTGGCTGTCCATGTAATGGTAGTTCTTCCAACTGGATACGGAGCGTTAAGTGAAAATCCATCATTGCGTGCACCAACAATGGAGACATTAATTATTGCACCATAATTATCAGTCGCAGTAGCATTCCCGACATTTACAACAGCACTGCATTGATTGAGGTCATTAGTAACATTTAATGAAACAGGACAAGTAATAATAACTGCAACAACACTATTAACGGTTATTACCTGTGTACCCACCAAACTATGATTACTTGATACATCGGTTGCATCCCACGTTCGGGTTAAAGTGTAATTGTAATAAGTTGGCAAAGCAGGATTTGCTCCTTTTGTACTTACTTCTCCTAAATAATGAACCACCGGTGAACCATCACAATTATCAACAGCAGAAGGCATTCCTACTGCAGGAATTAAAGCTTCGCTTGTTACATAAACATTGGGTGGTACATTAATCAGTATGGGTTTGGTTACATCTTGCACGGTAATTACCTGAGTGGCGGTCAGACTCGTATTTCCTGCAACGTCGGTTGCATTCCATGTCCTTGTCAATGTGTAGTTGTAATAACTAGGTAATGTTTGATTTGCGCCTTGGGTGCTCACTTCTCCCAAGTAAAATACTACGGGTGAAGCGTCACAATTATCAGTTGCAGTAGGAGAGCCTAGAGTTGGAAGAGCATCACAGTTTACAGTTACATTAGCAGGCAAATTAGTTAAGGCAGGTTTGGTCACATCCTGTACAGTGATTATCTGGTTACATGGTAAACTGGTATTTCCGCTTGCATCAGTCGCTTTCCATGTTCTTGTTATCACATAATTATAATGCAAAATACTTGATGGGTTGGAACTATATGTACTTATATCACTCTGTGTGATAATAATGTTGGAAGCCATGGTACAGTTGTCGGTTGCCGTTGCTGTTCCTGTTGTTGCTGATGAAGAATTATCCTGACAGTTGATTGTAATATCGCCAGGACATGTTATAACCGGGCTTTCATGATCATTGACAATAACTAAAAATGAGCAACTACTCGTATTGGAGTATGAGTCGGTAACTACGAATGTATTTATGGTTGTTCCAACCGGGAATAATGAGCCGGATGCAAGACCCGTCGTTTGTGCGATGGATGATCCGGAACAATTATCTGTCCCAATCGGTGCAGAATAAGTTACCACTGTGTTACAGCTTCCTGCATCTGCCGTCTGAGTTATATTTCCGGGACAATTAATAAACGGATTTTGTACATCGATTACCGAAATATTAAACCTACAAGTTGAAGTATTACCAGCAAAATCTTCGGCCTTCCACACAGCAGTTGAAACACCTAATGGTAATACAGAAGTTCTTAAAGGGCCCGAAATCTGATGCAATTGATATCCCAGAGTGCAGTTATCTGTTGCAGTTACATCATAAGTATAACGTTTGCTGCAAGAATCCAGGCCACTTGATAGGGTTGTGTTTGGAGGACAATTAAGAATGGGTGGGGTGCCGTCATTCACTGTGACACTTTGATAACATATAGCTGTATTACCTCCGTCATCTGTTACCGTCCATTTTACTGTTGTGAGTCCTAAGGGGTAAGCTGTCGGAGCATCATTCGTTGTTGATAAGACATGGCAGTTGTCACCCGTTGTCGGGGTCCCTAAAATTACTCCTGTTGCCGTACATCCCGTATTTGTGCCTGTGGTAATATTGTCCGGACAAATGATGGTCGGAGGAACATAGTCATAAACTGTCACTGTCTGATTACAGGTTGCAGTATTGCCAGCACCATCTGTCACCGTCCATTTTACAGTGTTTATACCTAAAACGTAAGCTGTCGGAGCATCATTGGTTGTTGATGCAACATGACAGTTGTCTCCTGTTGTCGGTGACCCTAAGGCTACTCCTGTGGCAGTACAAGAAGTGTTCGTTCCCGCTGTTATATTGTTGGGACAGGTAATTGTCGGAGGTACATTGTCATAAACTGTTACGGTCTGATTACATGTTGCAGTATTTCCGGCATCATCTGTTACTGTCCATTTTACATTTGTAAGGCCTAAAGAGTAAACTGTCGGAGCATCATTCGTAAATGAAGCGACATGGCAGTTGTCACCTGTTATTGGGGTACCCAATATTACTCCGGTTGCGGTACACCCTGCATTTGTGCCCGTGGTAATATTATTTGGACAGGAGATTGTTGGAGGAACATTATCAAAAACCGTTATTGTCTGATTACATGTTGCAGTATTTCCGGCATCATCTGTTACCGTCCATTTTACAATATTTACACCTAAAACGTAAGCTGTCGGAGCATCATTGGTTGTTGATAAAACATGACAGTCATCTCCTGTCGTTGGTGACCCTAAGGCTACTCCTGTGGCAGTACATCCCGAATTTGTCCAGGTGGTAATATTGCCGGGACAGTTAATCGTCGGTTTTACATTGTCAGTAACCGTCACCGTCTGGTTACAGCTTGCAGTATTGCCTGCATCATCTGTCACCGTCCATTTTACAGTGTTTATACCTAAAACGTAAGCTGTTGGTGCATCATTGGTTGTTGACGCAACATGACAGTTGTCACCCGTTGTGGGGGTACCTAAGGCTACCCCTGTGGCTGTGCAAGCAATATTCGTAACAGTAGTAATATTGAAAGGACAGGTAATCGTTGGTGGTACATTGTCAATAACTGTCACTGTCTGGTTGCAGGTTGCAGTATTTCCTGCATCATCTGTTACTGTCCATTTTACATTTGTAAGGCCTAAAGAGTAAACTGTCGGAGCATCATTTGCAGTTGAAGCCACATGGCAGTTGTCACCTGTTATTGGGGTACCCAATATTACTCCTGTTGCCGTACATCCCGAATTTGTCCCCGTGGTAATATTGCCCGGACAGGTGATGGTCGGCGGTACATTGTCAGTGACTGTAATTGTCTGCGCACACGTAGCTGTATTGCCTGAACCGTCTGTTACTGTCCACTTTACTGTTGTGAGTCCTAAGGGGTAAGCTGTCGGAGCATCATTGGTTGTTGATAAAACATGACAGTCATCTCCTGTCGTTGGTGACCCTAAGGCTACTCCTGTGGCAGTACAAGAAGTGTTCGTTCCCGCTGTTATATTGTTAGGACAAGTAATCGTCGGAGGTACATTGTCAGTAACCGTCACTGTCTGGTTACAGGTTGCAGTATTGCCTGCATCATCTGTCACCGTCCATTTTACAGTGTTTACACCTAAAACGTAAGCTGTTGGTGCATCATTCGTTGTTGATGCAACATGACAGTTGTCACCCGTTGTCGGGGTACCTAAGGCTACCCCTGTGGCTGTGCAAGCAATATTCGTAACTGAAGTAATATTGACAGGACAGGTAATCGTCGGTGGCACATTGTCAATAACTGTCACGGTCTGATTACAGGTTGCAGTATTTCCTGCATCATCTGTTACTGTCCATTTTACGGTATTTACACCTAAAAGGAAAGATGTCGGAGCATCATTTGCAGTTGAAGCCACATGGCAGTTGTCACCTGTTATTGGGGTACCCAATATTACTCCTGTTGCGGTACATCCCGAATTTGTGCCCGTGGTAATATTGTCCGGACAGGTGATGGTCGGAGGTGTATTGTCTGTGACAGTAATTGTCTGCACACACGTAGCCGTATTGCCTGAACCGTCTGTTACCGTCCACTTTACAGTATTTACACCTAAAGCGTATGCTGTCGGAGCATCATTGGTTAATGAGGTTACGTTGCAGTTGTCTCCTGTTGTCGGGGTCCCTAAAATTACTCCTGTTGCCATACATCCCGCATTGGTCCCGGTGGTAATATTGCCGGGGCAGGTAATTGTCGGAACTTGTGTATCTATTATCGTAACGAGAACTTGTTGTCCAAGTGTGATTATACAAGCCTGATGGGCTGCATCACGTATTTTTACACTGTAAGTACCGGGTGCCAGCCCGGTAAAACTGCCGCTGCTCTGCCAGCTGCCACTTACTGCACAGTATTCGTATGTACCGTAACCTCCATGCGGGTCACTTATCGTTATTGTTCCGTCATTTATCCCGATACAAGTCGGCTGAGCAGGCGATACAGTTGCAGTGAGAGTTGCCGGGTATGTTATTACCTGGTCAGCGATTCCATTGTAAACACAGGCAGTGTGATTAGCATCCCGAACCTTAACAATATATGTTCCAGGTGTTATACCTGAAAAACTTGCAGAAGTGGCCCAGTCTGCTCCACCGTTAATGCTATATTCAAAGCTATCTGATCCGCCAGTTGCTCCTGTAAAGGTAATGATACCATCATTGACGCCATTACAAGTGGTATTTGTCGCATTTGCCAATGCGTTCAACTGATCGTTCTCGTAAACGGTTACGGGGTTATTTCCATAAGACTTTTCGCAGGCATTCCCGTCTTTCACCATTATATTATAAGTGCCTGCCGATAAACCGGCAAACAGATTATCTGTCTGAAAATTAATGCCATTATCATTAGAATACTGTAAACCTCCTGTCCCGCCATAAGCTATAACAGTAATAGTACCATCATTGCCCCCGTAGCAGCTGACAACTGATGGAATAACTGAACTGATGGTAATGCCAGAAGGATTCGATAAATTAGAAGCACCTGCATAAGATTCGCATGAATTCGCATCTTTTATATAGATATTGTATGTTGTTGCAGTAAGGTTGTAAAATGTATAAGGATTAGAACCGCTTGTATAGGTGGTGCCAGCGTCTTTTGAGTAACTGTAAGGGGGCGTCCCTCCTGATGCCGTGATCAGTATACTGCCGTCAGTTCCGCCATAACAGGTGGGGTTAGTAAAACTTTTCTCAGCTTCAAGTGACGCAGGTTCTGTTATCTTTCTGGTTACTTCTGAACTTTCACATCCATTACCGTCTTTTGCTTTAAAACCATAACTCCCGTTAGCTAAACCTATAAAAACTTTACCCGATTGCCATGTTCCCCAGGTACCGGAACCTGCAGGCAATCTCATCATATACATGTATCCACTACCTGAACCTCCCGTTGCTGTATTTAATGTTACACTACCATCGCTATAACCATTGCATGCCGGGTTGGCTGAACTGTTAATTGTTATAGCCACTGTTGCAGGGTAACTAACCGTTCTTGTTCCGAGTATTCGTGAACATGCTGGATAGGATGCGTCCTGAATAGCTGCGCTGTATGTTCCCGGAGCCAGTCCGGTAAATGAACCCGAAGATGTCCAGGAAGAACCACCAGTGATGGAGTAGTTGTAAGTTCCAGATCCGCCGCCAGATCCGGAAAAAGTAATTATTCCATTATAATCACCGTTGCAGATCACATCTGTCGGGGTGACTGTTGCACCCAGCTGACCGTTTTGGGTTACTGTTACCGGATTTCCTGAGTAAGACTTAGAACAATTATTTGCATCTTTTATCTTTATGGTATAAGTATCAGCTGATAGACCTGTAAATATATTGCCTGTTTGAAAGTTACTTCCGTTATCAATGGAATACTGAAGGCTTCCTGTTCCACCTCCTGAACTTATGGTAATGGTTCCGTCGCTGCCTCCGAAACAGGTTACTATAGTAGGAATAACTGAATTAAATGTAATTTCGGTCGGTTGCGTAATTTCTTGGGAAACACTGTTGTTACTTACACATCCGATATCATCCTTCACCCTGACCGGGCTATAGGTCGATGCAGCCAGCCCAGTAAAGTTAACTGATGTTGCATAGGAACTTCCGTTTAAAGAATATTGATAGCCCGAACCTGAACCACCACTGGCACCAACCGAAATAGTTCCGTTGGACCCACCATAGCAACTTACGTTTGTATGGCCTGTAACTGATGCTACCGGGTTTACATTATAGGTGATGTTAACATCATCAGTAGAAGATATACAGGGGTTATTGCTGATTGTCCAGCGTAACGTATAAGCATTCCCTGCAGTTCCTGTGAATATTGATGTCGGACTCGATGGTGTTGCCACTGAACCCCCTGTTCCGCTTATTATATCCCATGCTCCTGATCCGATACCCGGTGTATTGGCAGCCAAAGTGACATGCGTCAGCCCGCACGTCGATGCACCTGTTTGATCAGCACCTGCAAGGGCTGAAGTCGGGTTTTGATTAAATTTAATATTCACATCATCTGTGGATGCTGTACAGGGACTATTGCTGATTGTCCAGCGTAATGTATATGCCGACCCTGCAGTTCCTGAAAAAGCCGATGCAGGATCCGATAATGTTGCTACCGAACCGCCTGTACCGCTGATAATACTCCATGCTCCTATTCCGATAGTGGGAGTATTAGCTGCCAGGGTCACCTGTGTGAGTCCGCATGTTGCTGCATCTCTCTGGTCAGATCCTGCATATGCAGCAGTAGGCAAAGCATTTACCGTAACCATCCAGATCCCTGTTGAAGTTGTAAAACTTGTATTGCATGTGCCATCCTTCGCCTGGCGGCGATAGTAGGTTGTTTGAGTCAAACCGCTTGGTGGATCATAGCTTGCTGAATTACTGACTGAAATAGTAATTGGGAATGTAGAACCATCCGTACCACTTTGCCATTGGTAAGCAATTGAACCATCACCGCCACTTGCATCAGCTGTGCTGCCTATTATAGAAGGATCACCGTTATAGCAGATGATTTGTCCGGTAGCATTAATACTTCCGGCAGTGAAATTGGGTCTGACCGTAACTGTAATGCAGTTTGATGTCCATGTGGCGGAACCGCAATCGGGTGAGCCTGTAGCATCAATCTGACATTGATACGACCGTGTTGCCTGCAAACCGGTTGGGGGGTCGTAAGCCGCTGATGTTGCTCCTGATATTATAGAAGGACTTCCTGCATCCGGGCAGGTTGCACCATCTAAATAATACCACTGATAAGTATATGTTCCTGCACCTCCGGTGGGATTTGCAGTCATCTCACCCGGATCACCATTGTAGCAGATTGTTCCGCCACCCCCTGTTATTGAACCGGAACTAAAGTTAGGTATAACTGTAACGGTGATGCAGTTTGATGTCCATGTAGCTGAACCGCAATCGGGTGATCCTGTTGCATCAACCTGACACTGATACGACCTTGTTGTTTGTAGCCCGGAAGGAGGGTCGTAAATGGCGGATGTCGCTCCTGATATTGATGTGGGACTGCCTGTATTAGGGCAGCTGGTTCCGTCTAAATAATACCACTGATACGAATATGTTCCTGCACCTCCTGAAGGATTTGCCGTCATAGTGCCGGGATCACCATTGTAGCAAATTGTCCCGCCACCGCCTGTTATTGAACCGGAGCTGAAGTTAGGTAAAACTGTCACGGTAATGCAGTTTGATGTCCATGTAGCTGAACCGCAATCGGGTGATCCTGTGGCATCAACCTGGCACTGATACGACCTTGTTGTTTGTAGCCCGGAAGGAGGGTCGTAAGTGGCGGATGTCGCTCCTGATATTGATGTGGGACTGCCTGTATTAGGGCAACTGGTCCCGTCTAAATAATACCACTGATAATTGTATGTTCCTGCACCTCCTGAAGGATTTGCCGTCATAGTGCCGGGATCACCATTATAGCAAATCGTCCCGCCACCGCCGGTTATGGACCCGGAAATAAAGGTAGATAAAACTGTCACAGTGATGCAATTTGATGTCCATGTATAGGAACTGCAATCGGGGGAGCCTGCAGCATCGACCTTGCACTGGTATGACCGTGTTGTCAGTAATCCGGAAGGTGGGTCATAAGTAGCAGATGTTGCTCCTGATATAGAAGTTGGACTCCCTGTACTGGGGCAGCTGGTCCCGTCTAAATAATACCACTGATAATTGTATGTTCCTGCCCCTCCTGAAGGACTTGCGGTCATAGTACCCGGATCACCACCGTAGCAGATTGTCCCGCCACCGCCTGTTATTGAACCGGAACTGAAGTTAGATAAAACTGTCACTGTGATGCAATTTGATGTCCATGAGGCGCTACCGCAATCGGGTGAGCCTGTAGCATCTATCTGACACTGATATGACCGTGTTGTCTGTAATCCGGAGGGAGGGTCATAAGTAGCAGATGTTGCTCCCGAAATAGAAGTTGGACTGCCTGTACTGGGGCAGCTGGTCCCATCTAAATAATACCACTGATAATTGTATGTTCCAGCGCCTCCTGAAGGACTTGCGGTCATAGTACCCGGATCACCACCGTAACAGATTGTTCCTCCACCACCAGTTATTGACCCAGAATTAAAGCTAGATAAAACTGACACAGTGATGCAATTTGATGTCCATGTAGAAGAACCGCAATCGGGCGAACCTGTAGCATCTACCTGACACTGATATGACCGTGTTGTCTGTAATCCGGAGGGCGGATCATAAGTAGCAGATGTTGCTCCTGATATAGAAGTTGGACTTCCTGTATTGGGGCAGCTGGTCCCGTCTAAATAAAACCATTGATAATTGAATGTTCCTGCCCCTCCTGAAGGACTTGCTGTCATCGCACCCGGATCACCTCCATAGCATATTGTCCCGCCACCGCCTGTTATTGATCCGGAACTAAAGTTAGATAAAACATTTACTACAGTACAAGTTGTCGTTACTGGTCCGCATCCGCTGCCTGTTTGTGAAATTATGCACCGGTAATAATTAGTTCCTGTAGAAAGATTTCCTGTTGAATAGCTTGATGAATTTGATCCAACAGATGTTGGAGTAGCGCAATTTGATGCCATGCTCTGCCACTGGTAACTAAAGGTACCTGTCCCTCCTGATGGAGATACGCTTAAGTTCGTACCCGATCCCGCACAGATAGTGGTATTGCCTGTTGGGGCGCCGCAGGTTGGTTGAGAAACAACAGAAACAGCAGCAGATGTTGCTGTACTTATACAGTTATTCTGATCTGTATAAGTTACGGTATACGTAGAGCCATTAGAAGCTCCTGTAACAGTCGGGTTTTGTGTTGTTGGATTAATAACCGAACCTGATGTTCCTGACCAAGCCCATGTTGTTGAGGAACCATTTGAAGGATTAGGAGTTCCAAGAGTAGGATTACCTTCAGTCAGTTGAAGTGTACCTCCGCTACAAATAGGAGCGGTAGTTGGAGTAGGCAAACTTGATGCTGAATAAGTCATCCAACCCAAGGTGAGGTGGGAACATGTAACCAATGAACCTGTTCCACAACCTACATAAATATTAGATACATTCACGGGACTCTGGGCTCCGCCATTCACGGATGCTGTTTCACTAACTGTGAATGTAAGTACACCTGCATTCGAGACGGGGGCAGATATATCTCCTGTGGTTGTATTTATAGTCCATACCTGGTTACTACCACTCGATGTTATGACTAAAGTTAAAGTGATATTATTCCAGGACCTTGTAGTTGGAGTAGTAGAACAACTACTAATGCTTTGGTTAGCCATCATAAGTGTCACTGTCTTTTTATCAGTTGAAAGTGACCATGGTGTTGTTCCCCCGCTACCCCATGTTTTTGCAAGCGGGAAAATATTTTGACCTGTTCCTGTGCATGTTGTGGGGGCTGTACAACTTGTCCCTGTAGCATCAAATCCATTTATATACTGACCAGACGTTCCATTTGTTTTCAAATAATTAAAACCATAGCCATAGCAACCACTTGTTGTTGGGTTAACGGTAACTGTATATGTTGCAGTACCAAGGGGACCGCCCGTGAAAACAGATGAACCAGATGGTGCTGTACAGGTGAAACCCATTTGTGCAACTATTTGCCCAAAACACCCACATAGCAGTATGCACAATGCCAGTATTTTATATATAACTTTCGTAAACCGGACATATTTCGCTGGATCTAAACTTCCTTTATAGGGGGAATTTGCTTCCCTCTTTGAAAATAAATGTGAATGAAAATATTTATTATTTTTCATAGATATTTATTTATTGTTTGTTTAGGAGTTAAATGTTATAATCCTGTTATTAGTATTTGCTCTTCACTATTCACTATTTTATCACAATAATTTTATTGACTGCCGTATTTCTTCCCGATTTCACGCGGATAAAATACATCCCCATTTCCATATCACTGACATCTATTATAACCTTATCTGTGTTCGGAATTTTTATTTCCCTGATTATTCTCCCATTCAGATCCATAAGTGTTATCTGTGAGCCTCCTGTTACAGGCTTGTCAAATTCAACTGTAATATGATCATTTGCAGGGTTCGGATACATGAGTATGCTATACTTTTGTCCGGGACCATATTCATGTATACCGGAGGGTGTGCATACCGAATCGCACACATAACCGTCGAAACGCAGCTTGTCCAGAGCAAACCAGGAACCTGCATGCAAATTGGAACGGTTATGGTTATATATCCTGGTTGTTAATGCAGCACTGTCGGGCTCATGCGAAATATCGTAGTAGGTTACCTTACCTTCAAAAGGAGTAAATTCTGTGATTGAGTCGGGAAACATTATGAATATACTACCCACATTTTGATGATGATAATATAAATCCCCATAAATATTGAGTGTATCACCACCCTCCGGGAAAAACTTTACATAGCCTGTAAGGCAATCATGGCTTCCGGCAACAGCAAATACGGGTGGCTTACTTGCTGTAAAAGGTTCCCCCAAAGATAGATCGCAACCGAAAACCAAACCATGGACAAACGGAATTGAACGGACCTCAACAGCAGATTCGGGCGGGGTTCCATAATGCTCTTCAAAAACAAAAGGGTTTGCCTGTGGGTATGATTCAGCGAGGTAAAAGTGCGGGTAGTCCCATTGATCAAGCATATGCAGGGAACAATCAAACCAGTTCTCAAAATCCCCGTTAGGAATAACAGGGGCCAATTGTCCAAAGGAAATGTCGTCCACTGTCAGATAATTATTATCGAATGCATGGCTGTCAATCATATCATTAAAATTGGTTGAACCAAACGCCATAAAAAGGCTATCGGGTGTCAGCGGTGAGTTGTAATGGAGGGGGAAAGAAAACCGCCGGAAGGCATTATTTGAATTCCCGCCGATAGGGAAGAACTGTTGAGAAATGATTTGTCCGTTATTAAATAAAATGACGATAACCAAGGCAGAGTCATCCGGGAAAATATTATAATTCAGAAACATGGTTACAGAATCAGGGCGATAATTGAAAGCTGAACCGGGAAAGAAAGGGGGATTGTCACCGATGAAACCCATTGCGGCAATATTTCTTCCGGATATTTTCATGGCATAATTACCCGAATGTCCGGGAACACGGTCAACCAAGCCACCTAATACCTTCCATGAGTTTGGAAGAATTCCTGAAGTGTCTGTCCAGTTTTCAAAATCCCAGTTGGGTATGGTGTTAACACCCACAAATACTTTCCTGGTATTACCATAAAAGATGCCACCCTGATTGAAGATTTTTACCCTGTAATAGTAAAAAGAATTCGTGAGCAGGCCGGATAATGGAAGAGAAACAATATGAACCGCAGTATCACTTATGTTATATGGGATGGCAGCAGTTTCCATTCCCAATGCCGGCGTTAAGCCATATTGAAAGAAAGCAGTGGAAGGATAATAACAGTCTGACACTCTTCCTTTCAGGCGGGCTGAGGAATTATCTACTGCCATAGCTGTTAGAGTTGTAATTACAGGCGAGGTGCTTAATGTGTTAAAAGTTAACGTGTTGCCATAAAAGGTTCCGTAAGAAGTCACCGCAATAAGCCGGAAGTAATAGAGAGTTGATGGTTGCAGGTTATTGAGATGAACTGAAATAATGTGTGATGACGAGTCATTGACAAACGAAGGGTTTGCAGGTATCTGATTACCGAATGATGGAGATGTTCCGTATTCAAAGCTCAGACTCGCAGATGTCCGAAACCCGTTAACTGAGCCATTTAAATCAGCTCCATCTGCTGAAATAACTGTGGCAGCCATGGTCTGAATTTCGGTGAAAATCGTTCCTGTGAAAAAGGAAACAGTCTGTCCATAAAAAATTCCGCCTGCAGTGACCGCTTTAAGCCTGTAATAATAGGTAGTAAGAGGGTTAAGATTGCTGAGATGGAGCATTAAGTTATGCGGCAGAGTATCATTAACTGAGGAGGGATTGGCAGGTGTTTGATTGCCAAATGAAGGTGTAGTGCCATATTCAAAACTTAAATCAACCGCTACATTTGCTCCATCAATAAAGCCATTCAGATCAGCACTGCTTGCATTTATATTTGTAGCTCCGTCGGTTTGAATTTGCCGGATAGCTGTACCGGATGTGAAAGAAAGGGTATTTCCGGAAAATGTTCCAACGGAAGTAACTGCTTTAAGCCTGTAATAATAAATTGTATAAGGGGTCAGGTTGCTGAGATGAAGTGTAATTGCATGCAGTACGGTATCATTCACCGAAGAAGGGTTGGCCGGTATTTCCGTTCCCAAAGAAGGCGTTATTCCATATTCAAAACTCAGATTGACCGGTACATGCGCTCCTTCAATAATACCATTGAGATCGGCGGTGTTAACTGTAATATTTGTGGCAGGGTAGGACTGAATCTGTTGTATTGCTGAACCCGTTATAAAAGATAAAATATTACCATAATAGGTTTTATTTGAAGCTAATCCTTTCAACCTGAAGTAATATTTTGTATAGGTCTGAAGACCTGTAATGGTTCTGGACATAAAATGCGTAGCTGTGTCATTTACTAATGGCGGAGATGCAGCAATTTCTGTACCCAGCAGAGGTGTGGAACCATACTCGAAAAACAACTGCATGGAAGCGTTACAATGCGATATTGTCCCATTGATCTGCCCCGATGTATTTGTTGTATTCGTTGCTGCAAGTGTCTGTAAATCCGTGAATGGGTGCCCGGTGTAGAATGACAATGTGTTTCCCCTGACATAACCCCCCAGAGTGTATGCGGTAACATAATAATAATAAGTAGTGTCGGGGATCAGCCATGATATTCCATAATATTGAAACAAATCCAGGAAGTTATTATAAGCATAGCCGGGATAGTAAGTTGTGTAAGCGGTAGTAAAATTTGAATCAGGAGAATAAGTAAAAATATATTCTCCGTGGTGCCCGTGAGTGTTAATCCCTGCAAGAAAAGTTGCGGTGGTTGTATCATTCATATAAGATCCCAGGGTGTATGCCTCGGGAGAGGGAGTATGAGAGTATATGTAAACATTGCCCCACATGGTACCAACCATACCATAGCTTGTATCTGGAAAATCAACAGTAGTAAATTCCTGGGATGGAAACGAACCGGGTATTGTAATGGGATTCCATGTTAGACCTGCGTCCAAAGATTTAAGCAATGTTGCCTGGTGCCCGCAGATGTATCCGGTTGTCTGGCTGGCAAAATCAATGGAAGTGAGAATACCACCTGTTTCATCAAGCAAAACACTCCATGTCAGTCCTCCGTTAATGGTTTGGAGAATGGTGCATATGGTGTCTGATGCCATGTCACCACCAACAATAAATCCTTTAAGGGGTGTAACAAAAGCAATATCCTTGAAATCACGGGCTATGGGAGATGCTATCTGGTTCCAAGTTGTGCCTCCATCTGCCGTCGCCAGAATTGTTCCGGAATCACCAACAGCGAACCCGTTTAAAGCATCGGCAAAACCAATGGAACGAAGCCATTTTCCGTGACAGTCGCGTAGCACGTTCCAGGAGGAGCCGCTGTCGCTGCTCGAGATTATGGTCTGTAACGTATCTGTATTACGCCCTCCACAAACGAAATAGGTGTGCGGCGCTTTTCTGATAATTTTTGAAAATTGACGATTTAAAGGTGACGTCAGATTCAGGAATGAATTACCTGCATTGCGACTTCTCATGATTGCCCCGGCATATCCAACTGCTATGCCGTTTTGGGAATCATCAAAGGCTACTGATGTCAGCCATGGAGGGGAAGTTTCGACTACGATATTCCAGTCAAGACCACCGGTTGATGTATTAAAGGAACATTGCATAGGAGAATTGGATTCGTACCCTCCAACCAGAACGATGTTGTTATGGTCAATAATTTCAACATCCAGAATATTTCTTCCGTGAATCACATAGGACTTGAACCAGTTCTGAGCAAAAATCCAATTACACAGAAGAATACAACATGAGGTAAAAATTAATTTTCTCATAATCTTTTATTAACAAAAACAAACTGGATCAATAGATTTGACTAATATTTCACTATTTTCATTCTTTTAACCGAATTGCCATTGTTAAGTGACAGTGTGTAAATTCCTGCCGGAAGACCGGACAGGTCAATTTCAGTCGAAGAGCCGCTAAATTGCGATTTGAATACCCTCCTTGAGTTGCTGTCAAAAACATCAATATTGTATTTGCTTGTCAGACCGGTTGTTAAGATGAAATTAGCTGAGAACGGATTCGGGTAAACAGATGTTGAACCGGCTTCATTTTGGGTAATCCCGACTGAAGAAGGACAAACAATAGTATGGGTTGGCGTCAGCGAAAAAGCTGTAATATTGGTATTTACTTCATGAACAGCTAAGTTATCTGAAGAAAAAATGGTAGTTCCGAATTGAATGGAATCATTTATAGTGTGCAATTGAGCTACAATATTTGGGTTTCCGAAACAAGTACCACTTACCCCGTTGCTATCGGTAATAACCATATAGCCGTCATTGCTACTTCCTCCATCGTAAGAATCAGAATAACCAACAGCAAGATTCAAATGGGTTATTGGATCAGTTAGTATACCCTGAAATACATCATTTCCGGCAGAACCTTCGTTTCTAGACCATAACACTGTTCCGGCAGTATCAATCTGTACAAGTAGTCCATCACCACCGGTGCCAAAACTATTGGTTATTCCGGTTAACAGTAATCCTTTGCTGTTGGATTCAATGCCGGTAAGGCTTTCGTTGTTATTTCCTCCGTAGGTTTTAAACCAGGTTATTGTAGGAAAACCACCACCTCCAACAAATAATTTTATAACACAGAAATCCTGCCCACCTGCACCATAGCTTAGTGTATTTCCGGCAATATATACATACCCATTATTCATATAATCAGTACAGATCATTCTTCCTTCTTCATCGGCGGCTCCGCCATAAAATATAACTAATTGAATATTTGCAGCAGAATCCAGAACAGTAAGTGATATGTCATTTGCACCAAAAATGTTGACACCTGAGTACCCCAGTATTACAATGTTATTTCCTGGCCCCAGATCCACAATATCAAAAGGAACTTCACTTGAATACTGGAATCCGATTTTTTTTGAAAAAATAACATGACCGTCATTACTCGCAACTTTTAAAAGCATTATGTCTGTCTTATTATTTCCTGTCGGACCTACTACGAGTATGTTTCCATCCCTTGAATTGGCGGCTTTGTAACCCAGGTCCGTACTATCAGTTCCAATGGCTTTCGACCAGATAACACTGCCATTTGAAGGATTCACTTTGGTGAGAAATACGTCCTGATTTGATGTGCCGTTAAAGCCATTGGTTCTTCCGGTGATCAAAACGTTCCCGTCGCCGAGAGTAGTAAGGGAAGTGCCAAATTCTGTTCCGGCCGATCCATAGGAATATGCTGTTGTGTTAACACCGGAAGTGTGAGCAAAAGAGGCATCATAGTTACCTGATCTACCCGTTGACCCTGCAAGGTAGAATCCACCGCTTCCATCAGATTTAATGACATTAAAATAATCGTCGCCACCGATATCAAGGGTGCTTTGACCTGTCGTCTGACTAAATGAAATTAACGGAGTAACAAGAACGAAAATTGCAATGAGCAAACAAGATGTAATTACTTTTTTCATTTTTTTGTTTTTTAATTATTAAATAATACTTTACACTAATTTAAATTACCTATTTTCATAAATTTGTCTGTCGAAATACATAGATACAATAAGTGTTTCTACCATAAACAGAGTGAAGTCAGAAACCCGGATGCCTAAAACGTGGCCTGTCTTACATGCTGTTGGATTAGCACAAGAAAAGACTAAACAAAACATAATTAAAACTATTATAATTTGTTCAAATTTCTGAGTATAAATATAAAAAAATATATAAGTAATTATACATATTTGTAAAATTTTTTTTATAAAATTTTTGAAGTTTGTTTTGGCTATTCTAATATTTTATAACTCTCATATATAGAAGCTTTTACGTGAATATTACAAATCTCTTTAAAGCAGGCTTTATTGCGGCTTTAAATTTATTAAGATGAATTGCGGATAAGATTACAATTTAAATTTTCTTATTAAGCTGATAATGGATATAATTTCTTTTAATTACAATTTTCATTTCCCTTGCGGCGAATAGGAAAAGGAAGTTGTTATGCCTCATTGCTCCTTATTCCTGTATTGTTTTTAAAAAGTATTTATCCGGTAGCCTGTTTTAAGTGCAAAATAAGCTTTAATTTTGCAAAAAAATGGGGCAAAATCTCTTATCATCTGGCAGAATGAAGGAAGCTGATCAAAAAGAAACCATCAGGGATTTTACAGACTTGACCGGGGCTGAAGACGAAAATCTGGAAGTCTACGGCGCCCGTGTGCATAATCTGAAGAATATTGACCTCATCATCCCGCGAAATAAATTTGTCGTTATTACAGGCATCAGCGGAAGCGGGAAATCTTCCCTGGCTTTTGATACCATTTATGCTGAAGGCCAGCGAAGATATATGGAGACCTTCTCGGCGTATGCCCGCCAGTTTATCGGCGACATGGAACGACCGGATGTGGATAAAATTACCGGACTGAGCCCGGTGATATCTATTGAACAAAAAACCACAAACCGTAACCCGCGTTCAACGGTGGGTACCATTACAGAGGTTTATGATTTTCTAAGATTATTATACGCCCGTATCGCTGACGCTTATTCATATATAACCGGCGATAAAATGGTCAGGTATAACGAAAGCAGAATAGTAGAACTGATGGTTTCACAATATCTGAACAAATATATTATCCTTCTTGCCCCGCTGATAAAAGGAAGAAAAGGGCATTACAGGGAGTTGTTTGAGCAAATCAGGAAACAGGGTTTCTCCAGGGTGAGAATTGACGGTGAAATGAAGGAAATCAACTTTGGAATGCAGTTGGACAGATACAAGGTTCATGATATAGAAGTCGTGATCGACCGTATTCAAATTACAGAAGGAGCAAGTATAAGGCTGGTAAAATCTGTGGAACTGGCCATGAAGCAGGGCAAAGGTGTTATCATGGTGATGGAGAATGATGATGATAAAGTTCAATATTTCAGCAAGTATCTGATGTGTCCCGTTTCCGGAATTTCATACAGTGAACCCGAACCCAATACTTTTTCGTTTAACTCGCCTTATGGTGCCTGCCCGCATTGTAACGGACTAGGAACTATTTCTGAAATTGATATAAAAAAGATCATTCCTGACAGGCACAAATCCATCCGCAACGGCGCAATAGCTCCTATAGGGGTGTTTAAAAACACCTGGATATTCAAGCAGATAGAAGCTATTGGTGAAAAATTTGGATTTGACCTGAATACCCCATTAAAAGATATTCCGGAAAAAGCTGTTAACATTATTTTGTATGGTTCCGATGAAGTTTTTCATGTTAAAAATGATTACCTCGGTTTATCATCTTCTTATTCGATGAGTTTTGAAGGGATAGTCAATTTTATTACAAACCAGGATGTGGATTCTTCACCGAGCAATATTAAAAAATGGATATCCGGTTTTATGAACAGGAAGACCTGTCCGGAATGTGGCGGTGCCAGGCTGAAGAAAGAATCCCTGCATTTCAGGATTGGTGAAAAAAACATAGCTGAATTGTGTCATTTTGATCTGATACAGTTAAATGACTGGCTTAGTGTGGTTGAAGATAAACTGGACGAAAGGAAAATTCGTATAGCACATGAAATTATCTTAGAAATTAAAACCCGTATTGGATTTCTTTTAAACCTCGGCATTGATTATCTTTCACTCGATCGTCCGGCTGCCAGCTTATCAGGAGGAGAGGCTCAGCGCATCAGGCTGGCAACACAGATTGGATCGCAACTGACAGGCGTTTTATACATTCTTGACGAACCCAGCATCGGGTTGCATCAGAGAGATAACCGAAGACTGATAGATGCACTTAAAAACCTGAGGGATATTGGAAATTCAGTAATTGTTGTCGAGCATGACAAAGAAATGATAACGTCAGCTGATTATATTGTTGACATTGGCCCGGGTGCAGGATTGCATGGAGGACGGATAGTCGGACATGGAACTCCTGAAATGATGATGTCATGCTCCTCGCTGACCTGTCAGTATCTTAAAGGAATAAAAAAAATACCCGTGCCGGCATTCAGACGCCAGTATAATGGTAAATATCTCCATCTGAAAGGAGCAACGGGTAACAACCTTAAATATGTAAACATTACTTTACCCCTGGGTTTGTTTATTTGCATTACAGGTGTGTCGGGAAGCGGGAAATCATCCTTAATCAACGAGACTTTGTACCCGGTTCTGAACCGGTATTTTTACCGTTCCGACAGGGAACCTTTACCATATGTCTCTGCGGAAGGTCTTCAGAATTTAGATAAAGTCATTGAAATTGACCAGTCACCCATTGGTAGAACCCCCCGGTCAAATCCTGCTACCTATACAGGCGTTTTTGATGAGATCAGAAAATTGTATACCCAGCTTCCTGAGGCGAAAATAAGGGGCTACAGTCCCGGCAGATTCTCTTTCAACGTTAAGGGAGGCAGATGCGAAACCTGCGGAGGAGCGGGTGTACGCACCATCGAAATGAATTTCCTGCCCGATGTATATGTTGTTTGTGAAGCATGTAACGGAAAAAGGTATAACAGGGAAACTCTGGAAGTCAGATATAAAGGGAAATCTATCAACGATGTCTTGAATATGGATATCGAACAGGCTGCTTTATTTTTTGAAAATATTCCGGCCATCATACAGAAAATTAAGACCCTTAAGGATATCGGGCTGGGGTATGTCACACTGGGACAGTCTTCTATCACTCTTTCCGGCGGTGAAGCACAGCGCATCAAGCTAGCAGCAGAGCTTTCAAAGAAAGATACCGGAAAAACCCTGTATATACTGGATGAGCCGACAACAGGATTGCATTTTGAAGATATCCGCATTTTACTTGACGTTTTAAACCGTCTTGTTGACAAAGGAAATACAGTTCTGGTAATTGAACATAATATGGACATGATCAAATCTGCTGATTATATTATCGATATGGGGCCTGAAGGTGGCGAAAGAGGAGGCAGGATAATTTGTGAGGGAAGCCCCGAGCAGATGATGCATTTTCTGGATATAGGTTATACTACCGATTTTCTAAAGAAAGAATTAGTAAAATAATCACACTCAGGATTCCCTGTGAAATTCTTCTTATGAGGATTTTATCTCCGGTGTACACGAATCAACCTGAAAAAATATTTAAATTTGTATGGTATTGCAACATATATATTTGAAAAGCATCTTTTATGGCAAACAAAAAACAGAATATAAAACAGGGAAAGAAAAACAATCCTTATCAAAAGGTTGCTGCTTCTACTGCTGTTAAAAGGTCCCCCCTGTTGCAGATCAGTATCATCTGGCCTATGCTGGTGATTGCTGCTGTTACCTTCATTGTATACCTTACCGCCCTGAAAAATGGATTTACAAACTGGGACGATCAGGTTTATGTTACAGATAATCCTCTTCTGCGTGATCTTTCTTTCGAAGGATTAAAAAAACTTATCCTGGTAAATCTCGCCGGTAACCATCATCCACTTACTTTGCTTTCACTTGCTCTCAATTATAGTATTTTCAGCCTCAATGCATCTTCATATCATACTGTAAATGTCATTCTTCATATCATTAACTGTCTGCTGGTCTTTTATTTTATTTATAAACTCACCGGTCACAAGATGGAGATCGCTTTCATTACAGCTCTTTTATTTGGAATTCATCCTATGCATGTTGAGTCTGTAGCATGGATTGCAGCGAGGAAAGATGTACTCTTTACTTTGTTCTTTATGTTGGGGCTGATCACTTATGTAAAATTCGTCAAACAATTGAGAATGAAGTGGTTGTTGTATACGGGAATATTTTTTATTTTATCGCTCTTATCAAAACCGGCGGCAATTATTTTCCCTGTTGTTTTATTTCTGCTGGATTATTACCTGAAAAGGAAAACAGATCTCAGAAGTGTCCTCGAAAAGATCCCGCTTTTGATCATTTCCTTAGCTTTCGGCATACTTACTCTTGCCAGCCAGTATAATGTAGGTGCTCTTGGGGAGAAACAAGTCTATACAGTTTTTCAAAAGCTTTTGTTTGCATCATATAGTTTACTGGTCTATCTTGTTAAGGCAATTATTCCTGTTCATCTTTCGACATTCTATCCATATCCGGATGTTAAGGAAATGCCGGCACTTTTCTATGTGGCACCATTTATCGTGCTTGGAATCATTGCCACCGTTATAATTTATTTTCGCCGGAATCGCACTCTTGTTTTCGGCCTGTTGTTTTTTCTGGTGAATGTAGCTATGGTACTTCAGTTGATTTCTTTCGGTAATGCCATACTTGCAGAACGTTATACCTATGTCCCTTATATCGGTTTGTTTTTCATCATCGGGTCAGGGATGAGCTTCCTGATGAGGACAAAGGAGAAAAAGATACTTCAGTGGAAGACTCCGGCACTGATATTGTTGTTTCTTTTTGCAACAACAGCCGCAATCTGCACTTTTCAGCGAAATAAGGTATGGAAGGATAGCGAAACTCTCTGGGGTGATGTGATTGAGAAATTTCCCGGCAATTCCATCGGTTACTACAATAGGGGCGTTTATTATAGTACTACAAGTCAATATGACAAGGCTATTCCTGATTATACCAAAGCCATTTCCATACGGGCCAACTATTATGAATCATATTATAACCGGGCTCAGGCATACCGTCTTACCGGTCAGGATCACAAGGCCATACCTGATTATTCTCAGGCAATGACTATACGGCCAAATGAAATAAAACCTCATCTGAACATCAGTGTTGCATACTCCAATGTTAACGAATATGCCAAAGCTCTTGAAGAATGCAATAAGGCGGTGCAATTGCAGCCTGAAAATTACGAGACATGGCAGTTCAGAGCTAATGCATATTTCTACCTGAAGGAATTCAAATCAGCCATTACAGATTATTCCAAAACGATTGAACTGAACCCGGGATACGCTGACGCATGGTTCAACCGTGCTGTTGCCTATGGTAAGCTGGGTGATAAAAAGAATGCATTACATGACCTGCTGAAATCGCAGGAACTGGGACATGCTGAGGACAAGGTTCTGATGAACTGGCTGAAGCAGTAGAAAGTTTTCAGTTTAAATGGAGGTTTTATTACCGGAAACGAAATTTTGTATATTTTTGATGTCTGTTAATATGGTTTAATATATACTGATAATCAATACAATAAGATGAATACCAGCGAAGAAGAAGAAATCAGGGATGCCATTGCACCAAAAGACTGGCAGGAGATCAAAGCCAACGATTCATGGGCTGTGTTTAAAATGATGGCTGAACTCGTTGAAGGGTTCGAAAAACTTGCCCGCATAGGTCCATGTGTGACAATTTTCGGTTCGGCAAGAACAAAAACCGAAAATAAATATTACAGAATGGCAGAAGAAATTGCTTATATGCTGACAAAAAAGGGCTTTGGTGTTATAACAGGTGGCGGTCCGGGCATCATGGAGGCAGCAAACAAGGGTGCTCATATCGGAGGTGGAAAGTCGGTAGGTTTGAATATTGTACTTCCCCATGAGCAAAAATCCAATGACTACATTGATGTGGATAAGATACTTACTTTTGACTACTTCTTTGTACGAAAAGTCATGTTTATGAAATACTCACAGGGGTATATTGTAATGCCCGGTGGTTATGGCACTCTGGATGAGACTTTCGAAGCCATAACCCTGATGCAGACCCATAAAGCAGTGAGATTCCCGATAGTACTCGTGTCTTCAGACTACTGGAGTGGCCTTTTAGAGTGGATGAAAGCAAAGATGATACAGGAACATAATATAAACCAAACCGATCTCGATCTGTTCATTATTGTGGATACTGCTGAAGAAGCAGTGACGCATATAGAAGAATATTATCATAAATTTGCCATCAAACCTAACTTCTGATCCTTAATGGTCATCAAACTCCCTGTTGAGATCCTGACGATGGACAGAAAGGGCTGTCATCTGAAGGTACATATTGAAGTGAACGGTGTTAGATCAGCTGTGATTATTGATACAGGTGCTTCCAATACAGTCTTTGATAAAAACAGTCTTTATCTTTTAGCCCCGGACGAAAAAGCGGATAAAATTGAATCCGTGTCTACAGCAGTTGGATCCAACAATCTGGAAACACACACTGCTAACATTTCTGTTCTCGGATTCGGAGAACACCGCCTGAAAAATTACAAGGCAGTTCTGCTTGATCTGTCCAATATCAATGAGGCTTTTTCTATGGCAGGCTTATCCCCGGTGATTGGTATACTGGGAGGTGACCTCCTGATGAAATGGAAAGCTTCAATTGATTATGGAAATAAAACTCTCAAGTTAAGAATACGAAAGAATAAATCAAACCCGGACTAATACAGCATTACTTTTTCCGTAAAGTTGCATTCGGCGTAAAATACCCTGACTATATAACAGCCTTTATTTTCGTTTAAATTTATCCGGACCAGCCCGTTTCTTTCTGGTTTTGAAGAATAGACGAGTTGCCCAGCAATATTATAAATGTCCAGACTGTTCATGCGTAGGTCTGAATCTACAAAAATGTTATCTCCGTATGAAAAGATATGGATTGCTGATTTGTTGTTTTCATTTACTGAACCACTAATCAGGTTGAAATGAAGCAAAAAACGCATATGATCGTCAGCAGCCGAACCATTAAATATGTATGTCTGATTCTGCTTTAAATCAATAGACGTCATTGATCTAAGATCTTCAAGAATGATGGTTGAACCCGGGTTAAATGAGTTAACACCTGAAGCTTTTAAAGTAAATATACCGGATGACCCCGCCTCAAAAAATATGGGGACAACAGTATTTCCTGAATCAGCAGGCAATCCGTTGATGGAAAGTTTTATGCTGCCGTTTAATGAATATATCTGAGGAGCGTCTTCCAGTCCATAAAGTTTCTCCACATCGAAAAAATGATCAAAGCCTGAAGTAGCATAATTATTAAACGCAATAAGCAATGCATCAGAATATGAATGGTTCTCAATACTTAATATAAGTTCGTTGTTGTTTAACGATTTATAGAAAGCATGGTTGTTATAAACCGTTGAAGTCTGAGGAATAGTGACTGAAGGAGAATTTGCATTCGCTTTTACGAAGAATCCCTGCATGGAAGGAATAATGCCATCCGACAAAGTCCCTGAGGTTCCATTCCATGTTTTATAGTTTCCATTGGTTTCATCCCATACCCATATTGCATTATCCACATTGGATTTGGTCCACAGATGAATGTCACCTGAAAGAGCCGAAGGATAGGGATTGCCTATGAGGTTATATCCCGTATCAGTCCGGATAATATCAGGAGTGATATTACCGGAGTTTAAACGTCCTTCAAAGACAAAGGTCTTCCCATTAGTAGTTGAGTCGTACAGGGCAAACCCTTTTCCTGGATGAAGTGGCAGCGAATTATTGGTAAAAGGAGCATTCCATCGGTTAGTCCCTTCGTTGTAATCCATCATCCATGCTCCTGTAAAAACCTGTGACAGGGCGTTATTTACAGGTGATGATATCAGGTGCCATTTAAGAGGAGTGATATATCTTTCGATACTAGCAGGATTCGGTGTGTAAAACAAACCATGATCAATGAACGAAGCTGAGCCCGATATATCAGATTTCAAAGTCAGATACCCATTCACCGCCAGAGTATTATTTTCAGGTATGGTAACGGAATAATTACTGTTAATGACCAGGTTGTTACATGAGGCATCCCTGTCGATACCGGTATTTCCGGAGATAAACGCATTTGAGCTACTTCCCGGTTTTCCATTATCCCAATGGCTGTTTTCCGACCAGTTCCCATTACCTGTAAATGTAGTGTTCATGGGATAGTAAGGTATGGAAAGTCCTGTGATCTGGGATTCATCCTGGAAAGTTCCAACAAACGTTGCACTGCCGGTAGTGGTATTCAGGGTATACAAATTTCCCTGGTCAGTAAGTCCCGGTCTGTATATATATCCTGCCATATACAATATATTGTTCGCTTTGTCAAACTCCATGTCCTGGGCATTGGTGGTGTGAATACCAAGGTGTCCAACAAGGGTTGCCGTTCCATTTGTCTTATTTATTGTGTAAAGGTTGTCATCAGTATAATTTACCGAAAAAAGCTGCCCGCTGCTGTTGCATGCAAGGTTTAGGAATACACTGTTACTTAATCCGGAATTACCTATCAGCGTTGTGTCAGCAGTAAGCGGATTTATAGAATATAGTTTGGTATCCGTTACTCCAAATAAGGTTGATGATATTTCATCGTAAGCCAAACCATTGATTTTCAGGTGAAGGCTTCCGATCAATGACATCCGGCCACTGTCAGGACTGATCTCATATAAATTTCCACCAACACCAGATTCCAGATATTCTGCACCAAGCCATCTCCCTTTTGCCCAGGTGCCTGCACTGATCATTTTTTGAGATGTCGATGGAGAAAGCGAATGCAAAACTCCGGGTTTATCGGGTGAAAATGCAGCCGGACCGATAACGAGTGCTCCTGTATTATCGGAAGCAATATAGCAGTAAAAAACACGGATGCTGATAAAAGAAGAACTAAATCCGGTACCACCACTTGTTGTTACACTGATCCTCCCTGTGCTTGCTGCCGGAGGCACTTTAGCTGATATTACAGTATCGTTGAAAACCGTAAATGAAGCAGAAGTGGCATTATTGAACCTCACGCGGAAAGCATCGGCAAAATGTTTTCCATAAATAAATACCTCATTATCAATTCCTGCATTCACGGGACTGAAAGATAATATAACCGGAACAGCTGCTCCGCCGTTCACACAGAAATCTGTGGAAGAAATACATATTCCCGCACTGTTTTTTATACTAATCTTTCCCGTAAGGGCTCCGGGAGGGACAAATGCTCTGATTTTGCCTAAGGAATCCACAGTATACGATAATGCTTCTGTCGTGCCGAATTTTACAGAAGTAATGCCTGTAAAATTTGCTCCATGAATAGTTACTTCCGTTCCAATATTTCCTGCAACTGGAAAAAAACTATTAATAGCAGGTGGCTTGTTCGATATACCCGTGATGATGAGAGAATAGGCCTGAGCAGCTGCTAGATTTCCTTTGTGACTAACAGTAATGGTGTAAAAGCCGGAATCAGGAGTGCTGATGTATATTTTTTCCACATTATCCCTTACATTATCTCCTTTTGTTGCAGCAAGTCCGGGGTTAAGCGGATCAAGGATATAGGGTTTCCAGGTTGTGCCACCTTTGGTAATTCTGATGTCCAGATCGTTCACCAGCCTCAGCAGGGTGCTGTTTTCTTTTTCAATCTCAGCATCCGGGCCTTGCGGATCTGTCCAGCAGATAGTTGCAATGAGAGGGCCTGTTCCTTTTGAAAAAATATATTCATGGTGAGCACTCCCGTTGTCCAGTTCTTTCTCTTTGATAAGTGATAATGAATCATGCAGGCTGATGGCTAATGCTGCTTTTTTAGTATTTAACAAGCCCCAGCCAAATTTATAATCTGGGCCTTCAGCAGTTCCGCACTCATCAGCTGTATGGATAATGAGTCCGCGTAAGGTGGCTGAACGCATATATTCTCCGAAAACATTCCGGTAATGCTGCTCAAGGAGTAATAACGCACCTGCTACCATCGGTGAGGCCATGGATGTGCCTGACATGGTAGCATAGGCATTGTTTGCTGAAGAATATGTTGAGTAAACGGAGGTACCTTTGGCACAGATATCCGGTTTTATCCGGCCGTCATCTGTCTTTCCCCAGCTGCTGCTGGAACTTAATATCACACCTGATGGAAGAGTATATCCACCGGCAATACCAAATACATTTGCCACAGTAATAATATTTTTTGCATTCGACAGGGGATCAAGCAGATCATAACCCGTTTGCCTCGATCGTGCCGGATGGTTAATGGAACCGATTGGCCCTCCGTCTACCCAATTTCCGAGACTGTCGTAAACTATAAAGTGAAGGGTCGTATCTATACCCGGATTAAGTGACCATGGATCCTGATTATGATCATTTCCTGCCGCTTTCACAATAGTATAATAGGGCGCATTGTATGCGATCAGATCGAGATCCCGGGCATAGGCATAAGAACCGAACATCCAACCTGTAAACTCATTGTTCTTGCCGAAAAAATGCCATTTATTGTTTCCTCCCGACCAATTCCCGTATTTCCATCCGGAAATATAGCCATAAGAGTGATTTGAAATTAAAAGTCCTTTTGAAGCTGCTACGCACATTTCAGCGAAGTCATTATTCCAGTCGTATGCTTCGAGCCTGGCTTTAAACGACATACCTCGCGAAGCGGTATCAATGCCTGCTGAAATTAATGTGCCGGCAACATGTGTGGAATGGGGACTGAGATTAATGATCCCATCCCCCTGGGTCACCCTGTTGGCCAGTTCAATATGTGTTCCTCTCACAGCTGCTTCATCCCATTCGGCTATTTTCATATTTTCTCCTGACAGGTTTAATCCAAGTGATCCGTGTGGCCATAAAGCATTGGTTGAGGAGGTGCCGGCACCTCCACTGATACCGTTATTCAAAGTATTATAATAAACAGGGAACCCGCTTTTTGTAAAACCTTTCAACTCAAACCCTATAGAACTGGTGTCATTGGATTTAATAACCCATCCTTTATCAAGTGCCCTGACTTTAATCAGTTGCAGATCTTTATTATATTGCGATGTATAATGGACAGCTAAACCTCTGAGAATATCTTCCCGAGTTCCTTTAATGGCTTTTTCTAAAGCGGATGAATTGTTCTTTCCTGAATTAGATGAAGGTAAATTCTTGTAATTCTGACCATGAATAGTATTGATTGCCAAAGCAAAAAGAAAAATCAATATTTTTCGTTTCATTGAAGATTATTTATAACAAACTTACATAAAAATCAAATAATTTATACACACACGATATAAAAATCAAGTCCGATACCGTACAATAATCGAGCTCGAAGCTCAATGTAATTTAATGTTTAATTTAAATTTAATTATTATGAAA
>Ga0209083_1000464_pt1 | contig 60042 bp, 52 predicted proteins | sample AM7aDNAmetaG_FD_184132 | JGI IMG/M metagenome (GOLD analysis project Ga0209083, IMG submission 184132) | Freshwater microbial communities from Finland to study Microbial Dark Matter (Phase II) - AM7a DNA metaG (SPAdes) (version 3) | ecosystem: Environmental > Aquatic > Freshwater > Lake ...
CCCCGACTACCCATCGACGCCGCCTGAGGCTGGACACCAAACGTGCAGAATCTTGAAGAAACCGAGTGTTCGGTGTCCACGCTTTCGCGTGTCCGCAGGGTTTTTCAGCAGAATTGCCATTGACGTGTGTTGCGCCTGCGATACGTTGGCGGGTTGGCGCAGGGTGGAGAACATGTCTGTCAATGACGGTCTCCCGGCTATTCCATGGCCCAAGTGATTGCTGGAATATCCATCGCCGAGCCGGCCAATTTTGATTTGATAACGATTGCCTGTGGATCCCGTTTCTCCGGCAAGTGCAGAATAAATTTCCCGTCCGCAACTTCATTTTTGATTGCGCCGCCACCGAGCATGGATGCGGAAATGATTTTATGTGGGAGCGCCGGCAGCACAATCGTGTCGCCTTTTGCTTCCAATATGTGCACATAAGCCACGTTGCCTTTGCGCGTGCTGCCGATTCCCTGCCCCGGCTTCCACGGGCCGCCCCGAGTGCCGTAAATGCTCTCGCCGTTCGTTGCAAGCCATTTGCCGATTTCAACCAGCCGACCCGCCTGATCGGCCGGAATCACACCGGTTGAATCCGGTCCGACATCCAGCAGCAAATTGCCGTCGCCAGTTGCGCAACTGATCAACATGCGGAGGCAATCGGTGAGCGGACAAACCACGCCGTCGGAACGATAGGACCAGCCCCCGCCATCTTTTACCCGCACCACGGTCATGCACGATTCCCAGGGCCGCGTATCCTGATACTTGCCAAGTTGCTGCTCCGGCGTGTCGAAGTCGCCGAGATAAGGAGTGGGCTGCCGGTTGTAATGAGCCAGAACCGCCAGCCGGTTATTCATCACGATGTCCGGCTGCAATGCTTTCACGAGCACAAACGTCTCGCCGATTTTCCAAAAATTGACCAAATCACCCTTGCCATAACTGTCCCACCAAATCACATCCACTTTTCCGTAGTCGGTGAGCAGTTCTTTCAACTGCGCATTCATGTAGGCCAGATATTTCTGGTTGTCGCCGACGCCATAGTCCGGGTGATGCCAGTCGCGTTGCGAGTAGTAAATCCCAAACCGCAGGCCCGCTGCGTGACACGCAGCGGCGAGTTCTTTGACCACGTCGCGCTGAAACGGCGTATGCCGGATGGAGTAGTCGGTCTGTTTCGTATCCCACATGCAAAATCCGCCGTGGTGTTTCGCTGTGAAAACGATGTATTTCATGCCGGCCGCCTGGGCGAGCCGCACCCATTCTTTGGCGTCGAATTTCTGCGGGTTGAATTTCTTATAAAGATTGTCATAATGAGGGTCTTCTACAAAGCCCGCCGGATGGCCGGTAATATCAAGCGGTTTGGAACCGCCGCGTGACCAACCGATCTCTGTTCCGGCAAGGCTCGATATATCCCAGTGTATGAATAGGCCAAACCGCGCCTCGCGCCACCACTCCATGCGGCGGGCGTGCTGTTCCGCAGTTTCGACAGAAATCGAGTTTGTCATCCTTTTCTCCGGGTTAGACGTGGCTCCACGAGTTATTTGTACCTTGGTTTCTCCAAGTCGACGGGGTCACGTCTTAACATTCAACTATTGGCGTTGCGCCGGCGCGATTTGTATGCGAAGGTCCGGCATTCTTTTCCGCCCGCGCGATCACCCGCTAGACCGTCAAGGCAATGCCTCGTTCTGTACACCCACCAATCCAAGGTATGCGCAGTCGCGATCATCCTTGAAGCCGGTGCGGCATTCCAGACCGGCGCCGTGACGTGATACCAGCCGTGCGAAAAATCAGTCCCCGAAGGTCGTGCCATATCGCCAGCTCCGCCCATCCGCATCCGGTAAACCAACTTAATTGTTGAATGTTAAGACGTGACCCCAGTACAGTACACTTCCTTAATTTAAGATTGCCACGGGCGTGATAGGTTGGTGCAAATTTTGGGGCGAGTTTAATGGCCTTCGTATAGTCGGCAAGGGCAGCATCACGATCCCCGCCTTTTTCCATAAGAAGACCCCTGCTACGAAAATCCTCAGCCGTCTGTTGACCGAATGCCCCCAATGGCAGGGTTAACGTAGCCAAGAGAACCGCAACGCCAAGAAATCTGCTCAACTTCATCGCCCCCAATTCTGAATCTCCAACCCCGCCAAGTCAATCCCAGCATCACCCGCCACCACCATCCACCAAATTTTCCGAGGTGCTGAGGCTATCAAGTTTAGCTATCAAGGGTTGGTCATAACATTGCTCAAAAACCTGTTAAAAACCGGCTGTTCGGATTTCCGACTTGAATAAACCGGTTCAATGTGAGAGGATAAAAAGAGTCGAATTCATTAGGGAATTCAACAAATTAGCGCCCTCCAAGCGTTACTTTGATTCTGGACGATTAGCTCAGTTGGCTAGAGCGCTTCCTTGACATGGAAGAGGTCACAGGTTCAAGTCCTGTATCGTCCACCATCTACAAATCAATGGTTTTAGCACACCCACATCCTCACTGTAGGGCATCAGATTGTCGGCATGGCTGTGGGAGCCACTTGTGAAATACACCAGCGTATTGCGATTGTGATCGATTGCCCAAAGTGCTAATGCTGGTCGGTGATGAAAGCGTTGGAGGGATTAAACCTCGTCAGCGTCTTGGCCTTCCAGTCGCCGCCGCAGAGCAGCGCATTTCTTGGGATCATGGCGGTGATCTTCGGGCTGCTGATTTGGTTGTTGCCCAAGGAAGCGGGGACGTATCGGTTCCCCACCGGCCGGCCCTTCCTTGGGATTTTGCTGATCGTGCTGGGGATCACTTTGTGTTACGTGAGTCCGTGATGAATTTCAAATCACCCGCGTAATCGGATGAACCCGGCTGCCATTCCCAGTCTGAAGCTGCGCGTTTCACAGAAGACAGAAACGATTCTGCGCTCCGGTCATCCGTGGCTTTTTTCCGACAGCGTTCGCGACCAGAGCCGGCCCGGTACCATGGGCGAACTGGCGATTATTTATGATCGAAAAGATCAGTTCCTGGGCATGGGCCTCTTTGATCCTGACGGCCCGATCCGGGTCCGGATGCTGCATACGGGCAAACCACAAAAAGTCGATCATGCCTGGTGGCAACAGCATTTGGCGGCGGCGCTCGACCGCCGCCGCAACCTGTTTGATTCGCATACGACCGGGTACCGACTCTGTAATGGCGAAAGCGATGGCTGGCCGGGCTTGGTGCTGGACCGCTATGACTCGACCTTGGTCCTCAAAATTTACACCACAGTTTGGCTGTCGCGGCTGAATGAAATTGTCGGGATCATTGCCGAACAGGTGCCGCATGAGCGGTTGATCCTGCGGATGAGTCGGAATATTCAGGACCAAGCGTTGCCCTATACCGAGGGACAGATTTTGCGCGGGGAACCACTCCGCGAGCCGGTCGTGTTTCTGGAATCGGGAATCCGTTTTGAAATCGATGTGGTTTTGGGACAGAAGACGGGGTTTTATCTCGATCAGCGTGAAAACCGGCGGCGGGTTGAAGCCTTGGCGAATGGCCGCCGGGTCTTGAATGCCTTTAGTTTTTCGGGCGGATTCTCCCTGTATGCAGCGCGGGGAGGAGCGGTTTCGGTAACCGATTTGGATATCAGCCCGCACGCCCTGGCCGCGGCGGACCGGAACTTTGCCTTGAACATGGATCAGCCAGCCATTGCCCGCTGTCAGCATGGGAGTGTGAAAACCGATGCCTTTGACTGGCTCAACTCGACTGCCGCCGCGCCGCAATCGTTCGATTTGATTATTCTGGATCCACCGTCACTGGCACGGCGGGAATCAGAACGGGCGCAAGCGATCCGGGCGTATGGTCGGCTGGCGCGGAGTGCGATTGAACTCTTGCGGCCCAAGGGCATTCTGGTTGCCTGTTCCTGTTCGGCCCATGTTTCCGCACCGGAATTTTTGGGGTCTGTCCGCGGTGCCGCCACTCAAGCGGGTCGGCCGTTTACGGAACTGGAAACCACGGGGCATGCCCCGGACCATCCGGCCACCTTTCCGGAAGCAAATTATCTCAAAGCTATTTATCTGAGCTTTTGAAAGGAGATCCCACTTAGCCAACGAAGCAGTTGCCTCGGTAGGGCGGGCTGTCCCAGCCCGCCGTTCCGCGGTGCCGGGTCGAAATAACCACTGTTGGGATCGACCCACCATTCAGTGTGTGGTCAGCTCCTCCGTCGCACCTGTCATTCTCCCGCTGCGGCGCGGTGGGACACCGCGCCTACCGCATCCGACTGCATGGTTCCGGCTTTTTTATTAGCCTGTCCAACTACTAATCCAGCGGCTTGTCGGCAACGTAGATCGTGCAACCGCAGCGCTTGGCTTTTTCGTAGAGCTTGGCGCCGACGGCTTCCACGCGGAAGCCCGCCGTGGTCAACCGTTCCGAAAAGGCGTGATCAAGCGCTGCCGACCAGATTGCAGCCCGGCCGCCCGGTTTGAGTGCATTCAATAGTAAGCGGATCCCCGCCATCTTATAAAGTCGGGCATTGGGCTGTTGAACCATGGCCGTCGGGCCATTATCGATGTCGAGCAGGAGCGCATCATAGCGTTCGGGAGTGGCATGGGTGAGGACATTCCAGACGTCATCGGTGAATACTGTCACCCGCGGGTCATCCACCAATTTCCCGTTCACCGCACCTAAATATTCACGATTCCAAGCGAGGACCTGGGGAATTAATTCGGCGACGTAGACTTTGGCGGCAGGAGCGACTCCGGCCAGCACACTCCGCAGGCTAAACCCTAAACCCAATCCCCCGATCAATACGCTGGGAGTGGATTGACCTTTCAAACGGGCGACGGCCAGCTCGCCCAAGAGGAGTTCAGACGCGGCGAGGGCGGAATTCATCAAGGTTTGGCCATCCATGCGGATGGCATAATTTCCGTCGTGCTCGTGCAAGGTCAACCGGGCGCCGCTCCGGGTTGTGGTTTCAGCGAGTTTTTGTTCGGGCTTCATCTTAAATTCCGCAAATGAGTTTTGGGAGGTAGGGCGTGACCGCCGGGCACGCCGCTGGGTTCCGCTGCGAAACGGCGTTCGGCGCGCCCGGCGGTCGCGCCCTACCAAGGCAATTGCGGGAAACGGGTTTCATCGCTTGCCGGAAGGCACGGTTGGCGTGGCGGTCAGCGCGATCCCCGGTTTCAGAAATTGAATTCTCCGTTTTTTATAGAGGCCCCCGAGGGCCTGTTTGAAAGCGTTTTTACTGACCCCGAATGTATTGCGGATCACCTGTGGCGAACTGGCGTCGTCGAAATCGAGCCGGCCGCCGTTGGCTTGGAGGGCGCTGAGGATTTGATCCGTTAACGGGGCCACGCGTTTGTAGCCAGCCACATCGAGGCTCAGGTCGATCTTGCCATCGGACCGGACTTTCCGGACGAACCCTTGGACTTTCTGGCCGATGGCGAGCGGGGTGCCGAGGTTGGTGTGATAGAGGAGGCCGCGGTGGGCGTTTTCGACGATGGCGTTGTACCCGAGCGGTGTTTGCGCGGTAATCAGGAGATTGACCGGCTGGCCTTCGGTATAAGTGGGCGGCTGGAGGTTCAGGAGTCGACTCAATCGGGTGGTGGCCATGATCCGATTGCTATGCGGATCGAGCACCAGGCCGACCAGCACCCGGTCCCAAATGCGGAGCGGTTTTTCCTGTTCGCGGAATGGGAGCAACAGATCTTTGGCGAGGCCCCAATTGAGGAATGCGCCGATTTGTGGGTTCACGCTGATTACCTGCAAATACGCAAACTCGCCCACCATGGCGAGCGGAGTTTCGGTGGTGGCGACCAGTCGGTCCTCGGAATCGAGATAGACAAATACATCCAGCGAATCCCCCGGCTTCGTGCCCGGCGGAATATACCGGCCGGGCAGGAGAATGACGGTTTCGTTGCCGCCGTCCAGATAGAGTCCCGGCGGGGTATCCCGCAGGACGCGGAGTGTATTTCGTTTACCGATCGTTACCATTTCAAGCTCAGTATACACAAAAACGCAATGGTTTAGCCACGAATTCACATTTACCACGCTTCGCATGGCGAATCCGCACGAATGGCGGCAAGGATTTGTCGCACGCTGGCCCATGGGTTGAGGGTTGAGAGTTCAGACGGTTTTGGTCGAAGGCGGATGCAGGCGCGGCGCTCCCGGCGGTAGCGCCCTACCTCGACGAAAAAATTCATGACTTTTTCCGGCGTTGGACGTTGAGCGTTGAAAGTTCGATGTTCAACGTTCAGGCGTTTCCCGAAACCGTTCCTCCCATTGGACTGCGCCGTGTCTATTTTGCCGTACCAGTTTTCAGGGTGGCGATGTAATGGAGGGTTGGCTCAGCGGCGAAGGCTTCGTTGTTAATCAGAACAACCACCGGCAGCGTCATCGTCTTGCCAGGGCTCTTGTGAGGCGTATTGTCCAACCCAAACTTTGCCCACTGATTGCGCCAAGTACCTTTGCTCAAAGAAATCGTCGCTGTCCAATAGCCGCCCAGTTTCTTCGTTGGTTTGGTATAGGCCAAACCGCAGGTGCCGTTGACGCTGACCCCGCGCCCTTTATTATTGAGTGTGAATGGCACTTGCGCGTCGCCCACGTCCGCGATCACTGAGAAACCGGCCAGTTGGCTGACGTTCGTGAATCCCGGTAGTCCGAGTTTAGCCGTTAAACTGATGGTGTCAGCGTTAAGCTTGGTAAAGTTCAAGCCGACCTGCAGTTTCGTGATCGCCAAGAAGTCACACGCGGCCATTACGGCGAGATTGCTGCTGGCGGTGAGGTTGCCATCGCTGACGGTTACGCTGGCGGTGTACGGGCCGCAATTCGAGGAAACATAGGTATGCGTCGTCAGCGCCGAGGACGACCAATCGTTTGTAATGCCATCGCCAAAGACCCACTGGTACTTCAGCGCGTCACCATCGGGATCAATGGCAACAACATTGAATGTATTGGTCTCACCGGCCACGACTACGGTGCGATTACTGATAATTAACAGTGCATTTGTGACAGACGGCGCAACGGTAATGATGGGTGCCTGATCAAACAGAGCGACCAAGTCCCGATTTGTCATCACGGTAAAGTTATAACTGGTATTCGTGTTGACCACGTTGCTGTTCTCAGTCCAAGCGATGAACTGATAAGGCACATTATTCGTGGCACTGACCGTCACATTGGACCCGCAAGGAATTGTGCCGTTGCCGCTGGTTGTACCGCCCGTCAGCGGCGAAGCGATGGTTGTAATCGTGTAGGGAATTCGTGCAAAATGCGCGACGAGCGTTCGATTGCCGGCAAGCACAAACGTGTAATTGGTAGACGTACTAACCGGCATCTCACCTTCAGTCCAGTTCACGAGCTGATAACAGGTGGCGGGTGTTGCCGATACCGTCACATTTGATCCGCACAGTGCCGTACCACCACCACTTACATTGCCGCCGCTACTCGCCTGAACCGTAATCGTCCCTGACTGTTGCGTAAAGTTAGCTGTATAAGTGATGTTCGACGCTGGCACGGTTACAGCACGAGTTGTGTTCGTCTGGCCATCATTCCAGCCCGTAAACCGCCAGCAACTATTGGCATTTGCCGAAACTTGTTGCGAGGAACCGCACAGGTATGGGCCACCGCCGGTCACGATGCCGCCATTGTCCGGACTCGTTTGGACCGTGATCATTCCCAATTGTTGTGTAAAGTTTGCCGTGTACGTGGTGTTCGATGCCGGTACGGTGATGACGCGGATTGCGCTCGCATTGCCATCGCTCCAGTTCACAAACGTCCAGCAACTATTGGCATTCGCAGTAATCTGGACATTTGTACCAAACGGGTAGAGACCGGCACCGTCGATCATTCCGCCATTCGTCGGACTGGCCTGCACGCTAATTGTTGCGGTCACCTGCGCATATATACCGGTTGCGGTTGTGGTCAGGCCATTCGCAATGTTGACGGCCTGATCTCCCGGGGAAGTCCAGCCGCTGACGGTGTTGAAGTGCACCGTGTGGGTGCCAACGCCCAACCCATTGGTCGAAGCGCCACTGTTAAGCAAGCTCCCTCCATCCACTTGCCATCGCGCTCCGGCAGCCACAGCCGTTGGCGGTAGGATAGTTACCGTGATGGCTCCCGTAGCCACAACCGCCGTCTCGTTCGTTGCTGCCGCCACCAGATTGCCAATCAGCTGCAAGCCACCACTGACGACTTGCGATTTGATCTCCTGATACTGCCCGGCATGCCACGCGCCATCGTTGTTGCGGTACTGCATGTCAAAAAGCGTATCGCTCCCGATGAAGAAGACCTTCCGTCCTCCCACAACTGTGTAGCCTATGTAATTGCTAAACACACAATCAACTTGGCACTGATACACCGGAGGAGAACAGATTGACCCGGTCAACACGAAATCTCCCGACCCGCGCATCCGTACGGAGGCCAACGACACCGCATCTGTTGGCGTGTAACAGGTCTCAGACCACAACTCCGAATGTGGTAGATCATTTCCATCAAATAAGGCGACCGTAGACAGCACTGCCCCGGTCGGCATTAACGAGCTGGCTACAATGGTATTCGTGCCCCGACCGAAGCGGTCCACCCCACAGAACGGATTCCCCCGAATGAAAAACCACCGGCTCGGCAAGCGGCTGTCATTGGTCGATACCAAGTTCGCCGGATTCTGTGCCACGACCGTCTTGCCATAGTTCAATCGGCTCGTCCCATTCTCCAACAAGCGCACGGCATCCCCCACGACCAGCAGATTGCCGCCACTCTGGAAATAGGCATCCAAACGTGACAGAAACACCCTGTTCGTCACACTACCAAGCAGATCGGCGGCCTGGGTCTCGGTATTCGTGGTAAAAGTCCGGCCAATCTCCACCATTGGGTCCTGCACAATCACCAGCGCGTAATCCGTCCGAGCGACCGAAGGAAAATTTGTCGCCACATAGGTATCCACTTGATAACCGGCATTGGTCAGCAACGTGGTCAGGAAATCGGGCGACTGTCCCAATCCCGTCCATGCCGCCGGATTTGTGAACGAATTGTGATCCGCCACCGTCCCATTGGCAATGGAGTAGTACAACCCATCGCCTTCCTTCAATCCGTGTTTGAGAATCCGGTAGTAATCGGGATTCACCAACGCGATCTTGGTTCCTAATAATGGCGCATTGGTGGTTACCACTGTCAACGAAACCGGGATGGGTTGTGGCGAATTGCTGGCATTCGTCGAAGTGATATTGATCGTGGCGTTGTACACACCGGCCGTCAGCGCAAGGGTGCTGTACGTCACTATGTGACTATTTGTATTACCAGTGCTGCTCCCGCTCGGCGGACTGACCGACAGCCAGGTGGCAGCAGCAGCATTGGAATAACTGAGCGTGCCACCTCCCGAGTTCCACACTTGATATGTTTGACTGGCAGCATTTTGACCTTGTGTTGTCGTACAGCTAAGACTGGCGGGCACGAATCCAATCGTCGATAGAACTGGAAGAATTTGTGTCGTTAACGACCAGACTATGCCTGTAGTTGTACCAACAGAGTTCTTTGCATCGATGCGCCAGTAATACGTGGTATTGTAATTCAACGTTCCAGGATTATAACTCATCCCAATTTGATTACCCTGGGATACGGGAGGGTTGTTCGTACCAAAGGATAGGTCGTAACTCGTCGCACCGCCACCGTTGGCCCAATTCAACTGTGTTGTCACAGACTGTCCCATGGCACCACTCGCTGGAGTTGGACTTGTCGCCTGTGCTGGGGTTGAACTGAACGAACAACATGTCGACGGACTGCTATCGCAGTAGATTGTGCCATCTCCCTTGGCTTGGACTCGCCATGAATACGTTCGGCCGATGCTTAATACACCGTTAGCGATCGGATACGAAGTCGTGTTCGCTCCCAACTGGGAACTTGTATAGATCGGAGAACCGGTGCAACTACCGCCGCTGTAGAGTGTTACCACATAGCCACTCTCATTCGTTACATCCGTCCAACTTAGCGTCGGCGTTGTATTCGTAATCAGGCTGCCGCAACTCAGGCCAGTGATGCTTGGCGTCGCCAGTATTACACAGGGAGCTGGCATACCAGTCCCAGAAACACTGTTGGTGGAAATGCCACCGGTTGCATCACTATTGACCGTTATTGTGCCGCCATAAGCCACAAACACGGCAGGTGTAAATGTTACCGCTATGTTTGTGGAACTGCCTGGCGCAATGCCGATACTCCCATTTCCCCATCCGCTGAACCCAGCCGGATAAATGATGCCGCTGACTGTCAGTAGCGAGTTGCCGGCATTGGTAATGGACATTGTTAGCTGTGGTGTTGCACCAACCATGACACTGCCAAACGCCAGATTCCCACTGAATCCAATAATTCTCGTGACCGGCGCGGCATATTCGTATGCTCCCATGTCCACTTGAGCTACCCCGTCGCCATTTCCGTCTTGAGGCCGCGACACACCATCCAAATCAACGACCGGAGCCCCACTCAATGTACCCGTGTCGATGCATGGCGACGACGCTGCCAAATGGAAGTCATTTACCCCGGGATTCACAAATAGCGGATCGCTATTAATATTTCCTGCACCGCTCGGAAGTGGTGCTGCACAAGAATACGAGAACGCGATGGTACCGAATGATTGAGTGTAGTTCGGATCGGATGTTGTCGCCGAGTTGAACATGACGATCGTATTTCTTGAAGACAATGATGCACTGGAACACCCGCCATCCCAATAAACTCCCCCTCCGATGCTACCGGATTGGTTATAAGACACCGTACAGTTCTGCAAGTATGACCCCGTACCACAGCTCAGCCAGATCCCGCCTCCATCACTGGTTGCAGAATTACGGCAAAGCAAACAGTTTACGAGATGGATCGGATACTCAGCGTAAACGCCGCCTCCCTTTGTCTGAGCAGTGTTGTTACTTATCACCGTGTTGTATGCAGTAAATCCGTCGAATGTGCCAAAGCCGCCGCCCCCTTTTGCGCTCGAATTACCTGACACCACACAATTGCTGAGAACCAAACCTGAATCACACCAGCCGCCACCGCCGTAGTCGGTCAGAGCTTGGTTGCCTAAAATATTGCAATTCTCGACCCGCACAATTGCCTTGCCGGCATGATAAAAACCACCGCCCATATTCGCCTTGTTGTTTGCGATCGTTGTCGACCTTACAATCGCACCATCGTTTAGTGTAAGACCTCCACCTGAATCATTCGCAATGTTTGCAATCACGACACAATGATCAATCACTGCGTTCCAGACCGATCCGCCTGCCCCGTCGCCATATGTTCCGGTCGTGTTTCCAGTAATTAAGCAATTATAAACTACACCGGCACCTGCATATACACCGCCGCCTTCATAGTCATTATTCACCACATTGTTTTTGATAACACACGAGAATATATGACTAGCTCCGAAAAGATAGAGACCGCCGCCACCGCGCCAGGCTGTGTTATTTTCAATCCAACAATTGTAAACGGTTGTATTATCACCGCACGCGGCGCCACCCCCGTAACCTGCGATGTTCCCATATAGTTTACAATTCAGAAGCATTCCCTGACTTAAGGCTACTCCCCCAGCATTTTGATACATATTGACGTTGGCACCTGTAATTCCAATACCATCGACAACCGCGTTCGTGTCGTTAACCGTCAAGCAGCTCGGCCCGCTGACTTGCATTGCAATCATTGAGTTGACTGGCCCATGTAAGCTCCGGAGTACAACACCTTTCGACAGATTTACAGTCGATGAGACAGGATAGGTCCCATCATTTAAGATGACCGTTTGTCCAGCAGTAGCATTATCAATTGCAGTCTGAATACTTTGTCCTGGAGATACGTAGGAGCACAGGCTACTGAGCGAAAATAGCGCAAGATTCGTTGTTGTATTTCCGCCATTAATGTTGATGGTTTGGTTGGCCGGCCCGACGTATCCGGTTATGGCATTAAAATCAACTATATGGCTACCGGAAGATAGACCTTGGACAATTTCACCACTGTTCTTCCAGTCTCCCCCATCAACGCGCCATTGCGTGCCACTTGTCGCAGCATTTGTTGGCAAAATACTGATGACAAGATTGCCAGTGCCGGAAGACATGGGAACGTAGGCCCCAGTTCGAACAGCCGACGGCGTTATCGCATTCAGTAAGACGGCTTGAGGTGGTGGCGTGAACCATCCGGATACGTCCTTAAATTGAATGTAAAAGTCCTGCGTCCACGGTAAATTATCCGTCACTAATTCGCCACTTTTGTGCCATGCACCACCGGCAACCCGCCACCGAGCGCCTGCAGCTTGTGCACCTGCTGGTTCAATAAAGACTTGCAACGAGGCCGATTGAAGAACGTAGTTCGCGTTCAACGTAATGGACTGTCCATCGGTCACCGTTACATATTGAGTGATCGGAGTGTCCCACCCAGCTAGCGATTGGAAAGTCACCGTGTAAGTACCAGGGGCAAGACTTGCACTTGTGCCACTCCCCCGCAACGCACCCCCATTCACTTGCCATTTTGCACCCGCGTCGATCGCAGCTTGCGGGGTAATATTGACGACAAGCGTGTTATTGCAGCCCAAGGTTTTTGCGCTCGCGACATTCGCATAATCGGATTTCCCTAATGAATTATAAGCACGGACACGATACCAATAGGTACTGCACGGGCTTAGTCCAGTACTGGAATAACTGGTAACCCCAGATCCAACTGTACCAATCTGTGTAAAGCCACTGCCAGTAATGGATTGCTCAATCTTAAATCCTGTCTCATCAGTGGAATTATCCTGCCACGTCAGGTTAATCTGACTTGTGGATACGGCATTTGCGATGAGTGCTGTTGGAGAGTTTGGTCGTGAGAGCTCTTCGTAGGGTATATTTCTATCTATAATGGCTGCACTACCTCCGTTTAAGTCTAACGATAAGACTGCCCCAGAAAGGGACACATTTATACCGGCAATATTGTTTTCAAATGCAGTCATCATCCAATTACGTGGAATTCCGGGATCAACTGATCTGAACCCCATAGTTAAATAGGTAGTAGCCTCTGCGTTGTCGGCATCAATAACCTGTTGGTCACTTGCACCTCCGGAAAATGTAGTCAAATACCAGTCAGCCTTTTTAAACACCTGGTTCCATCCAGTCGATTGTGTTGGGTTTGCCAATTTTCCAAATTGATCAAACACTGTATATCCACAATATGACTGAATTGATGCGGCAGCACCCATATTAGCCAGGTCGCTCCAGTTAAGGGTCGGGTACTGTGTTCGGATAGGATCTACTAAGCTTGTGGTAAAACGCGACCAAATTAGATCATCTAGACTCAAGGCAGCAGTTGACCGAAGCATTCGTGCCTCATCTTCCGAGAAGCCCCAGTATAAGTCCCATGCCATATCAAAATCAGTAGTAGCGAGAAAAACCAGGACTTCACCTGGCCCTGTTAACGGGGCGAACGTGGTGACAATGGTAGCAACTAAACTGCCGGCGGCTTTTGCTTCTGATAGAACAACATTTTGAAGCGCAACTTGGTCTTCTGGATTTTTAAGTGTATGCCAAATATAGGCGAATTGATTCTGTGCATCTACTTTTCGCGCATAATAATCCGCAACCACCGCGTCAATCGCTGCAATAATTGCCGGGTCGTATTGCTGTGTAGGAATTTGCGACCTTTCAGTGTCTGCGATCTTCGTAAGAAGAGTAAGCCGCTCCTCAATTTCAGTCCGACCAATAACCTGATCATAAGTGAACTGTCGGAGAAATGTATTCCTGACAGTACCTATATTGTTCATCGTGTCTAACATGAATGTAAGACCAGAAAGAGCTAACCCAAAGGACTTCGAAATTCCAAGAGACTTAGTCTTTCCCGCATCATCGGCTGCCGCAAGCGCCTCGGGATTATTTAGCATGGCGTTGGTCACATCTTTTAAGTTATTCCCCAGCGTGTTCACTGCGTCTCTCGACATGGAACTTACTTCTCCAGACATTGCTTTTGACAAAGTTGAGATGCTCGCAATGGCTTGGTAGAGTGCCTGCATTTCAGCTTTATTCCAAACAAACTTGCCGAGATTGATTTCTGTACTAATCCAGCCCAAAAGGTCACTAACTTTTGAGATATTATCTGTTAATACATCGATCTGAAGAGAATTGCTATCCCGGATTATTTTCCACCTCTCTGGTTGATAAACGACATCCGAAATAATCAATTTATAAAAACTAGTTCGTTGATTATAGTTATCGAAATTCTTTCCAGTTATTGTATCCGACACAAAAGGGCTACCGTCACCTCCAGTTGCAAGGTCTAGCGCGCTCCGCCAACGGACAAACCGAGCATTGTATTGGTGACCTGCGTCATCTGTCCGTTGTGCTGGGACTATTAGTGATCGTAGTTGTCCCGCTCCATTGTGATATTCCATCAGATAGTCCATTGTCGGGACATACTGATACGTTCTGTTCCCAGAGGCAGTGTCCGACGCTACCGACAGACAGGTAGCCAGACGCGTGATAAGTCTGCCACCATCATCAGGCATGTTTTGATAAGAATACGCTGATATGTTCTGCTCTGAAAGCTGCGCATTGATACCGAACGCGCTGTTTGCATCCCAAGAACCAATAGAATTGAGATAGACTTTAACTTGGTTGTTGTTACCGGGAACTGATGCAATATTAACCCAAGGAATCCACCCTGCGAAAGTATTGTGACACAAACTTGCAATTATAATTAACCAGATAAAACAGTTCTTCCCGAATGAAAGGTTTGTCAATCGAGTCAACTCTTGATATTTGACTTTCATGTTGACCATGTTGTGGCTTGGTGAAACCTGGGTCACATCTGCACATTCAACATGTCCGCATGGATTGATTTGGGATCTGCTCAGTCTCATTTCAGCACCTTGGTTGTGGGGATTATGAATGTGGTCTCACTCGCCCACGCTTGAAGCGTAGTAAAAGCCGGATGAAAACTCGATGGAAGCGTGGCAAGTGAAGAGACACTTGTGCTAATTGGCCGGTTTGGATGGGTCGGCAGCATCACTTTCCTAGTGCGGGGAATTGTTAGGAAACTCTGGTGATTTTGTCAACTTTCAGATTGTGACAATTTTAGCCACGATTTCACACGAATTAGCACGAATGCCGGTAGGATTTATCGCACGCTGGTCCATGGGTTGAGGGTTGAAAGCCGCCGACACCAGGTGTCGGGGTCCCGACTCCAAGTCGGTGATTGGGCGTTGAACGTTTAGGCGTTTCCGGTCAAACGCGGACGGTGGGACCACCGTCCCTCCCGGTGGATGCAGATGCGTTGGAGCAGTTCGTCGAAATCCCCGAAGATTTGCAGAAGTGCGGGACCTTGCCGTAATGAGCTTGATTCTTTCCCTGGTAATGTTAGGCTTACTTGTATGATTGCGAAAGTGTCCGTCAAAGGTCAGATGGTTATTCCCGAAGCCGTGCGCGAACAGGCGCGCATCCGGCCGGGCGATGAAGTGGACATCGGCTATGCCAGCGGCTTGGTGGTACTCCGCAAACGCCACCCGTTGACCCCTGCCCGGGTCCGGTCCTTACTGCTGGCCGGAACCGAATTGCCCGAATGGTCGCCCAAGAGTGAAGCCGCAGTTGCTCACGCCATTCAACAGGTTCGGCGCCGCCACCAACCGTGAAGGTGGTGTTCGATACCAACGTCATTGCCAGTGCCACGTTCTGGCGCGGTGTGCCGTTTGATTGCCTTGTCGCCTGGGTCCAGCGCGGATTTGAGGTTGTGGTCAGCCCGGCGTTGCTGGCGGAATACCACGAAACCATCGAAGAATTGCGGCGCGAATACCCCGCCCGCCCGAGCGTGGCGTGGGCGGAAGCGTTAACCGACGCCGCGACACTGGTGTTCCCCATCGAACGCGCCAGCGGTGCCACTCCCGACCCCAGTGACGAAATGATCCTCGAATGCGCCTTGACTGCCGAGGTGGATGTCATTGTCAGTGGTGACAAGAAGCATTTACTGGCTTTGCGAAGATTCCGGGGCATCCCCATTCTCAGCCCAGCGGATTTCTTGCGGTCCCTGCCCGCGATCCATTAAATTGTTCAGTGGCTCAGGCATCCCTGCAGCCGGAGTTCCCAAACTTTCGGTTCTCTCCGGACACTCCGATTTGCGGTGACTGCGAATTTGCTCAAATGCCGGCAAGGATTTGTCGCACGCCGGCCGATGGGTGAGCCCCGCTCCAAGTGGGGTAAAAGTTCAGCGTTGAGCGTTGAATGTTCAGGCGTTTCCGGGAAACGAGGACCGCGAGGCCGCGGTCCCTCCCGGCGGATGCAGACGCAGCACGCGCCACCGCCGGTTTGACTTGATGGTTCAAATAATACATATTATGGTTCACAATACGAATCATTATTGGATTCAGAAATAGGCAAACATGAAATCACTTACGATCCATGCGCTGGATGAGCAGTTGGCAGCCCAAATCAAACAGCGCGCCCGAGAACAGTCCCTGAGCATGAATGAAGTCGTCAAACAGCTGCTGTCAGAAAGTTTGGGGATCAAGGTGCCGGCGGTGCCACCTCATCAGGAGGATTTTGCGGGCTTCTGCGGAACGTGGACCGCGGCGGAGGCCCGCATGTTTGAGGCGCGCGTGGCGGAAACCAAACGGGTCGATCCGGAGGACTGGAAGTGAAGAAGGTGCTGTTGGATACCAATGCCTATACGCACCTGCTCCGGGGCGACAAGGCCGTGCTGGAAGTGCTGGGCCGGGCCGATACTGTCTTTATGTCGGTCTTTGTTTTGGGCGAGCTGGCGGCCGGGTTTAAAGGCGGTGACCGGGAGTCGGAAAACCGTGCGCAACTCGAGGATTTCCTGTGCCGTCCCACGGTGCGGATTCTGACTGCCACGCGAGAAACCGCGGACATTTTCGGCACCATCAAACACCGGCTCAAGAAAGCCGGTACGCCGATCCCCATCAATGATGTCTGGATTGCCGCCCACGCAACCGAAAGCGGATCGTATCTGGTAACCAGCGACACGCATTTCGCCAACGTTGCCGGCCTCCTGCTCTGGCGGGAATAACGCCGTCGCTGCAAAATACGGTTATTGCGGAAACAGCTCGTGCAGGAAACTCGTCATGGCCTGCCACGATCGCTGGTCGGCTTGGGTGTTATAGGCCACACCTTTGGAGTTGTCGTTGCCGGCTTTTGGGTTGGTAAAGCTATGGACGGCGCCGCCGTAGGCGGTGAACTGCCAATTCACACCTGCGCCGCGCATTTCATCCTGGAACGCAGCCACTTCTGCCGGTGGCACGTTCGGATCGTCTGCTCCATGCAGGACAAGCACCTTGCCGCGGATCTGTTTTGCATCGGCCGGGGTCGGCGAAGCGAGTCCGCCGTGAAAGCTGACAACCCCCGCCACCGGTGCGCCGCTGCGGGCCAGTTCCAAGACCGCCATCCCGCCGTCCACCAGATGAAAGCGGCGCACTCGGTTGAATGCGCCGCCTTCAGCATTTTCGACTCAACGGTCTCCCGCGCAGCGGGGTTGATGGTTGGTGGGCTCGACCCCAGGAACCCGCGTTCCGTTATCCCGCCCGCTGCAGCAACGAAAACCGCGAAACTATACTTTGGACAGAGTTACTAGAATCACCGTTCAAATCAATAATTGGTAATGCGTCAGTGACGGCTGAAATCGGCACGTAGCTGCACTCGTCAGAGCGTGGTCCGCGCATCAGTTCCAAGCGTGGTGCCACCGCCTCACGGCGGCGGCTACAGGACGCCCCCGTCACTGACGCATTACAAAATTTGTGCCGGAGGATTTTCACCCGGTGGCAATTCTGGTAGACTGTTCGCATGCCCCAGACTGGCACGATCTCAATTGAGGAAACAAGCACCCGCGAGGCGTTGGCGCGGCCGTGGAATGTCGTGGTTTATAACGACCCGATCAATCTGATGAATTACGTCACCCTGGCGTTTCAACGCGTGTTCGGATATCCGCGACCCAAGGCCGAACAGTTAATGCTGGAGGTTCATCACCGCGGCCGGTCGCTGGTCTGGTCAGGGGAGCGTGAACAGGCCGAGCATTACGTTCATCAACTGCACGGCTACCAATTATTGGCAAAGCTGGAGCAAGCCGAGACATGATCACTCCGCGAGTGGAAGTGGTGAACGAGAAAACGATCCGGTTAACAGGTCTCAACTCACTGGTGGCCAGTTGTTTGCAAGGGCTCGAAGAAATTCTTGCGCACCGCGATTCGCCCGCCGTGGGTCGGCGGCTGATGCCGCCGCCCAGCGCAGATGAGGCCATCAACGCCGAGTGGGATAAGCTCGTTACGCCGGATCTCCGGCACCTCTTTGTGACGGCCGCCGAAACAGTTTTGCGCGATCTCACAGCTCTGGAGGTCGAGCCGCGCCGACCCAATCATTTTCGAATCGCCTTTCCCATCGCGCATTTGGACGCCTGGTTGAGTGCGCTCAATCAGGCCCGGCTCATTCTCGGTGAACAGTCGCACGTGACTGACGAGATGATGGAACGGCGCGATCTCGATCCACAGAGTGAAGCGGATCTCGCGATTCTGCGGATTCATCTGTTGGGCTGGGTGCTCGAACTCCTCGTTGAATTTAGCGGCGGGGACGCCGGGTCAGCGGCTTAAGCCAATGCTTCAGTCGACCTCGGTAGGGCGGGCTGTCCCAGCCCGCCGCTCCTCGGTTTATAGATCACCCACAGGCGAAACCAATTCAGTGCGGGGTCAGTTCTGCTGTCACACCGGTCCTTCTCCTACCGCATCCGACTCCTGGGTCCGGCTCAGTGGGGGAAGGCGGTGTTGTTCAAGCGGGCGCGGACGAAATCGATGTGACCACGCAGGACATAAAATTGCTCGGCAAACGAAGCTGGAATTTTCATCTGATTGGCCGCAGTCTCAATCTGATTCAGGCGATTGACAAGTTCAGCCTGCCGGTGGACTGCCCCGGGTAACGCGAGTTCTTTCTCCAGCACCAGCAGCGCCCGGTACCACCGATAAATTCCCAGACGGATGCGCCACTTGTACAGCATGGGGAGCATCCGCAACCCGGGGATCAACACCACCACCAGCGGCACGCAGACCACGAGAATGCGATTGACCAGACTGGCCAGCCAGAAGGGCAGATACCGATAGAAGAAACTCTTGCCCGAGGTGTAATACCGGCGGGCATCGGTACTGATCCGAAACTCATGTTCCAGCGGTGCTGGAAACTCCCCCCGCCGCTGGAGCACGCTGGCGTTCCCATGGACTTCCTGGGCGGCTTCCAATAATAAATCGGACAGGGATGGATGCAAGGTGGGCCGGGCAATCAGTTCCACGGTTGGCCCGATTAACTGCACATTGTGGGGGGGCAGGTTGAGTCCAAGATCGAGACAGCCCTTGGGCAGTTCCAGCTTGTTCAAATAAGTGATGCGGCGGGTATAAGCGTCCGCTTGTGTGAAGTCATACAGTTGGATGCCGGGGGAATGGATCAGCTTGCGCATGACCTGTGGTGACGCCGAATCTCCCATCAGAAAAACTGCATCGACCCGGCCGGTCACCAGCGCCGTCGCCGCGGCTTCCCCTTCCAGATCCAATAATTCCGTGGGTCCGCCCGGCTGAATGCCGTTGGCTGCCAGCAAGATCAACGTGAGCGCGTGGGTGCCGCTGCCGACCGAGCCAATGGCCAGTCGTTTGCCGCTGAATCCGGAGAGAAATTCAATGGAGTTCGTCGCCCGATAAAAAAGCAGGAGCGGTTCATAAAAAACACTCCCGAGCGAAATCAGTTGGCTCGTGTTCACGCCGTTGGTTACCCCGCCCTGGACAAAGCCGATATCGACCCGGTCCCGCGGATGACTCAACCGCTGGAGATTTTCCAGTGACCCTTGCGAGGTCAGAACCCGCACGGTCACCCCGTGCCGCGCCAGAATCCGCGCGTATTTGACTGCGTTGGTGTGAAAGATGCTCCCGGCTGGGCCGCTGGTAATGGTGATGGTTTTCGTTGGGGCTGAGCTGAAAAACCAAACCCCAACCGCCAGGATCACCAGCGCGCTAAAAATCAGGGTCCGGGTCGCCACGGCCTGACTGACTCCAAAAGTATCCGTACAGGCTGTCAACAGCGGGGCCAGACCGAATTTATTAGTGAGTTTCAAATGGATCCTGCCAATCGGTTCATGTTTGTTGTCGCTGGAGTTTTAAATTAACCGCGGCTCAGTTGATCCAGTTCCGCCCACCGTGCGTAGAGGCGAATCACATCGGCTTTGGTTGTTTCCAGTTCGGCTGTCAAGGGCGCGGCTTCCTTGGCGCGGGTGGCATAAAAATCGGGATCCCCCAGTGTCCGCTCCAATTCCGCCACCCGTGTCTCGGCAGTCAAGATCCCCGCTTCCATGCCGGCCAGTTCCCGCTGTTCCTTAAAAGTCAGCTTCCGCGGCCGGGTCGACCGTGGCGCAATCGGAGTCGGGGCCGCCCCGGGCTCCGCAGCGCGTTCCCGTTGTTGGCGTTTTTCCAAATAGTAGGAGTAGTTGCCGGGCTGGATGTAGACGCCGCCGTCTTCGAACGCCACAATCTGATCACAAATCCGGTCGAGAAAATACCGGTCATGGCTGACGACTAAAACGCTTCCATCAAAATCCGCCAGGGCCTCTTCCAGCATCCGCAGGCTGGGCAGATCGAGATCGTTGGTGGGTTCATCCAGCACAATCACGTTGCCGCCGCGCTTCAACACCTTGGCCAGCATCAGCCGGGCGCGTTCGCCGCCGGAGAGATGATCGACCTTTTCGTTGATCCGCTCATCCGCAAACAGAAATCGTCGCAGATAACTCCGGGCACTCATGAGCTGGTCGCCAAACATGACGGTGTCGCCGCCCCCGGCCACTTCATTCAAGACCGTGTTGGTGTTGGACAGTTGCATCCGGGCTTGATCGATGTAATTAAATTTTACTTTTTTTCCGATGGTAACCGTGCCGGCATCAGGCGCGCGCTCGCCCAGGCAGAGCCGCAGGAGCGTGGTCTTGCCCACCCCGTTGCGGCCCACCACACCGGTGCATTGCCCGGGTTTCAGGTTGACTGTCAGGTTCCGGAATAACCAGCGGTCGCCAAATTTCGCACTGACCTGGTCCAGATCGACGGCGGTGTTGCCGAGTTCCGCGGCCGGCGGGATCAGCAAATCCATCTCGCGCTCTTCCGGTGGCGCCTCGAGTCCGGCCAACTGGTAGTACGCGCGCATCCGGTGCTGGGCTTTCGTCCGCTGCGCGCGCGCGCCGGACCGGACCCATTCGAGTTCAAACTTTAAAAACCGCTGGCGGCGCCGTTCCGACTGCTCGGCAATCTGGTGGCGGATGGCTTTCGATTCCAGATAGGCCGTGTAGTTGCCGGGATGGGAGTACGCCCGGCCGCCATCGAGTTCGATGATCCGCGTGGCGATGACATTGAGAAAATACCGGTCGTGCGTAACGAAAATTACCGCGCCGGCAAATCGCTGCAGATATTCTTCCAGCCAGCGGATGGATTCCGCGTCGAGATGGTTGGTCGGCTCGTCCAATAAGAGCAGGTCCGGTTGCGCGGCCAGTGCCCGGCATAATGCCACGCGGCGTTTCTCGCCGCCGGACAGCGGCCCGACCCGCGTGGTCAGCGGGGGTGCCCCCAGGGCGTGGGCGGCCGCAATGATTCGCGATTGCAGATTCCAGCCATCAGCACGCTCGATCTGGTGGAGCAGTTCGGCATGGTCTTCCTCACTGCCGGCGCCGGCTTCGTACCGGGCAATCCAGTCCAACAGATCCACCGCCCCGGCGGCAATGTTTTGTTGGACGGTTTGATCGCCGGCCAGTTCAAACTCCTGGGGCAGGTAGCCGACCCGTAGCCCGCGCCGCCGGAAAACTTCTCCGGCATCCGGCGCGCTTTCGCCGGTCAGAATTTTCAGCAGGCTCGTCTTCCCGCTGCCGTTGCGTCCGACCAGGCCGACTTTCTCACCGGGCGCCACGGACAGGGTGACCTCCTCCAGCAAGGGCGCGGCCCCGTAGGCCAGGGCCAGGCCGTTGGCGGAGATTAATGCAGGAATGGTCACACTCATGGTCGGTGACACTACCGCAAGTTTCACAAATTGTCGCCCCAGGAATAACCGCCCAGACGACCGGCAAGTTTGCCGCATCAGCCGCTACTGCGCCTCTTCCACCCGCCGTTGGCCGGCTTTCATTTCCGCGGTGACTTTGAGGAAAACATGTTCCAACTCGACCGGCACTTCCCGGTACCACAACACCGGGTGACCCTGCCGAACCAGATCCGCCAGCAATTTGGCAATATCCGCATCCTTGCCGGCCAGCGAAATCCGGATCAAATTGCCAATGACCTGCTGGACTTCCACAATCTCCTTCAGGAAATCGGCGGTCGGCTGCGCGTCGCCCACCATTTCGATTTCAATCGACCGCCGATCCTCGACCTGGTGCAACACGTGATCAACGCTGTCACACAACAACATCTTGCCCTGTTCGATAATGCCGATCCGGTCACACGTGGTCGCCAATTCCGGCAAGATATGGGACGACACCAAAATCGTCTTCCCGAGTTGCTGGAGCGATTTCAGCAGCGCCCGCATCTCAATCCGGGCCCGCGGGTCGAGGCCGTTCGTCGGCTCGTCGAGGAACAAGACCTTCGGGTCATGCACCAGCGTGCGCGCGATGCCCACGCGTTGCCGCATTCCATGCGACAGTGAATCCACAAAATAATCCTGCATGGCATCGGCGCCGGTAATATTCAGCACATCGGCCACACGCGCCTTCCGTTTCGCTTTGGGGATCCGGTGGGCAGCGGCAAAGAAATCGAGATACTCCCAGACGCGCATGCCCCGGTACACGCCGACCGCGTCCGGCGCGTAGCCCACGACTTCCTTGGCGCGTTTGGGGTGCGCCACGACATCAATTCCCCCAACCATGGCAGAACCGGACGTGGGCGCCATCATGCCGGCCAGGATGCGGATGGTCGTCGTTTTCCCGGAACCATTCGGGCCAATGTAGCCAAAGATTTCTTTTTCGCCGACCGTCAGATTCAGGCAGTCAAGCGCGAGGAAGTTTTCGTATTTTTTTGTCAGTTGTTCGGTGCGGATCACTGGACGGTTCCTCCGAGTTCGAGGTCGAGTTCGCGAATCTGCCAATAATTCACAGCCATCTGTTGGAGCAGCTCCGTGCTGACGGAGGTGATTTCAATACCGACGGTGAATGAACGCCGCTGCGGATCAAACCATTTCTCTGGCGCGGCGACCGGGTAGACCGGCCCCCCGCTCAACGCCGGTTTCTGGGGGGTAATCTCGCTCTGCCCGGACGGCAGGAGCTGCACATGACACTGAAAGGCGCTGCCGTGGAAATCCACAATCACGGCCGCTGTCTCCACCCGCAGGTTCGGACATTCCGGTGGCAAAGAAAATTCCACCACGATCTTGCCGCCACGGGTGCTGGAGAACCGGCCTTCCGCGCGTTCCAAAGTCCGGGCGTCGGTATTTTTCAACCGGAGTTTCAGCAATCCACGGGGGATCTTCAACCGCGGACCGGCGTACGTAACCGGCGTTTCGATGGCCCACATTCCAACCGATCGCCGCGCCAGGGTGCCGCTGCCGGTCAGCGGAAAAACCGGCTGATCGGTCCAGCCATAAACCGCGGGAGACCAGTCCCCCAGCGCATTGCGCGCCTGTCGGTTGAGCATGGCACTGCTCCGCAGACGATCCAGGGAGTAGATCGGGTCTGGGAAAAACACGCGGCGGATCCGGGCCCGCAGCTCATCCTCGGGACTGGCCACCACCCGCGTGCTGAATTGCCGGGCGACGCCCACCACGAGCTGGGGCAGCGTCCGCGTTTCGCCAGCTGCAATGTCGCCCAGCGGGATGACCAGCCGGTTGGATTTGAAGAAACAATCGGCAAGCCGCTGACCGGTCGGATTGGTCACCCGCAGTTCCAAGCCGGCCGGCGTCAATTGGGCCTGGGCTTGCGGATACGGCCGGACCGGGAGCGCAGATTCGCCATACATCGCGCGCATGTCGCTGGCGCGCACCGCCAACCCCGGAAGGCGCAGGTGATCATCAAATTGCAGGCTGAACGGATCGACACTCAACGAACCACTGGCCGGCGGCCGCAGCCGCACGGTATCCCCGGTCGTGTCGAGGTCGAACTTGGCGGCCTGCGGCGAGTACAGCCCCAGCGCCGCTTGCGCAACGGCGGACTGGGCATCGGCCCCGACAATCACCACAGCCACTTCGTTGAGAAACGGTTGCGGCTGGCCTTTCCACCGCTGGGCAACCACAATCACCACACTCCCCACCAGCACTGCCAGCCCCGCCACGACAACCCATCCCTGTTCCGGTGCGGCGGTGAATCGGAATGCCGCGAGGACGATCAACAGGACGACCACCAGTCCCGCGAGATAACTCAGCACCGCGCCGCGGCCCAACACCTTGATGCCCGCCAAACTCGACAAAATCGCATCCGCGACCGTGGATTTTTCCAACAGCCGATCAGTTGCCGGGATGGTGTGCAACGCGCGGCTGATCACCTCGGCATTAAAGTTGGTGGCACCGGCCCACTGCTGGAAATTCAGATCGCCGGTGTCGAGCGCAAAGGCGGCGACATGGCCCAGTCCTTCGGACCGCGCCACCAGCAACGGCGCGGCGGGTGAACCGGCCAGCACTTCCCCCGCCTGCACCAGCAGCCGCCGCAGCCGCAAGCCGTCGGCAAAAACCGGGGGAGCACCCCACTGACTCAGACGCGGTTCGGTCGCGAGCCGGTCGCCCGGTTGATAGGTGCCCGGCAGCAGGGCGGACCAACTTTCAAACCAACCATTGGTATCACCGGGCCCCGGTGTGAAGAGGAGCGTGCCACCCGTCCGCACCCAATCAACAATCGCCTGCCGCTGCAGGGTGTTGAGATCGATCGCCCCGGGGTCACCCAACACGAGGAGGTTGACGCCATCGTAATCAATCGCCCGGGCCGGCAGATTGGCGGGGACCAGCCCCACCCGCAGGACCGGGCGTTTGCCTAAACTGACCGGCACCTCGGCCGGGATCCGATAGCTATTCAACCGCGCATCCCCGATCAGCATCACGGCCGCCTCTTCGGGGATGACTTTGCCGAGGATATCGGCTTGCGACCAGACTTGCAGGCCACCATCGGTCAGCCGGGCGGACAGAACCTTCGGGATGGGCGGCGGAGTGGTTCCATTCCGGTTGACCGGCGCAGCGGTTTCGTTGTGCTCCGGCAAAACAGTGAGAAAAATGACCCGCCGGGAATTCGCCGGCAGCCAGATCGGTTTGGCAAGGGTCACGGTTTGGCCGGCCGCATGGCTCACCGGCTCAATCACGAGAACCGCGTGGCGCTCGGGACCGGGATTTTCAATATCCACGCGCAGCGGCGTCCAATAGTGATTATGGAATTGGTGATTGAAGCCGAGCTGGGTGTTGCGAATCACCGGCAATTCACGCGAGTCCGCGCGCCCTAGTGTGGCGAGCGCACCCATCAATCCGATTAAAAAGAAGCCTCGAAACATTCGCAGGTAGTTCTTACTCGTCCCGGTAACTCAGGAAAAGGAAAAAGTCGCAGGACGAAACGGACACCGGTGCTATCCTGTTCATTTTAGTGGGACAGTGCGTCTCGCCTGTCCATTGGATAATCGCAGGGAGGCAACGAAATCAGTCAGACAGGTTCACCCACTGATGAGCGGACCGCCGGGGCGGGGACAGGCGAGACGCCTGTCCCATTCCGGTCGCAGCCCGCTAACGGCCTGGTTTTTACTGCATGGTTCCGACGGCAGGGCCGCCGGTCGGTCGCGAAGAACGCTTGCCCTTTACGGGACGCTGGTTACATTACCCCCCATGCGCATTTTTTTTGGAGTCCTGTTTCTGCTGGCAGCGCTCACGGCGCGGGCGAATCCCGATAACCCCAGTAATTGTCTGGTGCGACTCGACCAACTCGTCGAGTTGGTCGACGAACTGGGTCAATCCGCTTCCAATGATACCGGGCGCGCCAACTGCATTGCCGAACAGCTGACAAAAATTAAAGGACTCGCGAGCATTGCCCACGCGTTGGCGGATGTCCAGGCGGCTCATTTGACGGACGCCAGCCCGACCGAGGCACAAGGGAACCAAATCATGCTGCAATCGACGTGTGCGCGTGCTGAAAAGTTGGCGTTGGCTGCCGCGGATTGCCATGGAAAACCCACCCCCACTGAACCCATTGCGCCTACCACGTCCATCCACCCAAGCCCCGCCGCCTCACCGGTCCCCACCCGCGCACGGGCAACCACTCCAATCGCGGACGCAAATTGCCTTTCCCAAATCCAGCTGGCCACATTACTCGCCCAGGCTTTGGACCTGGAAATCAATCCGACCCACGAAACCGTCCTGCAACGGCTCACGAAACAAGGGCTGGAACCATTGAGCGGTTGGCATGCTGAATGGTGCGTGACATTGGGCGACTTTTGCGTCGTGATCGCCCGGGCCCTGGATTTAAAAGTTGTGAACAAGGACGATCCAAACAGTTACCTCCAAGCCGTCCGCAATGATGGCTTACCGGTGGATGAGCTCCCGGCCCGCCGACTGGTCGATGTGCTCCAGGAACCGGCGGTCCGCGCCTTTCTGAGCCACGGCTACGCGGCTCCGTTCCCTAGTTCCCGGCAGCGGCAACCCGATTGATGGTCGCAAATTGTGGGATACTCCACCGGTCCCGCGCACGGATCGGTACCTTGAGCCTTTGCCTCCACCAGCCAAATTTGCTGGTTGTTGAACCCGCCGGCAACTGTTACGAAAAATGGCGTGAGCAAACGCATCGAAGATCTCGATAAGAATTTTTAACCGCCCCGGCCCAAGCGGAAGCCGAACTCACTTGGCACACGGCCAACACCGCCCCGTTTGCAGTCGACGGCTTGCCGGGGTTTCAGGAAAACGGCGGCGCATTTTACTGGCTGCCCAAGCGCGCCCAAAGTGTTTTGCGGGAATCGCTCTGGATCTTGGCGACAATGCCGATTTGAAATCGGCGTTGCCTCATCCGCCAAATGGCAGATGGTGTCGCCCCGATCTTGAAACGAATTCTCCGGCTGCAGTGACCGGTCGACCGAACCGGCGCCGCAACTCGCCCGGCCTGAATCAGGCCGGGGGATCCGCTTCGGGTTGATGTGGCTGCGCTTCTTTGCGCAGCTGGTTGGTGACCTCGGCGAATTTCCGCGCATTCCGGCTGTCAGCCTGGATCAGGTCAGTATGGGCAGTCAACACCAGTTCGCGCGCCTCCTCGCGAGAGAGTAATTGTGGGCCCTCCCGCAGGCTCGAGTCCGGCAATTTCTGGAATTCTCCGTCTGCCGGCTTGCAATCAGACCGCTCTGCGGTGGTGGCGGCAACATGGAACAACCGGTCCAGCCAAAGCGATTGGAGCAGGTCGCAGTTGTGGCGGTTGACATTGATGACATGGACAATGCCGGGCGGGGGCTGTTGGCGCAACGCCAATCCAATCCCGGTCAGCACCCCGAGAAATGTGCTATCCATGCCAGCACATTGTTCCAAATCGAGCATGAATTGCCGGTGCCCGCGTTGGATCATATCCGCGGCGAAGCGCTGCAGCGGCCGGCTGTTCTGGAACGCCCCGCGCCCGACCACACGGATCTCGACCGAGTGCTCGGTGCGGCGGACGAATATTCCGGACTCTGTTTGAATCATGGAGCATTCTCCTTTGTCAGATTCCCAACTTTTTTCGATGCTCTTCCAGCAGCGCTTTGACTTGCGCGTACGCCGCTTCGAGTTCGGTTAGATTCGCGCCGATGGACTCCCCCCGTTGATCGCTCGCGAGTTGTTCGATGCGCTCGGCCAGGTCACGCATGGGACGGGCGCCGATGTTCGCCGCGCTGGACTTGATCGGGTGGACAGCTTTTTGCACCCCCGCCAAGTCACCGGCCTGCGAGGCGGACCGGGCTTCAGCGAGCTTCTGCGGCACGTAACTCATAAATAGGTCGGTCATCTGCGTCACAAACTCTTTGCCGCCGAGCCGCATCAGCTTCTCGAGCGCCGCGACGTCGAGGGTCAATTCCGCGCTCATGGGTTCACTCCCGGGCGGGTGGCAGTCCGCTCGACTTCCACGCCCAACAGGCACACATCGTCGCTGTACTCGCCACTGTGCGATTGCTGCCGGGTCAGGTTGATCAACTCATCGAACAACTGTTCCGCTGGCAATTGGTTCCGTTCCTGCACGGCTGCCAGCAAGCGATCCTGGCCGAATTCTTTGTCGTTGGCGTCAAGGACTTCGAAGAGCCCGTCCGTAAAAAGAATCACCAGATCGTGGGGGGCGAGCACATGCCGGCCGGTCGCAAAGGCCGGGCCTTCAAAGATCCCCAGGGCCGGGCCTGACTCGCCGCCGGCAAAGTCGAGGCGCGTCACAATTCCTGTGGCGTGTTGCCGCAGGAACGGCAACGGATGGCCGGCATTGGCGTAGGTCATCCACCCTTGGGCAACATCGGCCACCAGGTAGCAGGCCGTTGCAAACAGGGGTTCATCCGCATGTTGGAGGATCGCGAGCAGGCCGTGGTTGATACCGGCCAGGAACTGGCTGGGGTCCTGCGCCACCGGTAACAATTCCTCGACCAGCGCGCGAATCATCGCAGTGACAAGCGCCGCGCGGACACCATGGCCCATCACGTCACAGACCAGCACCCCGGCCGTCGTGTCCGATAGCGGCAGCACATCGTAGAAGTCCCCCCCCAGTTCCGTCGTCGAAACATAACGCGAATGAAATCGCAACGCTGTGTCGCGGTCCGTTGCCGATGGCGGAAACAGGGGAAAGCGCTGGGGCAAGAGCGCATGCTGGAGTTGCCGGGCCATCCGTAAATCAGCCTGCGTCTGCGCGACATAACGCTCCAACTGATCCTGGAGGTGTTTCTGCGACAGGGCGCTCAATAACGCGCGCATGAGCGGTGCGGCGGCCAGTTCGTCTTTGCGCAAATAGTCGCGCGCCCCACTCTTCATGGCTTCCACAGCAATTTTTTCACTGCCGCTGGCGGTCAACATGATGACCGCCGGCTGCTGGCTGTGCGGGAGTTTATGGAGTTCGGTGATGACCTCCAATCCACTGGCACCGGGCAGTTGGTAGTCGAGCAGCAAGAGGTCGTAGGAGTGTTGCTGGATTTCCGCCAGCGCCTTCTCGGCACTGTCCACCCAGCAAATATCCAAGGGTAATTCCTGACTGATGGTCTGCAACAAGCGTTGCGCCAGCGCGGCATCCAACGGATTATCGTCGACCAGGAGCAACTGGATTTTCGGTGTGTTCATTGGCGGTTCCCTAACGAAACGAGCAGGGTGGCGATCTGCTCGGGCGGGAGTGTGTAGCGCGCCGCGCCCAGTTGAATGGCTTCGCCCGGCATCCCATGAATGACTGACGTTTCGGCGTCTTGCACGATCGTAATTGCGCCCTTGTCCTTGAGCAGTTTCAATTCGTCCGCGCCATCCCGGCCCATGCCGGTCAGCAACACGCCCACCGCCCGCGCGCCGCAAATGTTGGCGATGGACCGGAACAGAACGGCGACGGCTGGGCGTAGGCCATTTTCGGGATCGGTCTTGCTCAACCCGATGCGCCTGCCCGGCAGGAGCCCCAGGTGGCAACCATCCGGCGCCAAATACACATTCCCCGGTAACGCGGTCGCACCGTGGCAGGCCAGTTGCACGGGCAGTGGAGTCGTTTGCCGGAGCCAGTCCGCCATCCCGTCCAGGAAACCTGCGGCGATGTGTTGCACCACGAGGATCGGCACCGGGTAGTCCTTGGGTAAGCCCTTCAGAATGGTTTGAATCACGGGTGGGCCGCCGGTCGAAGCACCCATGGCGACCACTTCGATCCTCTCCGTCCGCCGCGGCAGTTCTGCCGCCGACCGCGCCGCCAGGGTCGGTCCAATCCGCCGGTCGCGCGCCCACCGTTTCACCACTTTGACCTCGGCCATCAGCTTCACAGTTTGCAGGAGTTTTTGGGTCATTTGGTCAAAGCCCGGACTGCCCAGCCCGACCGGCTTCTCCACAAAGGCCACCGCGCCGGCTTCCAAGGCGTGGAAGGTGGCACCGACCTCCTCAGTGGTCAGGGTCGCACTGGAGATGACAATCGGGACCGGCTGCGTCTCCATGATGCGCCGCGTCGCTTCATAGCCGTCCATCTGCGGCATGTAGACATCCATCAGGATCACGTCGGGTTTCTGCCCGGCCACGAACTCCACCGCTTCTTGTCCGTTGTTGGCGGTGCCGATGACGTGCAATTGCGGATCGTTGTTGAGCAAATGCTTCAACAGCATCTGCACCACCGGTGAATCCTCCACCACCAGCACGTTGATCTGGTTTTTTTTCATCTCACACCAATCGCCGCAACGCCTCCAGCAGGTTGCTCTGATCAAAACTGCTCTTCACAATGTAGGCATTGGCGCCCACATCCACGCCACGTACCCGGTCGGCCTGGGTCTCGAGCGCGGTCACCAGCACCACCGGCAACTCCGCCAGCTTCCGGTCCGTCCGGATCTTCTCGGTCAGACTGAACCCATCCAACCGCGGCATCTGCACATCCGACACCACGCCGTCAAACGATTCGGTTTTCAGCAGGCTCAGCGCATCCAAGCCGTCCACGGCAGTGCGGACCCGGTAGCCCGCCGATTCGAGAATGTTTTTCAACAACATCCGGGAAGTGATCGAATCCTCCACGACCAATACCACTTTCCGTTCGACCGCCCGGGCGGGAATGCTCCGGGCGATCGGATGCATTTTCACAGCCGATTGCAGCAGGTCAGCGACGTTGAGGATGAGCACTGGCGTGCCAGAGCCGAGCACTGTCGCGGCGGCAATGTTACGGACGCGCACGAGCGGACGACCGAGCGGCTTGACCAGCACCTCCTGCACGCCGAGCACGGCCTCCACGCCAAACGCAATCCGCTTCGCACCGGCCGCAATGACCACGAAGGTCAACCAGACCGGTCTGTCCGCTGGTGGCGCGCGGGACGGTAACTCCAGCACGGTGGCCAACCGGACCAGCGCCACCGCCCGGCCATCCAGCGCGATGGTCTCGTTGTTCTCGACGGTCTTGATTTCGGCCACGCGCACCCGGCCCACCCGCTCGACGTTCGCCGTCGGGATCACGAACGACTGGTCGGCCGCCTGCACGAGCGTTCCCCGGAACGTCGCGAGTGTCAGCGGCAGCAGGATCTGGAAGGCGGTGCCCTGACCGGCCTGCGTTTGCACCGTCACCCGGCCGCTGAGCTTTTCGGTTTTCTCGCGCACAATCGCCAGCCCCAAGCCGCGCCCGGAGATCTCCGTGATGGTCGACGACGTCGAGACGCCGGAGAGGAACATCAGCGCCAACGCGGCCGATTCGTCCAGTTGCCGGGCAGCGGCGGCCGCAACGAGCCCCTGTTTGACCGCGGCGGCTTTGACTTTTTCAACCGCGATCCCCGCGCCATCATCGGTCACCGCGATCTCCACCTTGTTGCCGTCCACCTGCATGACTGAGACCGTGATGGTCGCCCGCGCCGGTTTGCCCAGCCGGGCACGCTCGGCGGGTTTCTCGATGCCGTGATCAATGCAGTTGCGCACGAGGTGAATCAGCGGGTCTTTCATCTCTTCGAGAATCCGCTTGTCGATTTCCACTTCGCCGCCGCGCACGACCAAGTCCGCTTCCTTCAACTGGTCGCGGCTAAGATCGCGCACCAGCTTGGGCAACCCGTTCAGGAAAGCCGCGCAGGGCAGCATCAACAGCTTCTTCGAACCGTCCAGCAAATCATCCACCATCCGCCCGATGGTGTGGTTATCGTGCTCGGCGGACCGGGACAGTGTCTGGAGTTTTGCTTCCAACCGCCGCAACTGATGCGGGTCCGGGGTGCCAGTTCGGAACTGTTCGGCAAACTGCGACTGCAACTCCCGCAAGTCACCGGCCTGCTGGTTGACCGCGAGTTTGACAGCCAACATCTCCTCCGCTTGCAAAATCAAGCCATCCAGCTTGCGGGTCGCCACCCGGATCGTGTCCGGCCCCGGCGTTGCGGGCCGCACCGGTTCTGCAACCTCCGGTTTCCCCGGTGGGCGCGTCCGGGCCGCCCCCGCATGCAGCTGCTGGAGGTCCGCCACCATTTGCGCCACGCGCCCTGACTCGCTTTCGGCGGGTGCCTCGACAAGTTGCTGGATCAGGTCGGTCGCGTGATGCAGCGTGTCAAAGCTGGCCGGGGCCGGCTGCCACTCCTGCTGTTTCCAGACGGCAAAAACAGACTCCAGCACTTGGCACAGCGATTCAATTGCGGCCTGACTGACCGCCCGTGCCGCTCCCTTCAAGCTGTGCGCCTCGCGATACACGCGCTCGACGACCGCTGCCCGTTGGTTGGAAGCGGGCGCCTGCTCCAGCTCCAGCAACCCCGCGGAGATGGCTTGGAGATGCTCCGCGGCCTCCCCCCGGAAGGCGGCCAACAGCGACTTCAGAAACTCGTCGTCCGGCTGGGGTATGGCTTGGCGATTCTCAGGCACGGTAGCGTTCCACCAACTCCTTCAGTTTCTGCCCCAACTCACTCAAGCCGCGCGCTGACGTTTCCAGTTGTTTCGCGCTGGCCACATTTTGGGTGCTCGCTTGCTTGATGCTTTCCATTGCGGCGACCACCTGGTCCACGCCGACCAATTGCTGGCGGCTGGTGGTGGCAATCTGGGCCGCCGCCTGCGCCGATTCGCTGACGCTGGCGGCGAGGGCCTGGATGGACGCCCCGGCCTGAACGGATTGTTGCCCGCCGGCTTCGACGGCTTTCGAGCCCTGCTCGGTGGCCATCACCGCCGCGCTGGTGGCTTTCTGGATGTCGTTGAGGATGGTCCGCACCTGGGCTGTCGCCTGTTTCGATTGCTCGGCGAGGCTCTTGACCTCTTGGGCGACGATAGTGAACCCTTTGCCTTGTTCGCCAGCCTTGGCGGCCTCGATGGCGGCATTGACGGCCAGCAGATTGGATTGTGCGGCGAGGTCTTCCACCGTGGCCACAATCTGGCCAATGGCCTGGCTTTGTTCACTGAGTCGCACCATGCTTTCGGCAATCGAGTCCATCTGCTGCCGGATGCGCTGCATGCCGGCCATCGTCGCTTCAGTGGACTGTTTACCGAGCTGCGTGATTTCGGCGGTCTTTTGGGCACCGTCGGCGACCTGCCGGGCTTTTTGGCTGGCCAGTTGCGTTGTCTGGCGGACTTCTTCGACGGTGGTGGTGGTCTGGGCCACCGCGGTGGCGGATTCAGTGGCGCTGGCGGAGAGTTGGGTGCTGAACGCGGAGATTTCCCGGGCGGAGGAACTGAGCACGCCGACGCTCTCCAGGATCTGGCCGGCTTGCGCCAGCAAGGCTTGATTGACTTGTTGCAGGGCGATTTGCCGCGCCTCGATTTCGGCCAGCATTTGGTTGAACGCCTCGGTGAGTTGGCCGGTCTCATCCCGCCCCAGTTGGGCGGCGCGGACGGAATAGTCTTTGGTCACTGTGACGTTCCGGGCGGTGGCGGCCAACGCGAGGATCGGTTTGGAAATCAGGCTTTGCAGCCCGGCGGAAAGCCCGACCGCCACCGCCATGGCGCCCAGCAGGACCAAGCCCACGATGAACGCGTAGGACTTGAGCCGGTCATACATTCCTTGCAGATCACTCTGGAGGAAGATCGTGCCAACCCGTTTGTCGTTCAGAATGATGGGCTGGAACACCACCAAGCGGTCCGGCTCGAACCGGTAGCCGGCGGCGCCGGGTTGCTCGGGAATCTCTCGCAGCGCTCCGGCCCGCAGATATTCGGCAAACAGGCCGGTCTTGGAACTGTACAACGCCGCGGCGGTGATGTGCGGTTCGGCCCGCAGCGCCTCCATGTTTTGCTTCGCGGCGCCTTCGTCCCCGAACGACAGGGCGGCGGTGCTATTCCGGCCAAGGACATCGGCCAAGACGGTGACTTCCCGAGCGAGGGATTGTCGAAACACACTCAGCTCCTGCACGAGCAGGGCGGCGCACGCCAACAACACCACGAGGGTGCTTGTCAACAGAATGACCAGCATCAGTTTCCACTTGATGGACAAATGATAGATCCAGTGCATGTTATTTATGCTCCTGATCCTTGGCGGTGGCGACGATCTTGCTCAGGCTGAGCAGTTGCGACCGGATTTTGAGTCCACAACGGTCGGCGGCATCGGTGTTAATTTCAAAGCGCAATTTCTCCCCGTCGAGAAAGAAATTGATGACGCCACCGCGCCGCGCAAAGCCCTCGACTTCGCCCACGGTCAGGACATTGCTCGACTCCAAGCTGGCCAGAATCGCGCCGAGACGGGATTCCTCCGACTTGCTGATGAACAGGATGTGGCAATCCTTCAACTCGGCGACCGTCCGGGACCGCTTGACAATCAGCGGGCGGTTCTTGATCTTCTCGCCCTGGACGATCTGATCGAGAAACGGGCCGAATTCATCATCGCCGAGCACGCCGATGACGATCGGTGCGGTGGCGTCGGCGAAGACCGCGGCGGGCCACTCGACGAATTGCGCGAAGTTGAACAGGTAGGTCGCCTTGACCTTGTATTCCTTCGTGGTTGTGGTCTGCGCTTGCGATCCCAACCCGGTCGCAAAAACCACAGCGACGATTGCCGCCGTGACGAACCGGCGGAAATTGTGAATGAAGTTCTGTTCCATGATTCATTCCTTGTGGATCAGTAATTGATCCTCACGCCGCACACGGCGCTGAATGTTTCTTGGGGAACGGCGGTGCCGTACAGCCCGTTCAAGGCGTTGTGATTATCGGTGATGTTGCGCAGGTCGGCAAAGACCTCGACGTGTTTCGCCATCGCCCAGAGCATGTGGAGCCGGATTTCGTACGGTGTCTTCAACTCCGTCGCCAACTGGCCCGGCCCGATATTTTCGGGTGTGGAGCGGATGCTGAGACTCGGCGTGACGAACAGCTTCGGCGTCACCGCCCAGGTGACGCCGAAGCGACCGTTATGCTGCGAGATGCCTTCCAAGCCCCAACTCACGTTGCCGTCGACCGCCTGGAAAGTTATGTAGGAGTAGGAGAACCACGGGCTGACCGGGCCGAACGTTGCCCGCCCGTAGAAGTCCACCCCTTCGTTGTAGCTGGAGCCGCCATTAGCCGCTTGAATCAGTGACATTGGCTGCGTATGCGCCGGGTCCAGATAGACGGTTCCGATCTTGTTCACGTCCAGTGCTCGATCGGACCCTTGGATCAGGTTGTTCTGTTCGCCGCGGTACAAGGCCAGGCCGAGCTGGAAGTTCTTCTTCGTGTAGTTGAAGTCGATCTCGTGGGTCATGGACCGTTCGGGTTGCAGTCCCGGGTTGGTAGTGCTGATCTGTGTGCCGTTTTGATAGACATTGTCGGCGTTGTACGGTGACGGAGAGATGTACGCGGTGCTAAAGGTGTATTTCATTGTCCATTCGTCGGTCGGATTCCAGATGATGGCGGCGCGAGGCGTGAAGGATTCGCCCACGATTCGCGAGTCGTTATCCAACCGGAGGCCACCCATGAGTTTCACGCGGTCGATGACCTGCCAGTTGCCTTCGACGTAGCCGCCGTAATTTTGGTAAGTGGTATGCCAGACCCGCGGAATGAAGAACGGACCGCCGTTCGCCGTGTAATACTCGAGGCTGCCGCCTTTTTGGATGATCTGGCCGATGGTCATGTCGTCGCTGGCCCCGCCAGGCACGCTGCATTTCGGGACGATGTCGTACTGCCCGAACGTGAGGCCGGCCAACATTGACAGTTTCGGGGTAAAATCCACATGCAGCGTTTCTTCGAGCGTGTATGAGTAACCAAGGGCAAATTTGTAGTCGTTGTACCAGGCATTCGCGTTGGCGGGCCACACGTAGGCGGACGATGGATCGACTTCATAACGGTTGAACGTCGCGGCGGAATCGAGCCGGACCGTGTCGGAAAAGTGGAGCACATATTTGGCCTCGGCCACGATCGAGTAATCATCCCAGGTCGCCTGCGGGGTGAAACCAATGTTTGGCGAAACGCTGTCAGAACTGCACCGCTGCGAATCCCGGAACCAGGTTTGCAGCGAGAAATCGCCGGCTTCCAATCGTGTGAAGACATTCATTCCGAAATCCTCGCGGTCTGTCTGCGCGGTGCCCACACCTTTCGATTGCGCCACAGCATAATAGTCCTGCCACCACTTCGGATATTCCTTGTCGAGCCGGGTCAGGTCGGAGTCGTGGTACTGCACATAGCCGGTCAGGCTGATGTTCTTTTCCTTGTCCAACAGGCCGCCAAACGTGCCCCAGACCTCGCGTTCGTAGTTCATCCCGCCGTCGGCGCCGATTTCACCATGCGCGCCCGACTCCGGCCTTTTAGTGATGACGTTGATCACCAAGCTGACCGCGTCATGGCCGTAAAGCGTGGACCCCGAACCGTAGATGACTTCGATCTGTTCCGCATCCCGCACACTGAAGTCGCTGCGGAACGGAAAATTCTCGCCGCCGGGCGGGTTGACGCGCATGCCGTTGACCAGCACCACGATCCGGTTGTTGCCGCCAATGCCGCGCACGCGTACTTCCGTCCCGTCTTCGACAAAAGCATATTCCTGCACTTCCATCCCCGGCAGATCGCGGAGCACATCTTTCAAGGTGGAATAACCGCGCAGTTTGATGTCATTCTTGTCAATGACGTACGTCATGCCGGGCGTCTGGGTCGCCAGCTCGGCACGTTTGGACGCTGTCGTCACCTCCTTGACTTGGATATTCATCAAGTCCTGGAGGCGCAGTTGCTTGTACTCGATCACGTCCGTGGCGGCAGTGACAACCGGGGCCGCTGCCAACACGGCCAGTGACACACCGAGACCGCATCCTAATACTGCGAATCTTGTCTGGTTCATATCCTTGCGCTCCCTTCTTATTTTGCTGTCTTTTACACCTTGTACCGTTCGATCAACTGTTTCAGTTTCCGGCCCACGGCATTCAAATTGTGCGCGGAGGTTTCCATTTGTTTCGCGCTGGTGACGTTCTGTGCGGTCGCCTGCTTGATGCTTTCCATCGCCGAGGCAACCTGATCCACCCCGATCAACTGTTGCTGGCTCGACGCGGCAATCTGAATCGCGGCTTGCGCCGATTCCGTCACGCTATTGGCCAGCGCCTGGATGGACTCGCCCGCCTGCACTGATTGTTTCACACCGGCTTCAACAGCTTTCGTGCCCTGCTCGGTCGCCATCACCGCCGCGCTGGTGGCTTTCTGGATGTCATTGAGGATGGCCCGCACTTGCGCCGTCGCCTGTTTCGATTGCTCCGCGAGGCTCTTGACCTCTTGGGCGACGACGGTGAACCCCTTGCCCTGTTCGCCGGCCTTGGCAGCTTCGATGGCGGCGTTGACAGCGAGGAGGTTGGACTGCGCGGCGAGGTCGTCCACGGCGGCGATGATCTGGCCAATGGCCTGGGTTTGCTCGCTCAGCCGCACCATGCTGTCGGCAATCGAGTTCATCTGTTGATGGATGCGTTGCATGCTCGCGACCGTTTCGTCAGTGGACTGGCGTCCGGCCTGTGAGATCTGGGCCGACTTTTGCGCGCTGTCTGCGACAGACTTCGCCTTCTGACTCGAAACCCGCCCGGTCTGGCGCACCTCTTCCACTGTCGTGGTGGTCTCGGTCACCGCCGTCGCGGTCTCCGTGGCGCTCTGCGCCAATTGGGTGGTGGAAGCCATGATTTCACTCGCAGCCGAGCCGAGCACGTTGACCACCTCGGCGATTTCGCCGGTCAAGGCCCGCAAGTTGGCCACCATCTTCGCGAATGCGGTTCCCAGCCCATCGCGCTCGGACTGCGGGGTCACCGGCACGCGGAGGTCGCCCCCGGAAACCTTGCCGGCCACGGCGGCCGTGCTTTGGAGCCACTGGGTCATCCGGTGGAAATTCTGGGCCAGAATGCCGACTTCATCACCGCGCTCCTCCACCGCCACGCTGGCTGTCAAATCGCCTGCCGCAATCCGTTCCGCCACGGCAGCGAGTTTCTGCAGTGGATGCGCGATGATGCGATTGAGCAACAACGCCATCAGAATCGCGGCCCCGACGGCAATCCCGCCAATCAGCAGAAACAATCGCACGGAGTCGGTGACCCTTTGCTGGGCGCGCGCAATTGCCTGGTTACTCAAATCGAGCGCCAGTTTGTGAATCTTCTCGTAGCGTTGTTCCTGCGCGCCGGTCCCCAACTGCTTCGCGTCCTCAATCTTACCGGATCGGATGAGGAGGAACTGCCCGTCGCGCGTGGTCCGGTAATCCTCCATCTCAGCTTTCAGCTCGTCGATCTGACGGGGCAGGTTGGGCACCTGCGCGCCGCGTTCGCCGATGTGCCGGAGATCCTGATCCATTTGCGCGGTGCGGTCTTTGATTTCCTGCACCAATTCCTCCTGCTGGGACTTGTTGGTGATCGACAGCATCTCCAAGATGTTCGCCCGATTGCGATTTTGACCGGAGCGCAGTTCGACCACGCTGACAGCGATCGTGTAATCGTTGTTGATTCGATGAATGCCGCGGTAGGCTGTGGCGGTGACGCCGCCAAGGAAGACAATCAGCAGGCCAAATCCAACCAGGAGTTTGGTGCGGGTGGATTGATTGATGAGCCATTTCATAATCAGGTTCGCCTTTGTTCGATGCGGCGGCTTTCATTTTTGGTCAACGACTTCACAGCAGCACCTCTTCTTGGATGATGATTTTCGGATCGCTTAGAATCCGCGCGGCATCAAGCACCACCAGCCGGTCGCCGGTCACGCCGCGCAGATACTGTTGCCCAATCCCGCTCAATGTCGGCAGCGCCGCCTGCAACTGGCGGGCCGGCACGCTCCGGACGCCCACGACCTCATCCGCCAGGATTCCCAAGTCCATCTCCTCCGAATGCAAAATGATCACCTGATGCAGGTCGTGCAGGCCATTCGCCGGCAGGTCAAAGAACTTCTTCAAGTCCACTACCGCGATCATCCGTCCACGGACATTGACGAGGCCCACGAAGAACACCGGCACGCATGGCACGGGCGTCAATTCTTTGAATGGGACGACCTCGCGCACCGCGCCGGTCTCAATCCCGTACCGCTCCATCGCCAGCGAAAATTCGACCACCTCGATGAGCGTCTCGGTGACCTGGGCGACCGGCTCGCGCGCCAACGCCTGCGCCCGCGCCTTGAGGATGTGTTGCCTGGTTTCGGTCGCGGTCATGGGACCGGCACCTCCTCACGCATCGTGTTAATGATCTCCGCCAGCCGCCCAGCCGTCATCCCCTCCGATTCCGGCAGGAGGTCATCCTGCTGGTACCGGTCCAGCAACTGCAACGCATTCACGAAATGTTTGTCGGCGGCCTTCAACCGGCCCGCGCCGCGCGCCAGGTTGCCCAGCGCGAAATGCGCGATGACGAAGTTGTGGTCGAGATAAATCGCCCGCTGCAGCGCCTTCGATGCCTCCGGCAACGCGCCTTGTTCCAGCACGATCATCGCCCGCAAATAATGCGCGACCGGATTCATCTTCTCCGCAAGCACCAACTGGTCCGCCAATACCAGCGCCTCGGCCAACCGGCCTTGGTTGGCCAGCTCCCGCGTCAATCGGAACAGCTCCCGCACGTCAGGGGGCGACCCGCTGTGGGGCGGTTTCACCACGGGCGCCATCCGCGGCGTCGCCGCCGGCACTTCCCAGGCAACCAGCGGGACCGGCGGCACGACGGGCGCCGCCGGACGGTCGGTCTTGCGATACAAAATCACGCCGTCAAAGCTCACCGCCGTAAACTGCCGGGCCGTGGCCAGCGCAGTCTCGGTGGCGCTCACTGCCAACCAGCCGCCCTCCACGAGACAGCGATTCAGGTTCGCGAAGACACGCTGGGCCTGGACCGGCGCGAAGTACATCAACACATTCCGGCAGAAGATCACGTCCATCGCGTTCGTGTCGGTCAGTAGCGATGGATACGTGTCTTCGGCCAGATTTAGGTGCGCGAACTGAACCATCTGCCGGATCTCCGGCAGGATGGCATACCGGTTGGGCTCCACGCGCTGGAAGTACTGGTCTTTCAACCATGCCGGTGCGTCACGGAACGACCATTCCCCAAATACGCCCGCGGCAGCTTTTTGCAGGAAATGCGGGTTCAGGTCCGTGGCGAGGATTGTGACCTGCCAGTCCTTGAGATCCAGGATGGCCCGCCGCAACGTGATTGCCAGCGAGTACGCCTCTTCGCCCGTGCAACACGCCGCGCTCCAGAACCGCAGATGTTGTTCGCCGCCCCGGCGGGACTGCACCAGTTCCGGCAGGATGCGCTCCACCAGAACATCAAACACTCGGTTCTCGCGGAAGAAGTAGGTCTCCCCGACCGTCAAGTTGCCGGCGAGGATTTCAATCTGTTGCCGGGTCAACGGCGCGGACAGCAACCACTGCACGCACTGCATGTCATCGCCAAAGCCAAACTCCGGTGCGGCGTTCCGAATCCCGCGCCGCAAGTCCGGCCAGCGTTCCGCCGGGAAGTGCAGTCCCATGTGCGCCGCGACAAACTCGCTGAATTGCGCCAGCAGCAGATTGGAGAGGCCGTGGGTCATGGCGCCGCCAGCGCCGCCTCCAAGGTTTGTTCCTCGTCGAGCGCGAGGAAGGTGTTTAGATCATGAATCAGAATCAGCCCATCCGGCTGCTTCACCACGCCTTCGACATATTCCGTCCCCGGCACGACCGTGTCCGCCGTCACAGTCTCGCCCTCCGCGCACTCCACCACGCCGCCAACCGCGTCCACCACCAACGCCACCAACCGGCGCGCCGTCCGCGCGAGAATGATCTGGTCCGCGAGTTGCAATTCCCGTTCCGGCAGCTGAAACCGCTGGCGGAGATTAAAGACCGGCACGACCTGGCCCTGAAAATCAATGATTCCCGCCACACACACGGGGGCTTTGGGCAGAGGGGTGATTTCGACCGCCCGGACGACCAACAGCACGGCGGACAGCTGGAGCGCATACTTCTGTCCCGCCAACTCAAACACCACCACATGAGCGGATTCTCTCATTGCCTCTCCACCACAACGCTGGCTTGAATCCTGCGGCCACCCGCACCCGTGCGGGCTGACCCACACTTTCTAAGTTTTTTTACACCAATTCAGGAGCCGATCAAAAATGGAGCACCCGAGAACTTCGTCCAGCCGCCGGATCAGTTCCTGCGGGAGCACTGGTTTTGCGATGACCGGCCGGCCCTGCACTGCCGCCTGCTCGGCTCGGGCCAGTTGGTTCATCGTGGAAGCGGTCAGGAACAGCACCGGCACATTCTTGAGCTGTTCGTTGACCTCCAATTCAGCCAATAATTCACCCCCATCCTTACCGGGCATCATGACATCCAGCAGGATCAACTGGGGCTTGAATTCCTCGGCCACCGCCATCGCGTCCACTGACTCGTTCACGACGCCGACGACGAATCGCCTCGTTTGTTCCAGGTTAAGTTTAACGAGATTGGTAAATCCGGCCTCGTCATCGATGATCAGAATGCGCTTGGTTGCCATACCCGCCTTTCCAAGTTTTGCAATCGATTATTGGGTTGTGCAGTCATTGAATTGGACCGGTAGTTGGTTCGCTAAATCGCCATTAAGTAGTATTTGAGTTGCCGGGCGAAGAGGACAAAGTCGCCAGCGTTCCGCAGCACAGCCTCCCACTGGGGCACCGTGTCTTTCCATTCGCCGTCAAATTGGCGGACGCGGTTCAACCCTTCGGTCGCCCAGCGGATGACGGCATCCCGATCCCCGGCGATGGCGCAGCCAATCATTAACGACCGGATTCCATGGAGCGTCGACGATTCAACTTTGTTGGTCAGGATGGCCCGCAGGACTGGCACCGCTTCGGTGTCCAGGTCGGCTCGTAATTCATCCGTCTCCAAAAAATTACCGGCCCGATAGCGCAGGACTTCACCGTATAGCGCGCCGAGCGCTTCGCCATAGCGCAGGCGCAACCCGTTCTCGAAAGCTTCCGCGATTTCCTTTTGAATGATGATGTTGACGGTTAGCATAGGATCCTCCGCGGGTTAGGAATACCCCAACACTTCGTCGATGCGTTTGATCAACTTCTTCGGCTCCACTGGCTTGGCGATAAACGGCACCCCTTCGATCTTGTCGTCGCGCTGCTGCAAGCCCTGTTGCGTCATGGTGGCAGTCACGAAAATCGCCGGCAGGTAGGTGAATTCATGGGCGCGTAATTCTGCCAGAACCTGGCCGCCGTCGCGGCCCGGCATGATCACGTCCAGCAAGACCACCTGCGGACGGAACTCGCGAGCGGCGGCCAGGGCCTCCAGCGGATTATTCACCTCGCGCACCGTAAACCGACCGGTCTTCTCGAGGTTCAGTTTTACCAAATTAGTGAATATTGCCTCGTCGTCGATTACCAGCACTCGCCTAGGTTCCATGGTCAGCCTCCTTGTCAGTTATGTGAAATATTACGCGAGCACACACGCCACCACCGGACTGGTTCGTGACCGTGAGTTCGCCTCCGTGTTGAGCCAAAATGCTCTGGGCTACCGCCAGTCCCAGCCCGGTCCCAATGCCGACGGGCTTGGTGGTAAAGAAGGGGGTAAACACTTTTTTCAACTGGGCCGTCGGAATCCCGGGACCGGTATCGCAAACCTCTGCCACCACGGCACCGGTCGCATCGCGCAATGTCCGCACGGTCAGCCGCCCCCCTTCTGCCATGGCTTGAATTGCATTCATAAGGAGATTCACCAACACCTGTTCAATCCGGATTCGGTCGACCCGTTGCAAGGGCAGGTCCGGCGCAAACTCCCGCACGACTTCAATCTTGTGCCGACGCAATTCATGCTTCACCAACAGGAGCGATCGATCTGCCAACCTCGTCACATCCTGGTCCGTTAAATCCAGCACTCGCGGCGACGAGAAATCCAGAAGCTCGCAAATGATTGCATCGGCCCGCACGATCGCATCGCGCATACTATCGACCACCGTGGTCGTGGTGGGCTGGTTGGGAGGCAGGTTCCCTTCGATGTAGCCGAGTCCCATCGCCAAAACTGCCAGCGGATTGCGGACTTCGTGCGCAACGCCGGCCGCCAGCCGACCGACGATTTCCATTTTTTCCGCCTGGATGAGTTTCGTCTGGGCGTGCTTGAGATTTTCATATGTCTCCAACAACTCGAGTTGACTGCGGGCCAGATCGGCGTTGAGTTGCTGGAGTTGTTCCTGCGCTTGCCTCCGCTCGGTCACATCCTGTTTGGTGGCAATAAAGTGGGTGATCGCATTGCTGGCGTTCCGGACCGGGGTAATGATCGTCTCTTCCACGTACAGGCGACCATCCTTGCGTTTGTTCACCACATCGCCATGCCAAACCTGACCCGATTGGATGGTTTCCCACATCTGCCGGTAAAATGCGGAATCATGTTGGCCCGATTTTAGAATCCGCGGATTGGCCCCGATCGCTTCGTCCGCAGTGTAGCCGGTCAGTTTCGTAAATGCCGGATTGACCCAGCGGATCACCCCGGCCGAGTCGGTGATAATGATTGCGTTCGCGGCAGCCGCCAGCGCCTCCCCCTGGAGCCGGAGCTGTTCCTCCGCCTGTTTGTGATCAGTGATGTCGCGATTGATGCCCAGCAGGCCCACAATTTCACCACGGTCGTTCCGCAACACAATTTTTGTGGTGAGTTCCCACCGGGGTTTATCGGCCGGATCAGCGATGCAGACTTCCCGATTCACCAGTGGCCGGCCCGACGCCAGCAACTCCTTTTCCTCAGCCATAAATTCATCGGCCAGGCTGTGTGGAAATAAATCGTAGTCCGTCTTGCCGATTAATTCTGCCAACGAACGCTGCAAGAAACTGGCGGTGGCAGAATTGGCGAAAACGAACCGGCAGTGCCGATCCTTGATGTAAAACTGATCCGGCAACGCATCCAGCAACGATTTGACTCCGGCGTCGGGATCGGTCAGGAGCATTGAAAAAGGATCCATCCCCATTGGAACCGCCCCCGCAAGACTCGAAAACTCAGTTGAAAGTTGGTCCTGCATTCCGTTCTCGGTACGGATTTGAAAATATCATTGACACCGAGGTGCTTCAATCAGGGAGCACCCTGATTCTTTGGTCAGGGCAACCCTTACAGTGGAGCGCTGCGTCAGCTCCGACTGGGCTGGAAACCAATCGTCCCAAGCCTCCCCATCGCGCCGGCTCCGGTGCACATCAAGTTCGGCCCGAGCCGCGATTTCTTAGCAGGTTTTTGAAAACAGTCTGGATTTCGCCATGTGAGATCACATGGCCGACAATATTCTCGAAGAAAACTGCAATTTTTGTAGGCCGCGTCACTGACGCGGCGCCTTTTTCAACAGACTGCTAGGGGGACGGCGACGGGCTCGTGGGCAGGTATTTGATCAGGCGAATGGTATTTCCCGTGGCGTCGCTGGACGTATAACCAACTTCGTCCATGAACTTACGAATGATGAAGATCCCATAGCCATCGGTATGCAGCCGCTGCAGCCGCACATCCATCCGGTCCGGGCAATCTGCGGCATAATCAAACGAGGCGCCATGATGGGTAATGGCGATGATCAATTGATCCTGCTCCATGCACAGATTCAGGCGAATTTCAGGGGGGCGATCCGGCCAACACCATTTCGCCCCAGTCGCATAGGCGTGCTGAATGATGTTGCTACAGACTTCATCGACCGCAATTTCAATCTTCGCCACTTCGTCTTCAGGAAAACCAATTTTTCGAGTGTGCGCACAAACCAAGGCCCGAATCTGCTCCAGGTAGCAACTGTGTCCGGGGGTGAAAACGGAGAGTCCGTCAGCCGATTGCTGGAGAACAATTTTGTCCGACTCATTCATCGCAATTCTTCGGACTGGCGAGACTGGCCAGCGCCTCGTCTTCCGTCTGATAAACCTGCAGGACCCGGGTAAACCCGAGCGAGGTAATGATCTTGTAGACCCGCTCGGGTACATTGACCAGTTTCAATTCCCCGCCCTGGGCTCGCGATTGGTTTGAAAATTTAATCAGCCCGCCCAACCCGATGGAGCCGATATATTGCAGATTTTTGCAATCGAGTACGATTGTGGCATGCGGCTGCTGAATCTGCACGGCGAGTAAGTCTTCCAAGCGGGGATAGTTCTCCATGTCCAGCGATCCTGTCACTTGAACGAATGTGAGCGCCCCACGGGTTTCTTGGCTGAGTCGAAAATTATTCATTGTGACCGACTCACTTTCCCTCCTGACTTCCCCAGGCCGCCCAGTTCATGAGTCATCGGCGTCAGCTTTGTTAGCGCATTCATCCCATCGTTCTCCAGCGACCAACAACCATCTCCACGACAATTAATAATTACTCACTCCCCCCGCTGAGTCTATCAGGTCAGACCCTGATTTATGTGTCAGGCCAATCCTGAGCCTGTCTCCCGATCAATCCGCTCGCCCGTCGTTGGGAAATCGTCTACTGAACCCGGCCAGTTCGGTCGATCGAATTTACCATTGCCTCGCGGACTGGCTAGATGGAATGATCCGCCGGGTGTTTCCACACTGCGTCGACAGCAAAATTTCTCGGGGGTTCACCCAGTGGGTGCGGGTGGGCTTACAGCAGCAACTCAATTCGAAACGTGGTTCCCTGCCCGGGCGCGCTGGTCACGTGAATCCGGCCGCGGTGCGCTTCGACAATGATTTTATGGACAATCGCCAGGCCGAGACCGGTCCCGTGCGCTTTCGTCGTCAGAAACGGCTCGAATAACCGCGCCTGTTGCTCCGGCGTCATTCCCACTCCGTTATCCGTCAAAGTCAGGGTCACGAATGCGGCCTTCGGCCGGGCCGTGGTAATCGTCAGCACCCCACCGGCCGGCATGGCGTCCGCGGCATTCAAGATGAGATTGAGGCAGGCTTGTTCCAACTGGCCCCGGTCGGCCTGAATTTCCGGCAAATCCCCCGCCAGCACGGGCCGCAATTCGATCTGCTGTTGCTGTAATTTTCGACGTGTCAGCAAAAGCACATCTTCCACCACCCGGTTCAGCGCCACCGCCTCCAGGCGGGGCTCCGTCGACCGGGCGTAGCCGAGCAATTGTTCCACAATCTTGTTCAGGTGATCCATTTTTTCCGCCACCACTTCGGCATCCCGGGCGCGCGGGTCGGTGCTGGCGAATTTTAGATCCAACGAATGAAACAACATTTTCATCACGGTCAGCGGATTCCGGATTTCATGGGCGACTTCGGCCGCCAACAGGCCGAGCGTGCTGAGGCGTTCGGTTTGCCGGAGTTGCTCCTCGGCTTGGACAACTTTTTCATGCAGCTGGGCATTGGCGATGGCAATGGCCGCGAGATTGGCCAGCGTGGTCAGAATATGAATGTCCTGGGTGGAATACCGATAGGGCGCACCGCTGTAAACACTGAGCGCGCCGATCACCGTCGTTCCCACGCTTAACGGAACGGAAAGCAGGGAGACGAGGCCGTCTTGCCGCGCCAATTCAATATGCCGATACGCATCGTGATCCTGAACGTTGTAGACCTGCAGGGGCTTGCGCCGCCGGATCACCGTGCCAATGAGGCTGTCGCTGACCGGGACGGCGGGTTTCGTCAGGTAATCCGCGCTGGCACCGTGGCAGGCCCGCAGTTCGAGCTGGTCCTGCGCCGCATTGAGCAGCATGAGCGAACAAACCTTGGCATCCATCAACCGGCCCGCATCCGCGGTTACCCGCTCAAGAATTTCTTCGAGATTCAACGAGGAAATACTGGATTGCACGACCTGAAACAACGCGTCGAGGCGTCGGACATTGTGCGCCACAGCCGCATGGAGCCAGACGTTGTGAATGACCTGCGCGGCCTGGTTGGCGAGCGCCACGAGCAGCTCTTCATCGTCGGCACTGAAGGCGTTTTTCCGCGTGGAATCCACATTGAGCACGCCAATCAATTCCTCGCCCAACACCAGCGGCGCCGCCAATTCGCTGCGCACGTCCGGCCGCACGGAGACATAGCGACCCTCCGCCGTCACATCCGGGACGCGCAACGGCTTGCCAGTCTTGGCGACCCAACCGGTCACCCCCTGACCGATCCCCAGCTTGAGCTGCCGGGCGGCGGGACTCAGCCCGAGCGCGACTTCAATTTCCAGTAATTGGGTGTGGGGATCCACCAGCACCACCGAACCGCTGGTTGCATTCATCAGCGCCACGGCTTCTTGGAGGACCAGATCCAAGACCCGCTCCGGCTCGAGGGAGGAGTTGATGACCTTGCTCACGCGGGCCAGGACTTCGTAGTGACTGAGTTTGGGCATCGTTAACTCGCCAGCAGTTGAATGGCGGCTTCCAGTTTGGTTCTGATTTGATCCAGCCGGGAGGCGTCAGCAATTTGTTGACCCGCATGATCCTGCACATAAAACGAGTCGATCGCCGCGCCTTTTTCAGTAAAAATTTTGGCGAAACTGATGTCCAGACTGAGTTCGCTGAGCGTGTTGGTAATCGTGTAGAGCAGCCCCACCCGGTCTTCGGCCTGCACTTCCACCACGGTCCGGCTTTCGCTGATTTCATTATCAAACCCGATCAGCGTGGGGATGTGGACTTCGCGGAGCCGGGCCACGGGACCGCGGGCCGCCCGAATTTTTTCCAGGACCTGATGGAATTCGATGGTTTCCTGATTGGTCAACGCGCGCTGCAACATCTGTTCCGTCGCTTGAATCTGCTTCGGGTCGGTCACGGCCTGCAGCTGGCGGTCGCACACCTCAAATTGATCGAGCACCACATGGTCGCCCCGCGTGTAAATGTGGGCGCTGAGCACCTGCAATTGGGCCGCCGCGAAGGCCCCGGCAATTTTCGAGAATAACCCGAGCCGATCCCACGTGCAGATGGTCACCCGGGAGTTGCCCTGATTGGGCAGGGATTGCCAGTCAATGACCGGCACGAGCGCATCTTCCGCCTGCTCCACATCGGCCTGGCGCTGGAGAAACCGGTGGATCAATTGCAAATGCCGCCCGGCTTCCGCCGCGCTGGTATTGATGTAGTAACTGGCCGACATCAACTCGAAGTGCGAATAGATTTCCTCGAGCGGCAACCGGCCGCGCAGTTCCGTACTGACCTCCCGGTAGAGTTGCTCGATGCGCTTGGAGAGAATGTCTTGCGCCCGGGCGCCCCCTTCGATGGCTTGCGTCGTCCGCTGATATAATTGCCACAACAACGCCTCTTTCCAATCCGTCCACGACTTGATGCTGGTCCCGGCGGCATCCACAAAGGTCAGGAGCATCAAGGCATCCAGATCGGCTTGGTATTTCACAATCCGCACGGTGGCATCGATCGTGGCGTTGTCATCAATATCCCGCCGCTGCGACAGCAGGCTGAGCTTGAGATGATCCCGGACCAGAAAAACCAATTTCGCCGTTTCATCCACCCCCAGTTTCATGCGCTGCGCGACTTTTCGGGTCAGCGCATTGCTGGCTTCGGCGTGTAATTTCACATTGGCCGCCTTGCCGACATCATGCAGCAAGATCGCCAGATACAATACCTGTGGATGCTCCAACTGTTGGAAGATCCGCTTATAGGACACATGCGGCGGCTCCGTGGCATCCAACACCCGGTCCAGATGTTCCGCCACATGGAGCGTGTGCTCGTCGGCTGTGTATTGATGGAAAAATTCGTGCTGGACCAGACACGTCAACTGGCCGAACTCCGGGATGAGTTTCCCGAGAAATTCCACCTCGTGCATCAGCCGCAGCACGCGGGCCACCTTGCCCTTTTGCTGAAGGATCGCCAGAAAAGTTTCGCGCGTTTCCGCCGCACATTGAAACCGCCGATCAACCCACTTGAGGTTCTGCCGGACCAGGGTCCGTAAATCGGGACTTAATTCGGCACTATGTTGCTGGGCGTAGCGGAAGACGCGGAGCAACCGGTGCGGGTCTTCTTGAAAGACCGTCGGCGTCGCGGCTTCAATCCACCCGTCCCGAAAGATGAAACCATCGACCACTTCCTCTTTCCGGCCCAACAAGGCCGTCAGCTTGGCGAAGCGAGCCGGCATAATGGCCATCCGCTCGGCCAGCGCGTTGGTCAGCAGGAATATCGTCCGAGCCTGCGTGTAGTAGTCCCGCATGAACGCCTCGGTGCGCCGCAAAATGTCGTGGTGGCGATAGCCAAACTCATCCGCCAACTGCAATTGCAACCCCAGCGCAATGGTGTCGCACGGCCGGTCCGTCAGATAATGCAGGGCGTTGCGGAGCCGTAAAATGAAATCGTAGGCCGCTTCCAGTTGGCGCTGTTCGACCGCCTCGACCAACCCCTGCCGGCGCAATTCCCGCAGCGACACCACCCCATACTTGAAAAACGCCATCCAGATCAAATTCTGAAAATCGCGCAATCCCCCACAGCCGCTTTTTACATTCGGTTCCTGTAGGAACACACTATTGCCATATTTCTCGTGCCGCTCGCGCTGATCGGTCACGCGCGCTGCGATATACCCGGCCTCATGCCCGCGCACACACGCCTTCAACAAGGTCGTGTGGAAGAGATCGTAAAAGGCGCGGTCCCCCACCAGCAGCCGCGCCTCGACCAAAGCCGTCTTCGCCTGCATGTCGGAGTTCGCCTGCTCCACCACCTCGCCGACCGACCGGGTCGCATGCCCCACTTTCAAGCCGATATCCCACAACATGTACAAGACTTGTTCGACCACGGCGGTCACATACGGATGCGATTTGGGAGCCCGGATTGCCGTTTGATGGACAAACAAGATATCGATATCCGAATGGGGGCAGAGTTCGCCCCGACCGTAGCCACCCGTCGCCACCAGCAGCAACGGCACCGGGACCAGCCCGGCCTGCTGCCGAACATTTTCACTCGCAGCTTTGAAAATATGTTCGAGCACCAAATCCATCACGTGCGCCCGCCCGTGCGCGACCTCCGGGCCGCTCGCCCCGGCATAGTGCAACATCCGCAACCGGCGCTCTTCGACTTTTAAAAACTGCTTGTAGGTGCCGAGAATTTCGGCCGGTTTCGCGCCCGGATTCAGGATCAACTTTTTCCGCGCGTGTTGCCGGACTTTTTCCTGATGATGTTGTTGCGCGTTCACTGTGGCCACAATAAGTTGAGACGCCTCCCCCCGCAAGACGGAAACTACCGGCCCGAAATCCACAGGTAGATTGATTTGCGATGCGAACGGCGGGCTCGGGCCTTCGCCACGCCGAAGTGGCTATGGCCACGCAGGCGGGACAGCCCGCCACCGGAAAAATCCGAGGGAGGGCGCGGTGTCCCGACCGCGCCGTCTGGAACGCCTATAGTTGGTCTAGAGTTATTCAGCAGGCGGCGAGGAGAGCCGTCAGGAACTCCCCGCAGCCTACGACTGGCAAACGCGGGGCCACTGACCCGACCGGGAGAAATATCAATCCCAACCCAATCCCTTTGAATCACTTGCAAAGTGCAACACCCTCAAGACACTCCCGTTACCAATTTGTCACACGGGCAGAGTTGCATTTCTGACCATAAACCGGTAGAGTGCGGTCGTGTTTTTAACCTTCAAGGAGGGGGTTGGAAATGACATTAAACCGTCGATACCAAGATCCTTTGGCCGAGTTTGACAGATCCACGGCCGAGGAAATTAAAAAGTACAAGTGGATCGAAAGCGAGCGAGCCGGTCAAGACATCGGTTGGGAACGCGCCCAGCAGGAGTGGCTCCAAAAGCACTTCCCGGCGTGGAAGCAGAAGCGGTGGCAAAACGCCATTGCCGAAGCGATCCAGTTCACCGGCAGTCTGAACTGAGCACTGCGGTTCCAAGATCAGCCGGGGTGGGTGTTTGAACCTGCCCCGGCGTGTTTCTTCTGCATTGCCCCGATTGCGTCGGCAGTGTACCCTGCCGATATGCTCCAACTTGGGGTCAATATTGACCATGTCGCCACGCTCCGCCAGGTCCGGTATAAAACCGCGGTCACTGCGCCGGTGGTTGAGCCGGATATCGTGGCCGCCACCCAGGCAGTTCTAGCGGCGGGCGCACACGGGATTACCGTGCATCTCCGCGAAGACCGCCGCCATATTCACGACCGCGATGTCCGCCAACTCCGACAACTCCCCGGCCTCCGCCTCAACCTCGAAATGGCCGACATTCCAGAAATCGTCGCCATCGCCGAAGAACTCCAGCCCAACGAAGTTTGCCTCGTTCCAGAAAAACGGGCCGAAGTCACCACTGAAGGCGGTCTGAACGTCCGTGCGGCCGCAACCTCGCTCCGGCTCACCATCGCCCGGCTCCGCCGGGCCGGCATCGTCGTCAGCCTCTTTATTGATCCCGACCTCGACCAGATTCGCGCGGCGGCAGAGGTCGGCGCCAATTTTATCGAACTCCACACCGGCACCTATGCCAACGCCCGGTCCGCCGCTGACGCGGCAGCGGAAATCCAGCAACTCATCCAGGCGGCAACACTGGCGCACACGCTCGGCTTGCGCGTCAATGCCGGCCACGGATTGAACTACCAAAACACCCCCGCCATCCGGGTCGTGCCGCACCTCGAAACCCTCAATACGGGCCACTCGATTATTTGCCGCGCCCTGTTCGTCGGGCTCCAGCCCGCCGTGCGCGAAATGCTGGCACTGCTGAACCCACCTCCGCCGGAAAAGACGCTGCGGCCGAAAAGTTGAAACTGGCCCGGCCACCGCGCCCCAGATCGCCGAGCGCCTCAGCGTCCATGTCTGACCAAAAAGCGCACCTCACCAACGACAACCTCGCGATTGTTTTGGAATGCCCATCACCCGGCCGCTTCGCGCCCGGCCTCTCCCCGGGGGGAGAGGCGGCGAGCACAGCAAGCGGTGAGGGGGACTGGAAGCTGGTGATCGAAGCGACGATGTTCATGACCGGCGCGCTGGCCAACGTCTGGACCGGCATCAAGCAAGCCGGCAACGATCCGACCGGCGTTTACGCAAGAATAACCGGCTGCGACCCGACCGCGACGTTGACCGTGGAAGCCCAGTAGACTCAAGGCGTCTCGCCTGCCTGCCAAATGAGATCGCGTCAGAATCAGGCGTTGACCCCGACAACTTGAAGACGTAAAAATGCAAGGAAGGAGGCGATTATGAATCGAAGAAAATTAAACCGAAAGTATGGCGTCGCCTATTGGAAAGATATTCAGCAATTAGCGAAGCAAGGGGACGCAAAAGCACAATACAATTTGGGCTTAGGTTACCAATCTGGATTGGTTCCCGGTAAGAAGGCAAACTTAAAAAAAGCGGCGGAGTGGTTCCGTAAAGCTGTGCATGGGCTCCGAAACGATGTCGAGCAAGGAGACCCAGAGATACATAAATTCTTGGGCGACTGCTATGAGGATGGGAGAGGCGTGAAGCAGGACAGAAAAGAGGCTGTGAAAAGGTACCGCAAGGCGGTCAAGTTATGGCAGACAGCAGCAAAGCATGGTGCCGCTATGGCACAGTTTCAACTTGGTCTTATTTACATTAATGGCCGAGGGGTGCGGAAGGACGACGAACAAGCTGTAAAATATTTTCGCATGGCAGCCGAGCAAGGTGACGCAGTTGCACAGCTCAACTTGGGTGTTAACTACTCAACTGGCGAGGGAGTAAGGAAAAACTCTAATGAAGCTGTGAAATGGTACCGCAAGGCAGCCGATCAAGGCGAAGCAATAGCACAAACACTTTTGGGTGATTGTTACGCTGACGGCGAGGGTGTCAGAAAGAACAATCAGGAAGCTGTGAAGTGGTATCGCAAATCAGCCCATCAGGGGACAAGGGCGGGACAATTCAAATTAGGCCGCTGTTACGAATTTGGTCAAGGCATCAAACAAGATCATCGGAAGGCTGTGAAGTGGTATCGCCTGGCCGCCCAGCAAAATCACAGAGCAGCAAAAGACAGCTTGGCGCGTTGCTGCGAATATTCAAGAAGTGAAGGTTATGTTGCCTGACGGCCAAACACACTTGCAGAAGACGGAAGACAAACTAGAATTCACAGTTGAGGATATTTACCCTACGTCGACGCGGTATCAGCCGCTTAGAGATCGAGATCTCCATATCATTGAGAGCTCTGAAAACTATGTCAGTCGGATGAGGATTTCAGTTTTGCCAAACTGGCCCAATGAGTTACTAACGGAATGGCTTTACCGACATGCCGAGTCTATAGAAAAGTATACATTCCTTCAATTTGAATCATTTACCTTTGCGCGCGACCGATGGAAACTTGCCAATATTCCAAGGCGCGAGTCGTTTGAGAAAGAATCTTTCTGTGATGACTTTTGTCGCATTAAAGAACGCGCTCACGATGGTCACGACTGGCTCGCCAATTACATGCTGCGGGAGGGAACATGGAATACGCCAGTTGTTTTTCTTGGCAACACTTTTGCACAACACCGTTTCCCCGATGGCAAACTAATGAAAGCGCCGTACCATTTACTTGAAGGTCATCGTCGACTATCTTTCTTGGTCGGATTAAGAAAGCTTCATCGGGCTAATCCTGAACACGATATTTGGGTGGTCACCGCCCCGCTGGCCGCAGCATCGGAGTCGAAGAAGAAAAAGGCGGTACCTTAACCGTCGGCGGGTAGAACAACAAGGCGCGACAACTACCAAGATTACCTAAAATGACAAAATACAGCCACACCAGCAAAGAACACTTTGGAGCAAACGAGGTCAACGGTAATGACTTTGGGTTTCTATTCTTTCAAGCGCAGCTTTGTCTTCTTGCATGCCTCCAAGACAGTCTTACAAGTCAAGAGTAAATCTAGAGCAGCCAATAATGATCCACTCTGAAGACCTGTCGATTTAACGTCATGGTCTGGTATAATTGGTTTACCGAGCCACCATAGACGATGCGGCTTATGCATCCAATTCTGACTGTGAAGCACACCAGGTATGTGACCATACAAATCGTCTACATCCTCGGAGCTTTCAATGTGATGGATGCTCTTTATTTTGCCATCCAAACGAAAACCGAGGTAGTTTGGTGACTCTTTAACCCACTTTTTCGATGTGGGTTGGAAGAAAAGCTTGTTTTCGGTCACATACTCCCACCAATACTTTCCTGCCCATGGTTGCCACTCATTACCTAACGGAATTACATAGACCATATTCGATTTGTTAACATTCTGCATATCCATCAGTCCTTCCATGTATGCCACGAATTCTCGCAGCAGGCGCTTTTCTCTGTGATTTCCTTTTCTAACACTTTGTGTCGCAATTGTTGTTACTTGTTTCCAACTTCTGTATTGGACTGGAATTGAATTTACCCTTTTGCGCAATTTACTTAAAGCTTGCGTTGGCTCGCATTGAGACATTACGACGATTGCATTTATGCGTTTCTTCCTGAAACGTGGCGCATACTTTTTTAATTGGGGAATCTCCGGTAAATTCCATCCCCGCTTGGCTTCGACGATAACATGCGCTTTTTCTGTTTCGATTTCGATGTCGGTGAATCCGCCTTTATCTTTCCCATGTTTTTGGAGATGAACACTCGTGGCTTTGCCGGTGTTTTGTTTAAGGAAAATATCCTTGAGGAAATACTCTAAAAAGACATCACTTTGGGCGAGCGTCCACCCCAAACTGAATGTGATGTCGTTTTCCTTATCCCCTCGATCGAAGACCGTGTTGATATCTTGGCCGTTCAAATAAAGTTGAGCCATAAGTCTATTCCTGAAATTCTGACACCGCTAATCTCCCGTCCGTTTTTCTTTTAACCGCACTATCCGGACATCGCCCTTGAGCTTTCGTACCTCATAGCTGTTGGAGAGCAATTGGCACAATCTTTCTGCGCCATAATTTTCCTCCCAGAACGGCATATCGAAATGCACTTCACCCTTGGCTGGGCCGGACTTGTGGATATGAAGAATTCTCCCTTTGTCAGATAGGAGTGAGTGGTATCTTTTACCCGGCTTAAATCTAATTACCGATTTTGGTTGCATGTTTTTATATCCACTCTTGTTGATCAGTCATTGGTATTGATTTGCGCCTCGGTGTCGTGGGCGGCTGATGAATGCGAACTTGGCGGAATGCCGCTGGCGCTGGCGGCTACTTCGAATTTGATTCGATCAATTTGAGCCATTGCAAACCCACTGCTGCGTTGGATATTAACGTCGGCAACCAGAACGTACAAGTCGAAACGCCAGTCGAAACTAAGAGAAGGTTGTCGGAAGGGTCAACTCCGCACACTTGACGGAAAGGCTGGGGCCCGGTTTCATCCGCAATCGGCGCGCGGCGTGTCAGCGAATTCGGCATCCGTGGTGAAAACTCTGCGCTGTTAGGCGGCGGGGAGCGGACCGGCATTTTCCCACAATTTAGAGATGACGATAGACTTCGGACCGGTGCTGGATGCGGTAAATGCGCACGAGCTTTTTGGCCGGATAAATCCAGTAGAGGATGCGGTAATCGCCCACGCGGAGCTTGCAGAGCCCGTCCAAATCCACCGGCATTCCAACGAGCCGGCGATGGACCATACCGGCGGCGTTTTCTGCGAGCCATTGGATTTTGCGTTCCACGCCGGCGCCAATGGCAGTGTCCAGCCCGGCGAGTTGCGCGTCGGCCTTGCGGCCTATTTCGACTTGGTAGGACATGGCAGATGGCGGGGATGCCAGGATTTGAATTTGCCGGCCAAGTCCTCCCGCCGCGCCGCCCGCAATTCCGCGATGACTTCCGGATGCTGCGCGGTGAGCCAGTCCTGAAGTTCGTCCAGTGTCTCGACGGATGAGAGGACGGCGGCGGGGATTTCAACGGTTTCCATTTTCACGGTAACAATCTATCACGTCTGAACGGGAAACGTAAAGGTTTTCTGTTTTAGTCGGAAGGGTCAACTCCGCACACTTGACGGAACGGCTGGTGCCCGGCTTCATCCGCAATCGGCGCGCAACGAAGACAGTCCGGAGTCCAAAGTCCTGAGTCGGGAGTGCGTTGGCAGCAGTGGTCATCAAACGCGAAAAGGCGGACGAAATTGCCGGAGGTTGTCACAATCGCAGGGGCGTGTTAGGTTCAACCGCATGAGCACGGTACAAGAAATTGAATCGGCAATCCAACGGCTCGACGAAGGCGCGTTGGGGCAGTTGTCGCACTGGTTTGAGGATTATCTGGCGGAAAAGTGGGAGCAGCGGTTTGCGGCGGATGTGCAAGCCGGCAAACTGGACAAGCTGGGCGAGGCCGCCGACCGCGCGTTTGAACAGGGCCGCTCCCGCCCGTTATGACGCATTTCACCACCCCGGAATTCTGGGAACATTTCGACCGTTTGCCGGAGGAGATGCAAGTGCTGGCACGGAAAGATTTCGAGTTGCTCAAACAAAATCCCCGACATCCGTCGCTGCGGCTGAAGAAGGCCGGGAATTACTGGACCGTCCGCGTTGGCGTCCATTACCGTGCCGTCGCCAAAGAACGCGCGGAGGGCCTCAATTGGTTCTGGATCAGCCATCACTCGGAATACGATCACTTGCTGTCCTGAGCAGGCGCGCAGTATGCCAGCGCGAGCCTGTGCGGGCAATCTTTCCTTCGGCAAACCAGCCCGCGAAAACAACCAGAGATTCTTCGACAATCCGAGTTCGACGAGAAGCGGTCCTCCGCAACTCAGAATGACAGACCAGTCGTTGGTAAGCCTGCGCCAGCGCCGGCTTGACGCCCGGATTGCTTTCCGTTCATACTCCCGGCCATGAACATTGCCGGCACGGGACTGGATATCGTCGAGACGGGGCGGATCCGCCAATCGTTGGAACAATTCGGCGACCGGTTTCTCAACCGCTGTTTTTTGCCCGGCGAAATCGCGTATTGCCAGGGAATGAAATTGCCCGAACTGCATTTCGCCGCGCGGTTCGCGGCCAAGGAAGCCATCTCGAAGGCGTTCGGCACCGGAATCGGCCATGAACTCGGTTGGCGCGACATGGAAATTTGCCGCCACGCCAGCGGCGAACCTTACGTCCGCTTGCACGGCAAAGGCGCGGCCCTGGCCCAGGCGCGCGGGGTGACTCAGATCTTCGTCAGCCTGTCGCATTGCCGCGAGTACGCCACCGCGTCCGCCGTTGCCGTCACCGGCCCCTTACCGGTTTCGCCAGAGTAACACGGCTCCCACTCCGGCAAAAACCGCATTCGGCAACCAGGCCGCGACGACCGGCGGAATCCGTTCCCCCTTGCCGAGGGCGAGCGCAATGTTCATGAGGAGGAAAAAGGCGACTACCAAACCCAGCCCCGTCCCCACCCCGAGCAGGGCGCCGCCGCGCCGGCTAATCTGGACCCCGAGCGGAAACCCAATCCAAATCACAATCAGGCACGCCCACGGAAAAGCAAATCGCCGTTGCAGCTCGACCTGATACGCCACCATCCGGAAAGTCCGATGCGCAATTTGCTGGCGCAATTCGCGGGTCCGCAGTTGATCCGGCTCCCGCCCTTCGAGGGCCAGGCGGCTGGGTGTTTCGGAAAAGGCCGGGAAATTCGTCACGGCCACCTGGATCAATTGGTCCTGCGGGGAGGTGTGGTCGTACACGTTGGCCTCGTGGAATTGCCATTGGCCATTCGTCCAGATCGCGCTCTGCGCAAATAAATCCAACTGCGCCGTGCCCTCCGGTTTGCGCTGGTGGATCTCCACAAAATCAAGCTGCCGGGTGCGCGTGTTAAACCGGCGGACATACCAGTCGCGATTGAAATCCGCATTCGAGAAAAAGAAATTATCGAGAATCGTCCGCGACCCGCGCCCGCGCAACTCACTTTTGAATGTCTCCGCGCGCGCCTTGCCGGTCGGCACGAAGGCCTCCTCCACCAAAAACACCACCCCGGTCGCCACGAGACCGGCAATCAGGAAGGGTGCCGCCAATCGCTGGTTACTGACGCCGCTCGCTCGAAACGCCAGGAGTTCATTGTTCTTCCCGAGATTCGACAGACAAAACAGCAGCCCCAACAGCAGCGCGATCGGCAGCATCACCACCAACGCTTCCGGCAGAATGATGAGGTAATAGCCGACCACCTGCCCGACCCGGGCATGGTACTGGATAAACTCGCCGAGCCGGCCGAGTAAATCCTGCGCAATGTAGAGCATCACAAACGCATCAAAACAATACACGACCGGCAGCAGGAACTCCCGGAGCAAGTATTTATCAAGAATGCGCACAGCCGCAGCTTAGGCGAGAAAAATCCGGTTCTCCAACAAAAACTGCGCGCCCCAGGGCTCAGCTTTTACCGGCCAACACCGCTTTGGCCGTTTGGTAGACATGCTCGACCGTGAAGCCAAATTGCTTGAGCAATTCCTGGAATGGTGCGGAGGCGCCAAACCCGTCATGCGCAACCACTGCCCCATCCAATCCGACATACCGGTGCCACCCTTGCGACGTACCCGCTTCCACCGCAACGCGCCGGCGAACATTTGCCGGCAACACTTTCGCCCGGTATTCCGCTGACTGTTGCTCAAACAATTCCCATGAGGGCAGGCTGACCACACGAACTTTGACACCCTCGGCTGTGAGCTTCTCGCCGGCGGCGATGGCCAATTGCAATTCGGAACCGGTCCCCAGTAAAATAATGTCGGGCGTCCCCGCACAATCGCTGAGGATGTATCCGCCCTGGCGGAGACCGCTGGCCGGCGCAAACTTCGTTCGGTCGAGTGTCGGCAAGGCCTGCCGGGTGAGACAGAGCGCGACCGGGTGTTGTTTTTGCTCCAACACCACACGCCAGGCTTCGGTTACTTCGTTGGCATCCGCCGGCCGGATCACGATCATATTCGGAATGGCGCGGAGGGAGGCAATCTGCTCGATGGGTTGATGCGTCGGACCATCTTCGCCAACGCCAATGCTGTCGTGCGTGAACACATGAATCACCGGCAGCTTCATCAACGCGCCGAGCCGGATCGCGCCGCGCGCGTAATCCGAAAAAATCAGAAAGCCGGATCCGAACGGCCGCAGTTTGGAGAGCGCCATCCCATTGATAATTCCGGTCATCGCATGCTCGCGGACGCCAAAATGGAAATTCCGGCCGCCCGACGAACCCTTGCCAAAGTCGCCCAGCCCGGCCAGGTTGGTTTTGGTCGACGGCGCCAGATCCGCCGCGCCGCCGAGGAGCCACGGAATATTTTTCGCCGCGGCATTGAGAACCTTGCCGCCGGAATCCCGTGTGGCGAGACCCTTGGGATCCGCCGGGAAAATCGGCAAATCCTTGTCCCAACCCGCCGGTAATTCACCGGCTTGCAGCAACTGCCAATCGGCGGCGAGCGCCGGGAATGCCGCCGCGTAAGCGGCGAGTTTGGCCTGCCATTCTTTTTCAATTTTCTTGCCACGGCGAACGGCTTTGCCCATTTGGGTGGCAACTTCGTCCGGCACAAGAAACTTGGCGTCGGCCGGCCAGCCGTACTTGGTTTTTGTAGCCGCAATCTCGGCATCGCCGAGGGGCTCGCCGTGCGCACCATGGGTATCCTGCTTGGTCGGAGCGCCAAAGCCGATGTGGCTGTCCACGACGATGAGTGTCGGGCGGTCGGTTTGGTGGGTGGCTTTTTTAATCGCGCGATTCAGGGCCTTCAGGTCGTTGGCGTCGGCAACGTGCAGGACCAACCAGCCGTAGGCTTTGAACCGGAGCGCAACGTCTTCAGTGAACGCCAGGGAAGTTTTCCCTTCAATAGTGATTTTATTGTTATCGTAAAACCAGAGCAGCTTATGCAGGCCCAGATGGCCGGCCAGCGAGGCCGCTTCGGAGGTGACCCCTTCCATCATGTCGCCATCCCCGCCGATGGCATACGTCCGATACTCCACCAGATCGTGGCCCGGCTGGTTAAAGTGCGCGCCGAGCCAGCGTTCGGCAATGGCCATGCCGACGGAAGTCGTAAAGCCCTGACCGAGTGGGCCGGTCGTCGTCTCGACCCCCGGAGTGTGGCCGACTTCCGGATGACCGGGAGTCAGGCTGTTCCACTGCCGAAATTTCTGCAGTTCGCTCAGCGGGAGATTATACCCGGTCAGATGCAACAGGCTGTACAACAGCATTGAGCCGTGGCCGCCCGACAAGACGAAGCGGTCCCGGTTCGGCCACTGCGGATTGGTGGGATTGTGGCGAAGAAATTTTTCCCAGAGCCAGTAGCCGACCGGTGCCAGGCCCATGGGAGCGCCCGGATGGCCGGAATTGGCTTTCTGCACACCGTCCATTGCCAATGTGCGAATGGTATCGATGCAAAGTTGATCGAGTGGTTTGGTTTGGGGGTTGTCCAAAGTTGGGGTTATCATAGGGTTCGAATATTGCGACAAGCCCGGTCAATACGCAAGCCGATGATTCGCCCCCAAATCCTCGGCTAAGATTATTTTCGGTGCGAACGGCGGGCTAGGGACAGCCCGCCCTACCGGATAATCCGGGGTAGGGCGCGGTGTCCCG
>Ga0209083_1000465_pt1 | contig 60026 bp, 45 predicted proteins | sample AM7aDNAmetaG_FD_184132 | JGI IMG/M metagenome (GOLD analysis project Ga0209083, IMG submission 184132) | Freshwater microbial communities from Finland to study Microbial Dark Matter (Phase II) - AM7a DNA metaG (SPAdes) (version 3) | ecosystem: Environmental > Aquatic > Freshwater > Lake ...
AAAAGATGTATGCCGGTGAAGTTGTCGGAGCTTTTGCTCTTTACACGATCCTGATGGCTCTTTTCACCAATCCGGTAATTGAAATGGTGAAGACGATCGTTACATAAAAATAAATGATCTCTGATCCAATAACACAAAATCGACAAACATGATCTGTTGATATAGCATTACCCCCTTAAGGCAAACGCCTTAAGGGGGTTTTATGGACTGATTATTAGCCCAATCATTTTGTCCACAGGGAATAAACGATAAACCACAATATTTTCCCGTACTCTCTGACCACTTTTTTCCAGTCCGCTGAAGATAATTTCCAAAATCCGGTTGGCGCTTCCTCATAATGAGTAGGAGTAAAATAAAACTGGCCGTCATTATTATCAAATACCCTTATCACTATTATCTTAATTCTTCGCATATGATAAGGTGAACTGACAAATATCGCCGACCGAAGTCCATAATGAGACATCACTTCTTTTGCCTCAATTATCTCCCAATGAGTATCTTCGTAAAAATACGGTGGGGCATTAACGTTTTTTCCCATTGTCTTAAGCTTCGGAAAATTATCCGGCAAATATATTATAGCCCCTTTATCCAACACCCGATATGTCTTATTATACGCTGGAATAATAAAGTAGTCCGCCATTCCCTTACTTATTAAATCGTAAGCTTCTTTCTGGCGCGCATTAAAATCAGGCCCCAGCAAGACAACGATTGCGTCTGCTTTCTTGTATGGCGAGGAATAGAGCAAATAATCAGGCGCATATAAGATCAACCCTGAAAGGCTCAATATAATCAAAATCAAGACAAGCAAACGTTTTCGGCTCATAGATCAGATAATATCCTGTAATAAAAATAGATTATATTTTGTTTTTTAACTCACTTAAAATATTGAGAGCATCCAATGGTGTCATTGAGGAAATATCGATCATCCGGAGCTGTCTGATAATTTCATCTTCTTTCTCGACAAAAAGATTCAGTTGCGGGCTCATGCTTTTCCCAGTATTTGTGCCGCGGGCAATACGGGGCATGCCAATTTCATCAAATTCGCCTTTCTCCAGATTGTGCAGTATTTCCTTAGCGCGTACTATCACATCTTTGGGCACACCGGCAATACGCGCCACTTCAATACCATAACTGCGGCTGGTGCCTCCCTCCATAATCTTGCGCAGAAAGATTATTTTTTCACCCCACTCTTTCACAGCGATATTATAATTTTTTGCGCCCTCTTTTGTCGCTGCCAAATCGGTCAGTTGATGGTAGTGGGTGGCAAATAAAGTCCGGACTCCCTTTATTTGGAAATCATGAATGTATTCCGCAACCGCCCAGGCAATACTCAAGCCGTCAAACGTGGAAGTACCCCGACCCACTTCATCAAGAATAATCAGACTGCGAGAAGTAGCATTTTTCAAAATTTCTGCGGTTTCCGTCATCTCGACCATAAACGTGCTCTGCCCTTTGGTCAAACTATCGGACGCACCGATGCGAGTGAAAATTTTATCGACAACACCTACCCGACAATTTGACGCCGGTACAAAACTCCCCATCTGCGCTAAAAGAACAATTAAAGCGACCTGCCGGATATAAGTGGACTTCCCCGCCATATTGGGGCCTGTAATAATCAGCAGTCGATCGCTTTGCAAATTAAGCAGACAATCATTCGGCACAAAACCTTCTTTTTTTAACGCTGCTTCAACAACAGGATGACGTCCATCGCGAATATCAATAATGTCTTCATCATCGATTTCCGGGCAGCAATAATGATATCTTTCAGCAACCTCCGCAAGGGCACAAAGAGAGTCAAGATCGGCAATAAGAAATGAATTTTTCTGGATGCCAGTAATATATTTATTAAGATTTTCCCGCAGAGAAATAAAAAGCGTATGCTCTCTTTCCCGTATTTTTTCTTCCGCGTTTAAAACAGTTTGCTCGAATTCTTTCAGTTCCTGATTAATGTACCGTTCCGCGTTAACCAGAGTTTGCTTTCTTACATAAGAATCAGGAACGGCTGCCGAATTGGCTTTGGTCACTTCAATATAATAGCCGAAAATATTATTAAAACCAATCTTCAAAGAATTTATTCCGGTTTTTTGCCGCTCCGTAGCCTCCAGCGCGGCGATCCATTTCTTACCATCACGGCTGATCGACCTTAGCTTATCGAGTTCATCATCGCAACCTTTAGCAATGAAACCTCCATCTTGTATGCTTTGCGGTGGATCGGCCACAATCGTCCGCGATATCAAATCAACAACGTCCGTCATCTCCTTGAGCTGCGATCTTATTTCAACAAGCTTAGGTGTTGAAAAATCAGGCATCAGGGATTTGATCTCCGGTATGGCAAGAAGAGAAGCCTTGAGAGCCACCAAATCACGAGGATTTGCCGCGCGCAGAGCTACCCGCCCGGAGAGTCTTTCCAAATCATAAATACGCATCAGCGTTTTGCGTAAATTTGATCTCAAGATATGGCTTTCTTTGATTTCGGCAACAGCACCTAGCCTTGCTCTAATTTTTTTCACATCCACAAGCGGATAATTAAGCCACCATCGCAAACGTCTTGTTCCCATTGGTGTGAGCGCTTCATTGATCAGAGAAAATAGTGAACCTGCTTTTGTGCCATCCTGAATTGTTTTGAATATCTCCAAATTCCTGCGGGCAGTGTCATCAAGAATGAGATAATTTTGAACTGAGTACCACTTAATTTCGTTGATGTGTTGGGGACGAACTTTTTGTGTCTGGTCAACATAACGCAAGACAGCACCGGCGGCAATCATCGCCACCGGATGTTTGGCAATCTCTGCCTTGGCTAGAATATCCGCAGTAAAATCCTGATTTAAAATTGTTTTTGCCTGATCCAGCCCGAAACATTCATCGTCCAGATAATTAATCCTGCCTGCGGGCATTTGCATCTCGAGAGTTTTTATCAATGCCTGATCCGGGAAAGACTTTGCCAGAATCATTTCTTTAAAGTCCAACCCGGCAATAGCGATAAGAAAAGAATCCCTGTCAGTAAATTCACTTATCTGAAATTCACCTGTGGTAATATCCAGAAAGGCCAGACCGAGGATATCTTTTTGAATACAAATGCCCGACAGGTAATTATTTTCTCCCGCGGCAAGATTTTCTTCATCCAGCACAAGACCCGGAGTAATAACCCGGATCACTTCTCTTTTTACTATTCCCTTCGCCTTTTTCGGATCTTCGACTTGCTCGCAAATGGCCACTTTGAAGCCTTTTTCCACAAGCTTCGCTATATAGGTCGAAGCGGCATGATAGGGAAAGCCGCATAGTGGGACACTATCCTCTTTTCCTTTGTTACGGGAAGTCAAAGTTATTTCCAACACGGGAGCGGCAGTTAACGCGTCTTCAAAAAACATCTCATAGAAGTCGCCCATGCGGTAAAATAAAATACAGTCGGGATATTTTTCCTTGATTTCGACATACTGCTTCATTGCGGGGGTTAAGTTGATTGTTGCGTCTAACGCCATTTGCCGTCATCCCCTTTTTCCAGATCAATATATTCTGACGATTTTTTTTTCTCAATTTTGTGAGTGGTAATAAAAGAATTGGCCAGCCAACTTACAAAGCTGATAATCAGCGATCCTAAAAAGGCGGAAAAAAAATTATCGATTTTAAATCCCGACCCGACAAAATAAGCGACCAACTTCAGCAAAAAAGCGTTGATGAAAAAATAAAACAATCCCAAAGTCAAAATGCTCAGGGGCAGAGTCAGAAAAACCAAAATAGGTCTTATAAAAATATTTACAAGGCCTAAAATACCGGCGGCAATAACCGCCGTTGGAAGGGAATCCACTGTGATGCCGGGTAAACGCGAAGCAAGCAGAATTGCTACCGTTATTATCAACCAGCGTGTAATTATCAATACCATTAACTTACCCCATTAAATGTTTTTGCTCCTCTGTTTGTCTCTCACTGATCCGTAGCTACCATTTTTGCTGATTTGAAGAATACCCAGGTCAAGCTGATACCGGTCATGATGGAAGTATCAGTCTTTACCAGCGGACTATTTTCAAACACCGCCCCTTGAAGAAAATCCGCACTAACAAAAGCACTGAAAATAAATTGTTTGTACCCTTTACTCAAACCTGCCGTCAGAGTGGAACCACTATAGCCACCACCAGCGGAATAAGCGGAACGTGTTGCGGTAGCGTAGGCTGCATCTACTGTATAGAAGTATTCATGATACCCTCTGTCGGCAAACATTGGCCCTGCGGAAATTCCGAAGTCCAAACCGATTTCCGGAATGATATCGTCCTTTTCCAAATTAATCCGTGGGCTAAACACCCAGCCTTCGTATCTTACAGATGAAAAATCCGTGGAAAAAACGGCGCGCACAGGCATGGCTAAATTCACCCGATATTTATCCTCTTTGCTTTCCAGAAGATTAATTTTAATGGCCGGCCCAATTTCAAAAGTCGGATCTAAATCAGGCATACCTTCGCGGGCAGTATTGTTAGAACTTTTAACCGGTAAGTAACCATAAATGGATACATCCAATAAAATCCGGTCAGTCTTAAAAATTCGTCCCGAAATTTTATTTTCATCCACTTTTAACACGTCGCCACGGTAGATGAAATAAGGGTAAGGCAATGGATAAACCCTGTATTCGTCAGATCCCCGATAATCCGGTAATAATAGAGCAGAGAAACCCACACCCAACTCCCAAAGTGGTTTTTCGGCACTCATGAGCGCTTTAGGAAAGACGATGCTTAAAGATAACAAAAGCAGCAACAATCCGCTACGGAGGATGCTCATATTCTCACCTGATAATCCTACTGGTCAGCTTTAGTTAAGTAAAACAAACAGTTCTATTATTTGTCAAAGTCAACAAATTGTTCCTTTTTGGCGCCGCAGACAGGACATTCATCAGGCAAAGCGCCATCGGCAACATAGCCGCATACCTTACAGACAAAATAAGAAGTTTCCCTTTCTTCCATAAAATCGGCCATTGCCTGTTTGTATAGCTTAGCATGTGTTTCTTCTACATCACGGCTTTGGCTGAAATGAAGCAGGGCCGCTTTATCCCCCGCTTCTTCTGCTAATTTCACAAAATTATCATAGGCAATTTCAGCAACTTTCTTTTCCGATTCAAAACTCGCCGCCAGGTTTTCTTCCGTACTTTTCACTTCTTTTAGAACCCGTAGTGCTCTGGCGCCGTGAATTTCTTCCGAAAAAGCAATCACGCGAAAAAGACGGGCCATTTGCTTATAGCCTTCATCTTCAGCCTTTTGGGCGTAAACCTTGAGCCTAAGTGCGGCTTTTGCTTCTCCGACATAAGCTTGATTTAACGCTTCTTGAATTTTATCCATATATTTACCTTTTATTTAATAGAACCTTTATTTTTTCGGTTGAAATTAATGAACTCTCAACAAGTCGCGTAACTATCGATTTTCAGACAGTCTAGTAAAAAGGCCGCAGGTAAGGCGCACAAATCTCGAGGAGCGAGACGTACTTTTTGCGTACGTCGCAGCAACGAGGGATGAAGTGCAACGCAGCATCCGGTCTTTTTAATGGCTGTCATAATTATTCCGGTGAAAATTCTTCCTTACTAGCACCGCAAACAGGACAGGACCAATCTTCCGGCAATTTTTCAAAAGGTGTGCCGGGGGGAATACTGCCGTCAGCATCGCCCTTGGCCGGATCGTAAACATAACCGCATACTCCGCATACATATTTTTTCATTTTCCCCTCCTTAATATTCTTTTCACTATTTATTGCTAGTTGTCTTTCTGATCAACTCTGCCGCGATAGTTTTTCCCAATTCGGAACATTTTTCCAAAACGCCGCTGTCGGGGACATTCTTCGCGGAAACTGCTTCAGCAGTAATTTCCACCTTCATCCCTTTGAGCAATCCTTCCAAATCCTTTACCGATTCGCCACTCCAGCCATAGGAACCAAAGGCGGCACCGATAAGATTTGCCGGTTTCAATCCTTTCAGATACGTCATTACATCCGCAATTTGCGGCAGGATGTTGTTGTTTAGTGTCGGCGACCCTACAATCAGTGCTCCGGCACTAAGAACCTCATAAACAACTTCACTCCGGTGAGTTTCATTCATTGATAAAAGCTTAACCTTGATGCCTGCCTGTGATAACGCTTCACTGATGGCGCGGGCCATCTTTTCGGTAGAATGCCACATTGTGGCGTAAACAACAACTGCTTTTGCAGTGGGTTTTTGCGAAGCCCACTGCTTATAAAGTTCAATAATCCTGCCAAGATCTTTGCGCCAGATTGGCCCGTGATCAGGAGCGATAATTTTTATTTTCAAGCCTGATGCCGCTACTTTGTCCAGAACTTTCAGCACAATAGGCGAATAAGGCAAAACAATATTGGCGTAATACGTTGCCGCTTCATACTCTAAAGTAGCTGCCGTAATTTCATCGGCAAAACGCTCCAGTGTTGCCAGGTGCATCCCAAAAGCATCCTGGGAAAACAAAAGCTGATCCTTGGCAAGATATGTGAACATCGAATCCGGCCAATGAATCATCCGCGTTTCCATGAAAGTCAATTCCATATTGTCCAGACTTAAAGTTTCACCGTCTTTTACCGAAGTGATTTCACGCTGATCGTGGAAAAGCTCTTTTAATGTCTTTGTGCCAATTGCGGAAGCGAAAACTTTTTTCGGTTTGATCAGATCCATTACTGCCGGTAAGCATCCGGAATGATCCATTTCGGAATGGTTGGAAATTATGTATTTAATTTTTGATGGATCAACAACGGATTTAATGCGGAAGAGCATTTCATCCATAAATGGCTTTTTTACCGTATCAATCAGGGTGATTTCATCCGCCATGACTAAATATGCATTATAGGTGCTGCCGTGGGGAGTTGTGTATCCATGAAAATCACGAATCGTCCAATCAATGGCACCTACCCAGTACACATGTTCGCTTACTTTAACCGCCGAATAAATATCTTTCATTAATTCACCTCAATCTTATAGTTGGAAGAATAATATAAGTTTAATTTGTATTCAGTCAACAATATTTTCAATCATACTCGCTCCGGCGTCAAAAGCCCGCAGATTTATCTCGCGTTTATCGGCAACCATATTTCCGGCTATTTCTTTTTCAAAGGCACGGCGGTCAATAGGCAACAGCGTCGTTTTCGCCAATGCGCCGATCATAATGATATTGCTAAGAATAGGATTACCCAACTCGACCGCCGCAATCGTGGTATCAATTAACCAGCTTTGGGCTGTCATTTTCTTGAAGATCGATTCAATTTCGGCAAGCGATGGATAGGAAAGCTCACCGGTTATTACACCGATCGGATAAACTACCCGGGAATTAATTAAAGCCACAACACCCGGATTACCATAGCGAGTCAAAACGCGCAGAGCTTCCGCAGGCTCCAAACCAACAATAATATCTGCCCTGCCCTGTGGAATTTGAGGACTTATTACGGATTCGCGCGATATTCGTAAATGGCTCATCACCGAACCACCGCGCTGAGACATCCCGAAGGTTTCACCAATGGTGACAAAATAACCCGCGCTCACGAGCATTCCGGCCAGCACGCGGGAAGCCAGAACATTACCCTGTCCACCGACTCCTGTAATAATCACATTCATCGGTTCTTTGAATAATTGCTTCTTCATTTAGCCGCTTGCCTCCGTCCTCGTTATTGCTTTTTGCGGGCAAATTGAATGGCAAACACCACAACCAGCGCAAATTACTTCATCGACTACCGCCTTCTTTTTTGTCCGATCCCAGGTCAGCGCCGGACAACGGAATATCCTCGTGCATAAGCGGTTACAGCCGCATGAATCGCCTAGACACAAAGTTTCATTGACCTTCACGTCATATTTTTTTTTGCCTTTTCTCTCCGGACTCAAAGCGCAAATCTGGCGCATAATCAGAACATTTAATGAACCTTTATCAGCAACAAAGGAATTAAGAATTTTACAGGTTCCATCCAGATCAAACGGATCGCTTATGGCAACATTGCCCCCGATTGCCTTACAAATACAAGCAATATCAACTGCTGGAACTGATTCCCCCATAGCGCTAACAGTAAGCCCCGGATGAGGTTGAAAACCGGTCATTGCCGTTCCGGAATTATCCAAAACAATGAAGGTAATATCCGCCCGATTATGTTGAGCGTTGATCAGCGCAGGAATCACTGCATGATAAAATGTTGAGTCTCCACAAACAGCGAGAACTGGTTTATCCATACCAAAAACTTCAAGTTTGGCGAAGCCGCTGGCCAATCCCGTGCCGGAACCCATAGAATGCAGCGTGGGCACGGTATGGTAGCCGGTTGCGGGAGAAAGCGCGGCCATTGCATAACAGCCGATATCGCCGCAGACAAATCCTTCGCGGCCATCAAGTTGCAAAGCGTTATGGATATTCCAAAAAGATGCACGGTGGGGACATCCCGGACAAAAAGTCATCTCTCTTACGGGGATTAATGTCGCCGCCTTTTGCAATTCTTGAGTATAAGCAACCGGCAGCGATTTATACTTTACCTTCATAATTTTCGCCAACGCAGCGACGACTAGATCAGGATTGAGTTCTCCAACCGCAGGTAATGTCTTATCCATTTTACCATAAAACGTTTTGCCGCCGATTTGCTTAAACATCCCCGCGGCTAGAACCTTCACGTTTTCTTCCAGAAAAGGTAAAACTTCTTCTACAATCAGAATTTTATTCGTCAGGCGCAGGTATTTCTTGAGCAGTTTTTGCGGCAGTGGCCAGGTACAGCTAAGTTTTAAAATCCCGGCGCGTTTCTGTAGATTAAGCATTCGGATCGCTTCCTCGGCATAGAGAAAACAAACGCTGCTGGTGATAATTAGAAGTTGGGGTTTTGCCGGTCCCGCATACCTGTTGAAAGGACTTTTTTCAAACAGCGCCTCGACCACTTTGAGTTTTTTCTGATGAAGCGCGTGTTTGGCCACAACCGGCGTACTGATCATCGGCCCGGTTCGCGAATCCATCACCGGCCCATCATAATCAAACTGAGCCTTTCTGGATTTGGTAGGCAGCTTCCCGCAGATCACATTGCCGCTGGCGTGTGACATGCGCGTGACAGAGCGCAGCATGACTACATTGCCGATGGCTTCCGATAATTCAAACGCCCACTTCGTTAGGTCTTTGGCTTCCTGAAAACTGGATGGCTCCAATAGCGGAATTTCCAGCATCCGCGCAAAATATCGTGACTCTCCCTCATTGACGCTGGAAAGAGCACCCGGATCTTCACAGGTCACTAAAACCAGTCCGCCGCGCGTGCCGGAAGCCGTAAGATGCAAAAGAAAATCGGAAGCAACGTTCACACCATTTTGCTTCATGACACACATCGAGCGCAGCCCGGCAAAGGAGGCGGCCGCCGCAACTTCCAGCGCTACTTTTTCATTTACTGACCATTCTACGTAAAGTTTTCTTTCCCGAGCGACGTGGGCCAAACTCTCAATAATTTCGGAAGAAGGTGTTCCCGGATAACCGGCGGCAACGTTGAGACCAGCTTCGATCGCACCGCGTGCAATGGCTTCGTTGCCCATAAATAAAACTGGAGTTCCGGCCGGACTTAATAATTTGGACATGACCTTACCTGTCTTCTTTATTCGATATTGATTTAGCTAAAAAGCTTCTCACTACCGGATCATGGCAATCCAGATACAAAAGATTTTTTGTCGATCCACTTTTACGGATAATATTTTGCAGCGCCGCTTTCTTTTTCTCCCCGGCTGCGTTTTTCAACTGCCGCAAACTTTCTGCCGGAGCTTCTTTAACTTCCAGAACGCCTCGCTTTATGGCTAACTTTACTAAATCATCGCCCTTACCTGTGCGCACAATCATTTGATTCCAATGGCGCATCTCCTCCCAGTTGTCTCCAAAGCGCGCTGCGCCTACAGAAATATCAGCATACTCTGCCGTGCTGTCCAAGCAATAATTACAAGCACTGCGAATACATGTATGCGCATCAGAAAGCGGAAATGACTTTGTACCATGTAATGTATAGATTTCCAGAGAGTTCTTTCCTGCCGGGATATCCATACCGGTAATCGATTCTAACGCTACATCGTTTTGGCCCATTAATTCATTAAACTTCTCCACGGCAAAAGCCCACCCACAATACAAACCTATTACCAATTTCAGTTGTTCGATTTTGCCGCTATCTTCTTTGACTGATTTTAATTTCATTTTGGCCAGCGCCAGCGCCTGGCAGGGTGTGGCAACAACACCGATCTTACCCGCATCTTTCGTCGCCGCTAACTGATTAAATGCGGCGACTGTCGATGATACAGTAAACTTGCTGCCAGCATTTTTTCTAAGCTCTGCTTTATCTTTAACAACTACGCCATTTTGGCCAAAATCATGATCGCGAGCAGAGATGATAGCGGAATCAATCAATCCCTCAAGCAAAGCTAATTCCATTAGAGCTGTAACTGTTCCGCCATGTTGGGCACCTTCACGTAATTTATGGTCAGCAGCCTGGGAAAAATAATAACCTTTCAGTGCTCCTGTCTCCGGCGTCAAATCGCCGGCATCAAAGAACATACTTCTTAATTTCTTCAGATCAGTTGAGGTTCTGGGACAAAAATCATAACATTTACCATTTTCCAGATCGCAAGGATGTAACTGAACTGTCCGGTCGTGATATATAACCTGATAAGGACAAAGGCCTACGCAGGCTCCGCAGCCAGTGCACAAGCCACCATCCAGTACTTCTTTTTTCAATATTTTCTGGCTGATAACCATTTTAACAGGTGTTGTCATTCCAAGCACTACCTTCTGAATTTGTGTTTTTATATATCATCATGGTTTTTGAGGCAAGATAATGATGAACAAACGGAAAAGTGCTTTTTGATAGATATTTCCTGAAATACTCCAAATAAATAACAAATAATATCAATGCTTTAAAATTATTAGAAATGTTTCTGCTTTTTTCGCAAGCGCATCATCGTGATTGTTGACATCTTCTGCTAATTGTATTATTAAGCGCCTGCAAAATTGATCTTCCCCAGTAGTCCCGCCGAGGCGGGATTAACCACCGAAACTGTGGAAGTAATTTGAAATGTTACCGAAAAAACCGTGTTCCTCAGTAGTCCCGCTTTCAGCGGGATCGGTAGAGTCCCGCCGAGGCGGGATTAACCACCGAAACTGGGGAAGTAATTTGAAATGTTACCGATTAACTTGTGTTCCCCAGTAGCTCAGTCGGTAGAGCGGGTGGCTGTTAACCACCATGTCCGTGGTTCGAGTCCGCGCTGGGGAGCCAGAAGAAAAAAGCCCAACTTCTAAGGAGTTGGGCTTTTTAGGTTTAGTGATGTAAGCGAATCGTTGCGAAAAGTAAAAATGTATTTCCATTTTAGATATAACTTCCTGAAGTCAGTAATCAACAGGAGCTATGAAATGGTGCTGTCTCAGATGACAATGATGAATTCTACGGCAACCCCGAGTACATATGGTATGGATACAAAATATCATTTGACAAATAAAAACAAACCCTCTATACATCCCGCCATCTAAAGCAATACCGTATCGAATGTAAAAAAATCAAAAGGGGTAAGTTTGTGATAAATAAAATGAGCATCTTAAAAAAATCAATGGTTGGTGGATTAGCGATAAGCTTTATGATCTTATTCGCCATCAATGCATCTGCATGGTTTTCTGCTCCTAACGGTGACCCAAAGAAAAAAGGAGATGTTGTAGGCAGGCTGGGGGGGGGTGGGGATGATAAACTGGAGCATCTTGGACTGTATGATATAACCAGCAGAGGTGGTGTCATTATTCAAATTATTGGAGAAGGCAACAACGCACATTATGATAGGACGCACACTGTAATAAATTTCAAATCAATGGGGTCCGGAGAGTATGATTACTGGGGCGCAAAATATGTGGGCAATGGAACCGCTGATTTGCTCTATGTTGTAAAGGCGGCTAACGATCAGATTAATAGCTATCCGCAAATTGATTATGCTACAGCACATATAGCCATCCCCGGTCAGGTCGTTTGGAAATATAAGTGGAATTTTTGGAAATTCAAGTGGGTAGCTGTAGGCACTGAAAAAATTAAGCCGAAGTTCAGGTGTGAAACTTTTGTGAATTGGGCACATATCGTTGGAAACAATCAGGAGTTGGTGCCGACAACCAAATCAAGAGGCCGTGCCGACACCAGCGGTGGAAACTATAGTTGGGATGAGTATATATATACGAATGTATATGGCCCCGACCGCCGAGTATTCGACATCAGCACTGCACTCAAAGGCCGTCCTAACTAATCAGGAGGTGGCGGGGGTAGGAGCAGTTGGTGAAGTGGGACTGCATGTGACCGGATGCCCACAATAATCATATAATTTTTAAGGGGTAAGTTTGTGATAAATAAAATGAACATCTTAAAAAAATCATTGGTTGGTGGATTAGCGATAAGCTTTATGATCGTATTCGCCATAAATGCAACTGCTGCGGACCCAATGAAAAAAGGAGATATTGTAGGCAGAGAAACTACTGTGCCGAATGCGGGGCCGATGAAAGGCTATATTGGACTGTACGATATTACTGACAAAGGTGGTATCGTTATTCAAGTTAATGGCTCATATAATGTTTGGACAGGGGTTCCACAACCCGCATTGATTGTTTCTGAAAGTTTAGATAAATTCAAATCACAGACCACGTATTGGGGTGCAAAATATGTGGGAAGAGGAACTGATGATTTGCTCAGTGTTGTAACGGCAGCCAGAGAGCAAATGAACAACTATCCACAAGGTGATTATCAATCTTCATCTGTTGCCATCCCTGGTCAGATAGTTAAAAGATATAAGCGTGTATTTTATAACAATTGGGTGCTTCTGGACAATTACGTTGTGAAGCCGAAGTTCAGGACTGATACTTTTGTAAATTGGGCCCATACCGTTGGAAACAATCAATCGTTGGTACCGACATTAAAACAAAGCATCCTGCTTGGCGAACTTTCACAAACATATACCTATGAGCAATATGTATATCTGAATGCTGTGCTTATTCCAAAAGATGTATTCAACAGCAGTACCCTTAAAAGCCGTGGTGTTTTTTACGGCAACAGTTGTGGAAGTGGCAGTGTGAATACTCATATGACCGGATGTACACAATAATCATATAATCTACGGGGAAGATGCCTGTTGGTCTCTTCCCCGTTCCATTTTATGATATGTATTGAAAAAATTAACACGGCAATCTCTGCTGCAGAGTAGCAGCGAACAATTAAAAATCACATATAAAACATGAAGAATAGAAGATTAATAATAACTGCAATTATCATTGTTTTGATAACATTAATTGCAATCGGCTGGTTCATTTTTGCCGATTGGCAAGAAAACAAATCGAACAATAAAGATTATTATAATATCAAAACAGATGGGAAAGGATTGGCTCCGGAAAGCCAGGAAAAGGTAACCAAGTATTTGCAAAGCCTGAACAAGGCTTTTCAAGATAGTAAACAGAGTAATGATACAGGAAAACTGGATAAAACCTTTCATGATTTTATTGCAAATAAAAGTATCCCCAGGATAGAAAAAGTATTTGCATTATGGCAGCTGGCTGAAAAGCTGGAGGGGCGTAATAAATATTATGTAATTGACTACTTGGAGGTTTTTGAGCCGGTTGAGTTAGTCAGTGACTTTATTGAAACATACAAAAGCTCGTCAGATAATTATCTCAAGCACAAGTTAATCAGAATAATGAGCATGGCGCTTGGAATCGCGAATCCGGAAATCCAATCAAGTAGTCAGTTGGATTTTATAGCGCAGAAAAGTGAGGCAGTATCAAACTTTCTTAGTGAACAAGTAAAGTATGAGATTGATATTGAATTACTGACGCAGTCATTATGGTATTATTCAACAATTGCGCCGCAGGATGAGGTTTTGGAAACATTGAAGGCCTTTGTTGCAGATAACAGAGGCGTTCAACCGGAAAATATCATGAATGCCTGGGCCGCACTTTCTTTTGCTGAGGTTGATAGTCAAGCCGACCTGATTCCGCAGTTTATGGAAGAACTGGATAAGCAGCCGGATGAAGTTAAAAATAAGATGCGTGGATATCTATATCCATATCTGCGGGAAGGAACAATAAATCCTGAAGCAAAAGATGAATTAAAAAATTATCTCGCAAAAACGGAACCTAAAAAATATGATCCTTCTATTTATGATAGTTATTTTATCTGGTTAGAGGACAGATATAACTGGAATGATGCATATGCGAATATTACAACAACAAGTAAAGAAGAAAAAACTATATTTATTGCTAACTCTATTGTCACTTCTAACGATCCTTTATTTAAGGCAAATATTATTACTTATAGCAAACCAGATGTCATTGCAGCCATAAAATATAGCGATAAAATGATGATAATTGAAGAACTTCGATTTAATGCAAACAGTAATGCTGCGACAGATGATCAGCAGACATTGTTTAATGCTGCAATAGAGCGATTAGGGAAATAAGTGCAGGCTGGTAATTTAAAATAATAGCATCGTTGTATTCAGCATCCCGAAAATGTTGCGCTGAGTTCTGAGCTGAGTGTTTCAAATGGTAATCCTCCCCGCAATCCCAAATTGAAAACCGTGTATTTGTAGATGTAATCCAGGTATGAATTATAAACAAGATCTGCTTTCGACAAAAAAAATCAACACCTTACATTTTGTGATTAATATTTAATTGCCGTACAAGACCGTTCTTCTTGATAGTGCACTCGTGAACAAACAGATATTTTTCTTTTAAAAGACTGTTGCCCTAAAATAATTTTAAGGCTAAATTATTATCTTGGAATTATACAGATCCTTCACTTCCTCGGGCGAATATCCCAGCCACTGTTCCAGAATAAGCCGGTTGTGTTCACCTAGGCCTGGCGCGGGCATGCGCAGTTTCCCCTCAATCTCCGAAAATTTAAAAGGGAACCCGGGAATGTCAATTTTGTCAAATTGTTTGTGGAAAATTTTCTGGAACATCCCGCGTAGCTTAAGATTTTCATCCTGGTTTACCTGGGCGCTTGTATAGGCAATCCCGCAAGGTATTTTTTTACGATCTAAAATTTCTATAATTTCCTGCGATTCATGCTGGGATGTCCACTGCTCAATGAGACCTACAGCCTCATCATGATTATGAATCTGCACGATTATATTATTAAATTTAGGATCCGTTACCATTTCCGGACGGCCGACTATTTCTGACAAATTCTTCCACTGACGAACGGTGAGGGAAACAATAGCCACTTTACCGTCTTTGGATTTGAAAAAACCGTAGAAAGGCATCCGGTCTGATGAATTGAGCACATCTTTTGGGTGCCTGCCCAGTTCTTTTTCCACATCACCCACTACTGGCTCCAGCGCTTTATCCATCATGGCGCGGTAATTATTGTAATACATTACATCCTGCATGGACATATCAATGTATTGGCCCCGACCGGTCTGCATCCGGTGAATAAAGGCGAACAGTGTGGCAATTGCTGCATAAGCGCCACTCACCAGATCGCCCCAGTAGTTATTAGGAAGAATATAGGTGTCCTGATCATTCCAGAACTGGCCGCCCACCGCCTGAGCGATGATGTCGAAAGCGGCTCTTTCCGGCTGAATGCCCACGGCTCCGAAACCGGAAATATGAGTGTAAATGATGTCGTTTTTCAGCTTCTTAATGTCCTCATATCCAAAACCGTTGCGTTCCGACGCCCCGGGTATCAGGTTATGAACAAAAATATCTGCCTGAGAAACCAGTTTGCGCATGATTTCCTGTCCCTGAGGTTCCTGCCAGTTGACAGCCATGCCATACTTGTTCCTGTTGAAAACCGAATAACAACGCTCAGCTCCGGGCATTAACCCGAAAATTATGCGTAAAGTATCTCCCGAAGGAGGCTCCACTTTCACCACTTCCGCCCCCATATCAGCCAGAAGCTGCGTACAGCGAGAGCCGGATATAAATTGCGTGACGTCAATGACTTTAATGCCCGAGAGAATCTGCATGGCTACACTCCTATTTTTCTACATGTTAATAATCAAGTACCGGAAAGAACATATAGTAATATTATTTATTATACAACAACCTACCATTATCAGCCATCAGGGATAGTCGGGAAAAGTTGCTGATTTCAACCGGCAAACATCATCCTAATACCCAAAAATAAATTTGACTTTCTATTGTTACAGAGTACAATGCAACCATAGTTTAAGGCGCACAGTTATAGATACTCGTAAATTTAACCATGTTTAGTTATCACACGGGTGAGATCAGTGGTTAAAAAAATCAATGACAAAATCAAATTTTTAGATAAGACCATTGCACACAGCGGCATTAAATACCCCCCCCCAATCATTCTAACTTGTTGTATTTCCAAGAGAATATTAGTTTGCCACTGCGGCGCTTCAGCAATGGTAAATAGGCCTTTTGCACATTTGTAAAGGAAGATGGTACGCTTCCTATCCAGATCCCAGCGGGTTACGTTATGAAAGATGATGAGAAGACGAAAGAGCAGCTTGTAATTGAACTGAAGAAATTGCGCTTACAAAATACCGAGTTGGAAAAAACAATAGCCTTGGGTAAGGTAGCTGACCTTTTGGCGAAGGAGAACATTCACTATGCCGAAAGTATTGTGGAAACTGTTCGAGGGCCCCTTTTAGTCCTTGATGCAAATCTGAAAATAATCTCGGTGAACCGCAACTTTTACACAACTTTTAAAGTAAATCCCGGTGAGACGATCGGAAAGTTCATCTATGACCTGGGAAATAAACAATGGGACATCCCCAAACTGCGGGAGCTGCTTGAAGAAATACTGCCTAAAAAAGAAGCATTCGACGGCTTTGAGGTTGAACATATTTTTCAGGACATCGGTCATAAAATCATGCTGCTCAATGCCCGTCAAATATATCGGAAAGACATCGACTCCAAGATAATCCTCCTGGCCATTGAGGACATCACCGAGCATAAGAGACTGGACGATTTATTAAAGGAGGCTGAAAAGCGCTACAGGAATGTTTTTGAGACCGCAAATGATGGGATAGTGCTTTTCGAAAAAAGCGAAGGGAAGATAACGCATACTAATCAAGCCATCGAGAAGATGTTAGGCTATTCCTTGGAGGAGTCTGTTGGAAAAAAGCTTCAGGATATCGGCATAGTCAATATAGATGATTTCCAAACGCTAATGAAGATTTTGGACGAGATCGGCATTACTCATTACACCGATGTTCCGATAAAAACAAAGTCCGGGCAGTATATCGATACGGATATATATCTTGCTGACAGGGCAAAGTTGGTCCAATGTAATATTCGTGATATATCCGACCGCAAGCTGGCGGAGGAAACTTTGAAGGAAAGAGAAAATAAATATCGCCTGCTAGCTGATAATATCCATGACGTTATTTTCGTTCTGGATATGAATCTGAAATACACCTATATCAGCCCTTCCGTAAAAGTCCTTAGGGGATACGAACCGGAAGAAGTGTTGAAACAACTATCCATTGAGCAGACATTGACACCATCATCCAATGATCTCGCCATGAGGACCTTTTCTGAGATCATGGAGCAGGAAAAAACTGGACGTATAGAGATATCAATGTCACGGACGCTTGAGTTGGAAATGATGCGAAAAGATGAGACCACCGTGTGGACGGAAGTAAAGTTTTCCTTTATCAGAGATGAAGATCAGCAACCGGTGGGCATTCTGGGTGTGACTCGTGATATCACTGAACGCAAGCAGGAGGAGGTGAAACTTCAACAGACCATCGAAAGGCTCCGGAAGGCGGTTGACACGACCATTCAAGTTATGGTGGCCGCTGTTGAAATCAGAGACCCCTATACGGCAGGTCACCAAATCCGTTCTGCTGGTCTTGCCCGTGCTATTGCCACCGATATGAGACTTTCACAGGACAAGATTGAAGGCATCCGCGTGGCCGCTTCCATCCATGACATCGGGAAATTATCCATACCTTCCGAGATATTGTCTAAGCCGACGAAACTGTCTGAAATTGAGTTTTTGTTAATTAAAGAGCACGCCCTACACGGATACGAGATACTCAAGAACGTAGAGTCACCCTGGCCCCTGGCAGAAATTATTTACCAGCACCATGAACGAATGGATGGCTCCGGTTATCCAAGAAAACTGAAAATAGAAGAAATTCTCATGGAGGCACGCATTCTCGCTGTTGCTGACGTGGTGGAAGCCATGGCCTCCCACAGGCCTTATCGTCCCGCCAAGGGAATTGAGGCAGCGCTGGAAGAAATCGAGAAAAACAAAGGAACCCTTTACGACGAAGCTGTCGTGGATACCTGCCTAAGCTTATTTAGGGAAAAAGGTTTTAAACTGGAAGTGACTTGATTGCAAGATGAAGTTACGCTCATAAAAAACGCTGATATAGCCCTGTATCAAGTAAAGCAAGCGGGGCTCTTTATAAAATGAGATACTAACCGCAGACATAATAAAGTATGAAAACCATAAAAAATAATTAATCTTCTGCCTTAATCACGTCATCATATTCAGGTATTACAATCCCACGGCGTACCATAATTTGATAAATCCTTTCCGCTTCGCCTTTAACATATCCGGATTCGCCATCTATTTTATAACGGCGTGGACTAGGCAAAACCACGGCAAGAGTTGCCGCTTCATGGGCAGTCAGATTTGCCGCGTGTTTCCCGAAATTAGCTTGCGCTGCCAATTCGATACCGAAAATCCCATCCCCCCACTCAGCCACATTTAAGTAAAGTTCGATTATTCTTCTTTTGCTCAGTTGCCTTTCTATCCTCCATGTAAGTATTGCTTCCTTGATTTTTCTAATCGGAACCTTTGATGGAGAAAGGTACAGGTTTTTAGCCAGTTGCTGAGAAATCGTGCTTCCGCCAGCCTGAAACTTTTTCTTTTTCATATCTTTTTGCAACGCTTTTTGCATGGCATTATAATCAAAACCGTCATGCGACCAGAAGTTATCATCTTCCGCAACAATAACAGCCTTTACAACATAAGGAGATATTTCAGAAAGAGGTACCCAAGATGTATTGATTGATCTCTTTATTCCTTTTTTTTGCCAGCTTTCTTCCCGATATTCCATAAATGCGGTTTTCCCGGGACGATTCTTTTTCAAATAAGCCACATTGGGATAAATGAAATAGCGCCCGATATCGACAATAAAGTAAGCGGCAATCAAGAGCATAACTATAATGATTGTTTTTTTCCAAAATTGCATAACTACCCCTGTATATTTTTTGTGCTGCCTTCCTACAACGCATTAAAGCAGATTGCAAAATAAATTTGACAGGCAAAAGTATTTTTAGTATAGCCTACGGCACAAAGTCATCGGTACGTAACTGGAGATCAATTTTTTTTCTTTGTGCGTTGAATTATCTACTAATATCTCGGTATTTAGACAAAATCTGTGCACCATTAGCAAGATGGGGAGCCCCTAACAAAAAAAGGAGATACTTCATGTTGAAACGGCGGATTTTCATATTATCAGGACTGTTTTTCCTCTTTTCTTCATTATTCCTGGTTAGCAATGTTTTAGCTAGCCTATACGAAGTAAAAAAAGGTGATAGTCTCTATACACTTTCTAAAGAATTTGGCGTCAGCGTTAAGAAGATCAAGGAAGCTAACGGTCTCCAAAGTAATGCGCTCAAAACACGGCAGACGTTAGATATACCTGGAAGAAACGCTGATGTTTCCCCTAATAAGGCAAAATCAGGATCAAAGGCATCATCTTATTACACCGTCAAAAGCGGAGATACTCTCGGTGCAATTGCCAGAAAAACCGGAGTTCCTGTAAACCGAATAATGGGTCTGAACAATGTTCGACCAAACAGCTTACGGATTGGACGGAAACTTGTTTTGGCCAAGCCAGATCATTCTGCTCAGAAAGAATCTATCACGGATGATATGGATGATGATGAAGAGGAAGATATTACTGAAAATGTCGATTTTGCCGAGTTGGAAAAAGAAAAAAGGAAGAATGAAGAACTTTTAGGAAAATGGAACAGCCCCGATGAAAGGAAATTATTTATTAAAGTGGCAACCGGCTTTTTAGGCGCGCCATATAGATTCGGCGGCTCTACGGTTAGAGGAATAGACTGTTCCGCTTACGTACGCAAGATGTATGAACTTTTCGATATAACGCTACCTCGCACTGCCCGGGAACAATCCACTGTAGGCGTCACTATCGAAAAAGAAGAACTGGAGGAAGGTGATCTCGTTTTCTTCCGGACACGCAGGCCAATAGGACACGTGGGGATATACATTGGTAACAATGAGTTCGTTCACGCCTCACGTACGGGCAAAGTCGTCCGCATTGACTCTCTGGATAGACCTTATTTTCAAAAAAGATTCCGGTGCGCTGTCAGGGTAAAGGGTCTTGATAACAATAATAAAGGCGGTTAATCCCGATCCGGCAAACAAATCTGATCATCAAATAATGGAGTTTAACTCAGAGCCCCATTACTTTCTCCTGCCATATTTGTCAGTTGATTATCCACAAAGTTTATTATATGAATTTAGCTAAGTTTATCCTGTTTATTAATTGCTTTGTTGAATAGGATATGAAAATAACCTTATTATTAAAGAGGAGGAGACTATGAAAAAAAATATTCATCTTTTTGCCAGTATTTTTGTAATGTCATTATTTTGCAGCGGTTGTTTAGTTGCGGAAAGTAAGTACATAAAGAAAGTGGAAGACGCAGAAAATCTAACAAAACAACTTTCCGCGCTCACTGAAGAAAACAGCGCCTTAAAAGAGCAAATAAAAAAATTAACTGGACAGAAAGGTGAACTGGAAAATATTTTAGAAGCCAAATCCGACGATTTTTCGAAAACAATCTCTGACAACCGCAAGAAAGTAGCTGACCTGGAAGCGGAAAACTCTAAGCTCAAGGATAATGTCGCACAACTTATGAAGAAGTCTCAAGAAGTTGAAGCAGCGAGTCAAACCTATAAAGAATTACTTCAGGAAATGAAAGGTGAAATTTCTCAGGGACAAGTTACCATCACTGAGCTCAAGGGCAAACTTACTATGGACGTCGTCGATAAAATTCTTTTTGACTCCGGGGATGCGGCAGTAAAAAAAGAAGGGCTGGCTGTGCTCAAGAGAGTGGTGGAAATATTGAAAAATGTTAAAGACAAAAATATCCGCATTGAGGGGCATACGGATAATGTGAAAATTACCAGTAAATTAGCCAAAGTATATCCGTCCAACTGGGAACTTTCCGCAGCACGAGCTATCAATGTCTCTAAATATTTGCAACAGCAAGGCATTGATCCGAAGATTATTTCGTCAACTGCTTTTGGTGAATATCAGCCCCTGGCGGATAATTCAACTGCCGAAGGCCGGGCGAAAAACCGCCGCATAGCCATTATTCTATTACCCAAGGAATAATTAATGGGTCAAAATATTGTTGGAAAAATTCTCGCTGAGCACAAGGTTTACGGCAACATTGTACCCGGCGAAGAAATCGGCATCCGCATCGATCAGACGCTCACACAGGATGCCACGGGCACATTGGCCTATCTGCAGTTTGAGGCCATGGATGTACCCAGGGTAAAAACCGAACTTTCAGTAAGTTATATTGATCATAATACGATTCAAATCGGTTTTGAAAATGCGGATGATCATCGCTATTTGCAGAGCGTGGCACAAAAATTCGGCGTCGTTCTTTCACGCGCCGGAAACGGCATTTGTCATCAGGTACATTTGGAAAGATTCGGCAAACCCGCAAAAACGCTGATCGGCTCGGATAGCCATACACCAACATGCGGCGCGCTGGGCATGATCGCAATTGGCGCGGGAGGTCTGGATGTTGCGCTGGCTATGGCCGGAAAACCATTTTATCTGATTTGTCCCAAAGTTATCAAAATCAACCTTACCGGCAAACTCAAGCCGTGGGTTTCAGCCAAAGACATCATTCTCAAGGTATTGGAAATTTTTACTACCAAAGGAAACGTTAATACAGTGTTCGAGTATGGTGGTGAAGGAATCGCATCTCTCACAGTTCCAGAACGCGCCACTATAACCAATATGGGCGCGGAATGCGGCGTAACAACTTCCATTTTCCCCAGCGATAAAATGACACGCCTTTTCCTGCGTTCGCAGCAAAGAGAATCCGATTTTATTGAACTCAAAGCCGATAAGGACGCCCGCTACACTAAAATTGTTAATATTAACTTATCCCGGATTGAACCATTGACGGCTAAACCCCACAACCCGGACAATATCAGCACAGTCAGAAAAATGAAAAAAATCGCCGTTGATCAAGTTTGTCTCGGCAGCTGCACTAATTCTTCATACAAAGATTTGGTTACCGTGGCTAAAATTTTAAAGGGTAAGACGGCTCACCCCAATATTAGTTTTGTTATAGCGCCCGGATCAAGACAAGTGCTGGAAGAACTCGCTCAAAACGGTTATCTGTCCGATTTGATCGCCTCTGGAGCGCGGATTATGGAAAACGCCTGCGGCTTTTGTATCGGCAACAGTCAGAGTCCTAAATCAGCCGCCGTATCACTGCGCACATCCAACCGAAATTTCTTAGGACGTTCGGGAACTATGGATGCCAATGTTTATCTGGTGAGTCCGGAAACTGCCGCGGCTGCAGTAATTACCGGATGCTTCACCGACCCCCGCGATTTGAAAATGCGCTATCCAAAAGTCGCAATGCCAAAAAAGTTTTCCATTGATGATTCTATGATTATCCGGCCGGACAAGAAAAAGAAAGATACAGAGGTGTTTCGTGGCCCGAACATCGGTGTTCTTCCCCGCAGCCCGGAGCTTTGCGATATTATTCATGCCCAGGTAACAATCAAGGTCGGAGATAAGATCACCACAGATCATATTATTCCCGCCGGAGCGCGAATGAAATACCGTTCAAACATTCCCAAATATTCCGAGTTTGTTTTTGAAAATGTTGATCCCACATTCGCCAGGCGGGCTATGTCAATAAGAAAGGACGGAAAACAAACTATCATCGTAGCAGGCCTATCTTATGGGCAGGGTTCTTCCCGTGAACACGCCGCCCTATGCCCCATGTATCTTGGCGTCCGCGCGGTAATCGCCAAATCCTTTGAAAGAATTCACGCTGCCAATCTGATTAATTTCGGCATATTGCCTCTTACTTTTTGTGTCGAGAGCGACTATAATTACATCGATCAGGAAGACTACCTGGAAATTTCTGAGACAAGAAAGATAATCGCCGGAGACGGAAAGTTTCTGATACGAAACAAAACCAAGGGCACTGCCTTTTACGTAACTTGCGTTCTGTCTGAAAGACAAAAACAAATAATCCTGGCGGGCGGAGCGCTCAACATAAAAAATGATGAAATAAAAGTTACTTGGAGCAACAAATTTTTTTATGGCAAATAAAATCAAAGTAAAAACTACTCTTGTCGAAATGGATGGCGACGAGATGACCCGCATCATGTGGAAAATGGTGAAAGACAAACTGCTTTCCCCCTATCTGGATATGGATATTGATTACTACGATCTGCATGTAAAACATCGCGATGATACCGATGACAGGGTTACTATTGATGCCGCCCGGGCGATTATGAAATACGGCGTTGGTATCAAATGCGCCACAATCACACCCAACGAAGACAGGGTCAAAGAATACGGCTTGAAAAAAGCGTGGAAAAGCCCTAACGGCACCATTCGTTCCCTGCTTGACGGCACAGTTTTCCGCAAACCAATTCTGGTGGGTAACATTGCGCCTGCGGTTTCTTCCTGGAAAAAACCGATCACGATCGGCCGCCATGCCTACGGTGACGTTTATGACAACTTTGAAATGCAGATACCGCAAGCGGGAAAACTGGAAGTAATTTTCACGCCGCAGGATGGCAGCAAACCAAAAAGTTCTTTAGTAAAAGATTTCCCTTCCGCCGGAATAATTCAAATAAATCATAACCTGGAGCAATCAATTCTGAGCTTTGCTATAGCCTGTTTCACTTACGCTCTTGATGAAAAAATTGATTTGTGGTTTTCCACCAAAGATACAATTTCCAAAATATACGATGCGGGTTTCCGCGATATCTTTGAGAGGGAATTTGAGAAAAACTGGAAAGAAAAATTTTCGAAGGCAGGAATAGAATATTTTTTCACCTTAATAGACGACGCGGTCGCTCGCATTATGAAGAGTGAGGGCGGTCTTTTGTGGGCGTTGAAGAATTATGACGGTGATGTCATGTCGGATATGATCGCTTCCGCCAGCGGTTCTCTGGCCATGATGACATCTGTTCTGGTTTCTCCCAAAGGCTGGTTTGAATATGAGGCAGCTCACGGCACCGTGCAAAAGCATTACTACAAACATTTAAAGGGCGAAGAAACATCCAGCAACTCTATGGCGCTGATTTTTGCCTGGACGGGCGGATTGCGCAAACGCGGTGAGCTGGATAGAACTCCTGATGTTGTTGACTTCGCCAACAAGCTGGAAAAAGCGGCGCTGCAAACTGTCGAAGGCGGCATCATGACCGGCGATCTGCTTCTGCTCGCCGAAAAGAAACCCTCCAACAAAAAAGTCAACACGGAAGGATTTCTTGATGCCATCGCTGACACCTTAAATAACAAACTCAATGGTTAAAAACACTAAAAATTTGCTTCCCAACCTACTGGATTTCACCCTGGAGGAAATGGAAAAATTCATCTCCTCAGCCGGTAAAGAAAAATATCGTGCCCGCCAGATTATGAAATGGCTGCATCAATCCGGCAGTCTTTCTTTCGATGATATGACCACTCTTTCCCGCGATTTTCGTGAGAAACTGGCCGCTATTTCCCGCATCCAAAGACCTCAGGTCGTTAAAATCCTCACCTCACAGGATGGAACAAAGAAAGCACTCCTGCGCCTGGAAGACGGTCTTTGTATCGAGAGTGTTTTAATTCCCGGTAAAAGCCACTGGACAATATGCTTATCCACACAGGCCGGTTGCGCTATGGATTGCAAGTTTTGTCTTACTGCCTCGCAGGGTTTTAAAAGAAATTTGCTGCCGTCGGAAATAGTCGGACAGATTATCGCTTTGAAACACGAAACGCCGGAAGGCATCGACATCAAAAACATTGTCATGATGGGTATGGGTGAGCCTTTGGCCAATTACGAAAACACTCTTAAGACTATAAAAATTTTGACCTGCGATTTTGGCTTGGGCATCTCCAACAGAAAAATTACGGTTTCCACCTGCGGGCTTGCCCCGCAAATAGTTCAGTTGGGAAAGGATATTTGCATTAATCTCGCCGTATCGCTTAACACGCCGGATGACGCAACTAGAAACAATCTTATGCCGATCAACAAAAAATATCCCCTGGAAGTTTTGCTGGATGCCTGTAAAAAATATCCGATGCCCGGCCGTCGTCTACTGACCTTCGAATATATTTTAATTGACGGCGTAAATTCTTCTGTGCAAGATGCCAGAAAATTGGCCATTTTATTGAAGGAGCTACGCTGCAAATTAAATTTAATTGTGTTTAATGAGTATCCAGGATCAGTTTTCAAATCACCATCGCAGAAAACAGTGGAAGTCTTTCAGCAGACACTTATTGATAATCACTACACAACCATGCTTCGCGCCAGTAAAGGAAGTGACATTCTGGCCGCCTGCGGTCAATTGAGTGGCGCCTGCGGACTATGATGAGTTACTTATTCAGGGCATTAATATAAGAGAAAGCGCGGTAAGTATAGCTTTCTGTAATCCACGAAACGTCAACCTTAACAAAATACATGATTCCAATCCATAATAAACACAATTCATACCTGACTATAAATATCGACACCGCATAACATATTTTGTGGTAATTTTTCATTGACATACAAGAAAAAATAATGATTAAAGGATAGTAATAATTAGGGGGTAAAAATTTATGAAAAGATTCAGTATTATTTTAATCGCATTGCTGATTTTTCCACTTTTTTCTCATGCGTCTGATTGGAAAACTTATCCATATACCGATCCTAATAAGATAGTTTTACTAGCCAAAGATGGAATCATTCAACCTTCGAGTTATCATCAGCGGTATCGCCGGGCGGAATTTGATGCGAATAAACCTTTTTTTCAATGGTGGTATTTTGCAATCAAAGATCACAAAAATAACCGCTACTTTGCGTTTGATTACAGCATGTCAGACTGCGTAAAGAATTTGACCAACGAGGGTTCATATGTTTTATTTGCGATGGTTGATAAGAAAAATGGGAAAAATTTTCAAAAATACGAGCGCTATCCATTAGAAAATTTTAAATCAAAACGAGATTTTGATATTACTATCAAGAATAATCAGGCTGTCGATTTCGAAATTAAAGTTATTGATGACGATACTTACCATGTGCGCGGAAAAATGAGGAATCCTTCAAATGTCTGGTTTGCGGAAGGCTGCGATCCTGGTATATATATTGAGTGGGACTTGGTTATTCACCGGATTTACGGCTGGTATGGACAGCAAGACATTGAAAACATCGCGAAGAGCGTAGGCCTCATTAACTGGAATACCTATGCCCATGATTCAGAGGTGGAAGGATATATCAAGGTCGACGATACCACGTATATCATAGAAAGGAATGAAGACTTTCGGGCTTACTGCGATCAGAACTGGGGAGTGAATTTTCCGGAAGGAAAACCGTCAATCGATTTTCCATGGGGCTGGTATCATGTCAATGCACCTAATTCAGACCCTTCAAAGGATTTGTCAATCATAGCCGGTATTGGAAGGCATAATCTTGCTACAGCCCTGGAAACCGGAGACAATTCGAATCAATTAAATATTCCTGGCATAGGTAAATTCGCGGATATCCGACTGGACAGTGACACGCATATTGGAGTTAGAAGCATTATCATGTCGCCTAACTCTGTACAAGATGTCTGGACGCCCGGATTCGTGACGACAAATGACGGGTTTGTTAAAATTTTCAAGCTAGAGCGCGACAACTGGGTCGATTATACTGATTCACTTGGATCGGCAAAAATTCCGCTTAATCAGAAGATAACTATTGAGACTAAAAACTATAAAACCGTAATGGATTTTCGCTCTAAGATCGGAGACTATAATCGGTTGTTGTTTCCCCATGAGGATTATATCTTTAGCGATTTTGAGGCGCTTGGAGTGAATGTTCATGTCGTTGTTTCTTATCTAACAGAAAAGACGGTGTATCTAAAGTGGGACTTGTTTCACAAATTTCCAGTGAAAATTAAAGTTTATGAAACCCTCCGCGATTTCTGGTCTGACGACGGCGGTCTTGAATATGGGTATAATGTCAACTAGCAGGAGCATTAATAGTGCTTGATTAGTAGTGCGGCTGGCCCGAACAAAAAAAGGAATATTAAACGCATTCTTCTACCGGAAATGTAAATGCTCTTAAACCGGCGCGGGGATGCTCGACTTTTAATTTCCGTACGAGGTCGCAAATATTTTTAATATCTTCATCATGCACTGCCATAAACAGTGCATCGTTTTTACCCGGCCAACAGTGAGTACCTAGCTTTGGTTCGGACTCTTCGCCTTCACCTGTTGCTCCTTGCATTTTTGTATAAGATTTGAATCCAGCGTTCTTAAATGCACCAATTATGGTCTCATCGGAAGCCTCGGCGTAAACAACCAGAAACATCTTCATAATCTACACCTTCTTTCCTAAGTTTAACGAAGAGTTTGCTGCTTTTTTTCTTGCTTTTCTTTTCTTGAAATATTCCTGCCAATCATCGAATATATCGTAAGCTGCCGGTACTACGACCAACGTGAGGAATAAAGAAGTAATCAAACCGCCGATAACGGCAATACCCATTGGGGCGCGTGTTTCCGAACCTTCGCCGACACCAATAGCCACCGGTAACATACCAAATATCATGGCAAAAGTAGTCATTAAAATCGGTCGCATCCGGACAGGTCCGGCGTGTAATATCGCTTCGCGTTTGGACATGCCTCTTTCTCGCGAAACATTGGTATAATCAACCAGCAAAATCGCATTTTTCTTTACCAAACCCATTAATAGAATTAAGCCAATCATGCTGTATATGTTCATCGTCTTACCGGTGATAAACAATGCGCCAAAGGCACCGATAAAGGAAAGTGGCATAGAAAGCAAAACTATTGCCGGATGGACAAAACTTTCAAATTGCGCAGCCAATATCATATAGGCCATGACGATACCTAAAAACAGGGCAAATAGAAGGTAGCCAAACGATTCTTTCATTGTATCGGCCATTCCCTGGTATTTGGGCACATAATCTGGTGGAAGAATCCGGCCGGCTATATCGTTTAGTTCTTGCATGGCATCACCTAACGGCTTCCCCTCCAAGCTTGCGAATATAGTGACGGCGCGCTGCCGGTCAACACGATTGATTACACTTGGCCCACTGCCTTCCTGTATCTTTACAATATTGGAAAGCTCTACTAATTTACCGTCGCGGGCACGAACATAAATTCGCTGCAAACCGCTGCTGCTTTCCCGATCTTGAGGATTTAGTCTTACACGAATATCGTAGCGCTTACCGCGTGCCTCATCTTTATATCGGGCGATATCCAACTCCCCACTAACTAACAAATTGATCGCTTCGGCAACAGTGGCCACATCCACACCCAGATCAGCAGCACGATCGCGATCAATATAAACCTTATATTCCGGTTTTCCTGTTTCCTGCGAAGTATCCACATCAACTACTCCCGGCAACTTGGAAAACTCAGCAGATATTTGCTTGGCATAATTTTGTGAAGCCGACAAATCCAAACCGCGAATACTATACTGGATAGGAACCTGCCTTGTCCCGCCGCCGACAATCGAGAGATCTTCAGCAGAAAATTTAAGTCCCGGTATTTCCCTTAATTTAATGCGCACTTCTTTTTTAATATCTTCCTGACTTTTATTGCGCTTGGCCTTTTTCGTCAATCCTACAATCATCACGGCACGGTTGGCATAGCCGCCATATCCCTGAAAATAAAAAAGGGAATTAATTTCTTTTATTTCTCTGATCAGCTCTTCCGGTCTTTTGAAGTAAGCCTCTACTGAATCCACAGAATAATCAATGGGAGCTTCCAACCGGACAAGAAAATTGCCCTGATCTTCCGGAGGAACAAATTCTTGTTTCAAACCATATTTCACCAAAAGAATACTCAGGAAAAAGACAACCAGAGCTCCAATGAGCATTAATTTTCTGTACTTTAAAGAAAACTCCAAAACAACACGGTAAACGCTTTCCAGTTTTTTATAATATTTTTCCAGAAATTCTCCGGTTTTATTCCAGAATGCTAAGCGACCGATAAAATTCCCTTTGGCAGCAGGAATCAAAGGATTTTTAGATGAATCTTTCTTTGATTTTAGAAAAATAGAGGCCATCATTGGCGTTAATGTAAAAGAAACAAGCAGGGACACTAATACGGCAAAAACAACGGTCAAGGCGAATTGGAGGAAAAATCTGCCGATAATTCCTTTCATAAAAGCAACAGGCAAAAATATACCTACAATAGCAAAGGTTGTCGCCATAACAGCCAGACCAATTTCAGATGTGGCAAAAGTTGCCGCTTCGCGCGGTTCCATCCCTTCTTCCACATGCCGGTAAATATTTTCAATGACAATAATGGCGTCGTCAATTAATAAACCGACAGAAAGCGAAAGCGCCAACATCGTCATGTTATTAAAAGTAAATCCGAAAGCATTGATGAGCGCGAACGTGGAAATAATGGATACGGGCAGGGCAACGGCACTAATCAAAGTAGTCCGCATATTTTTGAGGAAAATAAACACCGCCAGAATCGCAAAGATACTGCCGATGATCAGGTGAAATTGCACTTCGTTAATGGAACGGATGATAAATAAGGACTGATCCATGGCAATATTTATTTTCATTCCGGGAGGGAGAGTTGTATTGATTTTCGTAATTTCAGCTTTCACCCGGTTGGCAACTTCTACTGTGTTTGTTCCTGATTGTTTTTGAATACTCATGCCGACAGCGGTAACTCCGTTATAACGGGCAACGCTTCTTTTTTCTTCCATACCGTCTTCAGCTTTGCCGATTTGTCTTATTCTCACCGGCGCACCCTTGTAATAGCTGATAATCAAATCATTAAAATCAGGGATTTTGGCAAATTCGCCCTTGATCCGGACAGTGTATTCCTTAGTTTGTGTCTCAATCCGCCCACCTGGTAATTCAATGTTTTCGCGCTGCAGGGCGCGAACGACATCGGCAGGAGCAACCTGATAAGCCTGCATTTTTGCGGCATCCAGCCAAATGCGCACTTGCCGCAGCCTTAAACCGCTAAAACCTACATCACCCACACCATTTATTCTTTGGAATTGTTCTTTTAAAATTTCATCAGCGTAAGTAGAGAGCTCTCGAACAGTTTTATCCCCGGAAAGATTAAGATATAAAATAGGTGAGGCATCAGGATCTACTTTGGCAATCCTGGGCTCATCAATATCTGCCGGTAATTTGGAGCGAATCAGGGATACCTTTTCGCGCACATCCTGAACAGCCAGATCAATGTTTCTCTCCAGAACAAATTCTATGGTAACACGGGAAACGCTCTCGGCACTGATCGAGTTAATGCTCTTCACGCCGTTGATCGTGTTTACCGATCCCTCGATCATATCAGTTACATCAACATCCATTACTTCGGGGCTGGCGCCTTTGAGCGTAGTCGTAATGGTGACAATAGGAAAATCAACTTTGGGCAAAAGATCAACGCCAATACTGGGATAGCTGACGATGCCCAGCACCACAAGGGCCATAATAATCATGGTGGCGAAAACGGGACGTTTAACCGATGTATCAGCGAGCCACATTTACTTTTACCCCTTCCGATAAATTGTTTTGGCCAACAACGACAATCTGTTCCATTTCCTTCAGACCTTCCAACACTTCTATAAATTCTCCATATTTCCCGCCTATCTTAATAACCCTTTCCCGAGCTTTATCTCCATCGACCACAAATATACGAATTACAGCGTTGTCATAAAGCAGTGCTGTGATCGGAGCAAGGACGACTTCGCGCGGCTTTTCTGTATAAATAAGTGTACTGGCAAAATATCCCGGTTTTAATAAGTGATCGGCATTGGGTACCAGGGCTTCTGCTTGCAGGGTTCGCGTTTTTTCTTCCACATTAGGGTAAAGCAAGCTTACTCTGCCTTTAAATTTTTTATCGGCATAAGAATCAACGCTGAAAGCAACTTCCTGACCTATTTTGATGCTTGCCGCGTCTTTTTCACTAATTGTAAAATTAAGTTTTAAGGGGTTAATTTTAATTAACTGTAATAGAGGTGTTCCGTTGCGCACATAATCGCCGATGGAAACTCTCTTCTCTTTCACTGCCCCAGTCAAAGGTGAATATACTTTTGTCCGGGCAAGCTTTTCTTTGGAAATTGCTAAAGTTGCTTTTGCCCTGTCCATCTCAGCGTCCGCCAGAGCTATTTTTGTAGTTATATCGTCAAATTGCTGCCGAGTAATCAGTTCTTCCTGATACAGAGTATTTTTTCTCTTATATTCGGCTTGAGCATTCGCCAAATTTGCTTCTGTCTGCTTTAAGGCTGCTTCCGATCTTTTCCAGTCCAACACATAATCGATCTCATTTATTTCGACCAGTAGAGTTCCTTTATTTACAGATGAGCCTTCGTCCACCTTGATCTGCCTGACTATTCCATCCACCTCAGAACTCACCGTTACCTCTTCATCTGCTTTCAGAGTTCCTGTTGTTTCCAGATAAGGTTGGATTTTTTTCTTTTCCGCAGTGGCGATTCGCACATTGACCGCTCTTTCCGGCTGTTCTTTTTTTTCTTTCGTGCACGCAACCAGCATGAAACATACCATTATTAAAATCATAATCAAGCTCAGCGATTGCCTAGCCCGATATCCTGAAATTTTATTCTTTTCCGGATTTACAAACTTTCTGAAATTCATGAAATAATCCTCCCCATGGTCAGCTAAATAGGGCTTACCTATTAATTACTGCTAATGACAAACTGTAGCAATGTACCATTTGATCTTTTAACTCTTAAGTAAGCAAGTTGATAGTTGTAATATGCTTCCGCCACATTTTTTTCCGCGGAAAGAAGCAACGAATTTGCGTCCATGACATCAAGATTCGTAGCGAGGCCATTATCAAACTGCCGAACTACTCCGCCGTAATTATCCTGGGCAAAAATCAACTGGTCTTCCGAGAACTGAAGAGCGCCTTGTTGGGTTTGCAAATCAAGATAAGACCCTTGCAACTCTATATCCACGTTCTTTTTGAAATCATCATAAGCTAATTTTGCCTGCCGCTCTTTTGCCTTTGCTTCTCTATACTCTGCAACCCGCAAACCGCCTTCAAAAAAAGGAAACAATAAAGATGCACCGGCTACAAGAGTCTCTCTGTTGAGAGTTGATCCGGTGGGGGACTGATCCGCCCCATTATAAATAGCAAACACACTTAAGCTTGGCCAAAAAGCTCCGAGAGCATAAGATACATAACCCTCCGCCATTTTTGTCTGCATATCATAACTTTTTAAATCGGCCCTTTTATCAAAAGCGATACTGCGCAGATTTGCCAGAGGAATATCATCCTGCTCCGGAAGTGGCGTCTCCTTTAACCGGAATTCATCTTCAATACCGGTTATCCGCACCAGCGCAAAGCGCGCAAGCTGAAATGCGTTAGTCGCCCGAAGATAGTCCGCACGCGCACCGGAGAGTTCGCCTTCTGACCGAAGTAATGCCGTCTTTGTAAGCTCCCCTACCTTTACTCTTTTTTCCACGGAATTTCGATATTGAGTCAGACGTTCCATATTGGCTGCCGCAATTTCGAGCGCTTTTTTTGCTTTCATTACATCGTAATAGGCAGAAGCAACGATCAGAACAAAATCTGCTTTTGTCGCATCCAGATCAAATTCGCTCTTGGTAATTGTCTGGCCGGCTACTTTGAGGGCGGTCAGTTCACGCACACTCAAAGAAAAAGATTGATCTGCGCGGACACCCCAGTTGCCAGACTCCAGAGGTTGAATAAGAACACTGCTATAGGCAGGGGGAGAGCCATACTTACTTTCCGAGAAACGGTTGTATGTGCCAAAAGCAGTAACTCTGGGAATCAAAACCGCCCAGGCTTTATCTTTACCATATTGGGCAATGTTAAGATTTTCCTGCGACATTTTCATTTTTTCGGAATTTTTAATCGCCTGCTGATACAAGTCACTCAATGTATATTCCTGCGCAAGTGCAGCCGTAACAACAAATGCCGCCCAAACCAATATGATTGTTCCGCATAATATTTTTTTCATTGCTTAACCCTTTCGTCGATGATCTCTACGTAGAAGGCTATGGCCAAATTGTTCCCATAGCCCTTTGCAGCTTGGCTAAATTTATATTGTAATCGCCCAGGGCATTGGCATATTCGGATTTAGCTTTGGTAAGCAGTGTCTGGGCTTCCAAAACTTCTGTGGAAGTGGCTACCCTTTCCTTGTATCTCTCTTCGGAAATACGGAAATTTTCTTCCGCCTGTTCGATCACTTTTTGAGAAACGACAATTTGTTTTTCCGCTTCCTGTAAAACCAAGGAGGCATATTTAATTTCCAAGGCGATTTGATCGTTCAATTCTTTTTGCGCGTCCAGCGATTGATTTTCTTTGGCCCTGCTGACATCCACCCGGAATTTCGTCTTGCCCCATTCCCAGAAATTCCAACTGGCCACACCCATCAAATACCAGCTTTCCGCGTCTTTAAAATCACTACCCGCGACAGAAGGATTATCGCCGAAGCGTCCATAGTTGCCCACAATGCCCAGTGTCGGAAAATACTCGCTGCGGGCGGCATTAACCAACTTCCCTGCCTGTTTTGCTCTTAACGATGCAATCTTTAATTCCGGGCGGTTTTTTAAAGCTATATCAAAACATTCCTTAAATGGTTTATCATATGGCTGATATTTAAGAACATCGACAATTTCCACCGGTGCAAATATCTTGCGCTTTAAAATAGTATTGAAACGGGCCTTAGTTATATCGACTGCGTTCTGAGCCTTAACCAGTGTTTGTTTGCCGTTGGCCAGTTCCACCTCCGCGTGCAACAAATCGTTTTTGGGAATCATGCCGACCGTGAAATAATTCTGGGCGACATCGCGATGGGCGGTAAGCATTTCCACCGATTGGCGCGCTGTTTCTAGAATTTTCTGCGCGCGTAAAATATCATAATAAGCAATCTTTACTTCCTGCACTACATCCTGCATCTTGGCAGTCTCCTCAATCTGAGCGGCATTCTCTCCAATGCTGCTGGCCTGATAATTAGCAATCAATCCACCGCCGGTAAAAAGAGGCTGTCTGGCTTCTATTGTCCAGTTGTAATTATTTTGTGTTCCTACGGGGATTTCCATCCCATTCATGCTATATAGCGGTCCTGGAGGAAGACCCTGAAATCTGGAAAACGGCACTTCATTCAAACGCGTGTAACTATAGGAGGTGTTGAATTTCGGCAAAAATCCCGTAATGGCCTCTCTTTTTTGAGCAGTGGCGCCTTTGACCCCTTCCCTGGCTATGTCTAAAACGATACTGTTTTTTAATGCAATCTCAATACTCGACTCCAACGTCAAAGGCCCTTGCGCAAAAACCTGCTGCGGAAATAAAACTAATGCCAAAAGCGATATGTACCATATTTTGTTAATCATATTTTTTTGCTCCATGTAAAAAGATGTCTAAAATAAATGTTCTTTTCGAACTGAGGGGTTCTTTGGATGGCACTAAAACCCAATCAACTGATGCCGCCCTGATCAAGTGAGACAGCGCTCCTGCCATTTCCCGTGGTGGCAGAGAACGTAATACACCATTCTTTATACCACTTTTTAATATTTTTTCAATGAACGAAAGATGCTTGTAATAATCATTGATTAGCTTTTGGCGGATTGAAGTCATCATTTCTGACAAAGCTTCATTTTCTCCACGCAGAAATATGCGGAAAAAATCTGCGTTATTCTCTACAAAGCTCAAGTGAGCGTCAATCAGCTTAGCAATTTTACCGGCAAGATCCTTTGTCGATTTCACTTCCTGATAAATTTTGTCGTACATCAAATCTATTTTCTCGCTGATCATCGTTGAATAAAGATGCTCTTTCCCTTTAAAAAACTGATAAAGAGACCCGATGGAAAAACCTGAAGCGCCGGCAATTTCCGCCATCGTGACATCATGAAACCCTTTGGCAGCAAATATTTTTTCTGCCTGCTCCAAAATTTCCGCCCGCCTCGTGTTGAACTCGCGCTCTTTTCGTTCAGATCTTACCATTGACTAATTCTCTTCTTGAACAGTTATTCATAATATGAATGATAATTCATATTATAAGATATTTATTTTTTGTCAAGAATAATGAGCACTTCTTAACAAAAAATGTTTATATTGACAAATACAGAATTGGTTGTATAATACAACCATGTTAATAAAAATAAATGAAAGCAGCCTTGAATTAATGGCTGTCTTTAGCGGCCTCTCTCAGGTAATGCGTTGCTGTTGTCGTGATGAGGCCTTTTGCGAAGGTGTAACCTTTCATCAGTTCATGATCCTGGACGCGGCAGCCAAAGTAAAAGAACTTAATATGGCTGATTTGCATCAAATTCTATCCGTACAGAAAAGCACAACAACCCGTCTGGTTAATCCTCTGATTAAAAAAGGGCTCTTGCGGCGCGATAAGGCCAATCACGATTCCCGTGCTGTAAAGCTTACCTTAACAAAGGAAGGCGTTGATACCCACAAAAAAGTATATTTGTGCTTGATGGACTTCTACCAGAAAGTTACGAATAACATACCTGAAAAAAAGAAAACCGAGGTATTGGAATGTGTAAATATTTTCATCAATGCCATAAAAAATTCGTCCAACGCTTGCAGTTGCAGCAAAAACACACATTAAGAGGATAAGAATATGGATAAAACGAATAATTGTTCTGATTCCAAAAATAAATTTGAATTCCCGATCATAAAAGCAGAATCCAACTGCGGCTGTGGCAGTACCATAAAGTCTGCCCAAAATGTAGTTCCTCCACTTAAACAACCTTTTCTTAGCGGATCAATCCTCACGTCAGTCGGCAACTTACCACAAGTATCATCAGCTTTGAGCTGGCAAGATCACTGGGGAACAATCAAAGCGCGTTTCGGTACCTTTAGAATGAATTACAGCGTGGCTCCGGGCCTTTACGCTCTGGGCAATCCGCATGACAACTCACCTGTTTTAGTTACCGCCAATTACAAGATGAGCTTTGATCGTTTGCGCGAAGCTTTGCCCGGCCGGGATGTCTGGATTCTGGTGCTGGATACGAACGGTATCAATGTGTGGTGCGCAGCAGGTAAAGGAACCTTTGGCACGGAGGAGCTCATCGGAAGAATAAAATCAAGCGGCCTTGCCAGCATCGTAAAACACAGGAAATTAATCCTGCCCCAATTGGGCGCACCGGGAGTAGCCGCACACCTTGTAGCAAAGCTCTCCGGATTTAAAGTTCTATATGGCCCGGTACGAGCGGAAGATTTACCAGTTTATCTTGACGCCGGTTTTCAGACAACCGCGCAAATGCGGATAATGACCTTCCCCTTAAAAGAAAGAACCGTGCTGATTCCCATTGAGCTTAATGAAGCACTAAAAACGTTTCTAATCATCGCTCCTATTTTGGTGATCATCAGCGGCATCGTAGGCCCGGCTGGATTCTGGGCAAACGCGAGCAATTATGGATCTTTTGCTGTTTTGGCAATACTTAGTGCTATTGCCGGAGGTGCTGTGTTTACTGAACTGCTATTACCTTATCTTCCGGGACGGGCGTTTTCTGTTAAGGGTTTATCAATCGGTATTGTCATTGCTCTGATTCTTCTTTACCTGCGTGATATTAACTTACAGGCATGGTCAGGACGAATTGAAGCTCTGTCCTGGCTGCTGATAATTCCGGCAATATCGGCATTTCTGGCGATGAATTTTACCGGAGCATCAACTTACACTTCTCTATCCGGTGTAAAGAAGGAAATGCGCTGGGCACTGCCTCTTCAGATCATCGCCGGCGTTGTCGGCCTTGTTACATGGATAGGCGCAATATTGATTTCATAGGAGATAAAGAAATGAAAAATTTAGTTTACCTCAAAGATGTTGTTACGCTGCAACTGGACGAAAATAATTGCACTGGCTGCGGAATGTGTTTGGATGTTTGTCCCCATGAAGTTTTTAAGATGAATGATAAACATGTTAAAATTCAAAGTCGCGATGCCTGCATGGAATGCGGCGCTTGTTCTCTGAACTGCCCGGCTAACGCTATTTTTGTGCAATCCGGTGTCGGCTGCGCTGCCGCGGTTATTAATTCCCTGCTGGGGCGCAATGGCGGTGAGTGTTGTTGCGGCCCTGATACCGGCACCACAACTGCTGATACCAAAAGCGGTTGTTGTTAATTGTTTTATTTCTTTTTGAAGTATTGACTTTGCCAAACCTTTCTTGTATGAACATTTCGGTCTTCTCAAGGATAGGTTGTATGAGTATTTCAATCATTATCATTTCGCCTTCACAATCCAATTTCATTTTTCAGTTCGTTTCTCACAGAGACGCAAATAAAGGAGGTAGTTTATCATGACAAAGACTCAAGTATTTGAAAATAAACCGCCAATTCTGGGAATCAATGGTCAAGGCAGGATTGGTAAATTGACTTTGTGGCATCATGTGGGAAGAAAATACTTTAAGGAAATTGTTGTCAATCTGGGAAGAGAAGCAGGAACCAGTCTGGACTCAATCGCGCAGATGATTGAAAAAGATGCAACCTACGGCCTTCTTCACAGATTCCTCCATGGTATAAAATCCGAACGCGTTATTCAGATTACAGATGAAAAGAACGGTAAAATGTTGATTGATGGTGTGCCGGTAACAATCCTGCGTGAAGCAAGAAACCCGGCAGACATTCCCTGGCGCAAATACGGCGCCGATATCGTCGTTGATTGCACAGGAAAGTTCAAAGACCCAACAATAGCCGCAGGCGATAAGAATGGTTCGCTTCGCGGCCACTGTCAGGGTGGAGCCAGAGTGGTAATCAACTCCGCCCCTTTCAAGATAAAGAACAAAGCTCTGGCCGTACCTGATGATGCCGTGACCTTGATTTACGGAATAAACCATACCGCGTACGACCAAAAGAAGCACCAGTTGATTTCCGCTGCCTCGTGCACGACAACGGGATTAGCTCACATGATTAAACCACTGCTTGCCAATGAGGAAACAAATACTATTCTCACGGCCTCCATGTCCACCATCCATGCCGTTACTAATACCCAGAGTGTACTCGATAGCGTTCCCAAAGCTGGTGAGAAAGATTTAAGAAAAAACCGCAGCATTCTCAATAACATCATCCTGACTTCAACGAACGCCGCCGAAGCCCTGGGACAGGTGATACCGGAAGTAAAGAACATAGGCTTTATGGCCGATTCCATCAGAGTTCCCACCAATACACTTTCCTTAATTGTTCTAAATGTTACTTTTCAAGCGCGCCATAATAAGGCGGGTAAGGCAACGACTCTCGATACGAAAATGGTTAATGAGATTTACCGCAAAACAGCGGAAAGCAATCCGGAACATTTAGTCAAATTCACCATGGATCAAAATGTTTCTACCGATTTGATTGGAGTGGACGCAGCTGTGATCATTGAAGGACAATTTAACCACGTTCGAACAGCTTTTATCAATGTGGACCTCTCACAGATTCCCAACTTGCCTGAGAATCTGCTGAAGAGTTTTTCAGAAAAGACTATGAAGGTGCCTGTTGTCCATGCCAAGATTTTCGGCTGGTATGATAACGAATATGGCAGCTATACAAACAGAGTGGGAGATCTGACGGTCTTCTTGCACAAAAACACTTTGTAGAAAAGCAGTTTTTAATATTACGCTCACTCCAGTCGTCAGGGTCGATGAATTTAGAGGGCTTCAAATCGTAATCAACAAGAGCTACGCGAAGTAGATCCCCTGTTCTGTCCGAAGTGAAAGCAAGTTCTTATCAAAACAAAGAGACAGAATATCGTTGTGACAGAGGTTACAAACCAACACTTCATGGACCGATGCTCAACGCAGGATCAAACTTTCCAGCCACAGTTGGACTCTGGGCATTCCTTGTTTCTCTTCGAACTTTTTCTGATAAATAGGGAATTAGTTCTCCCAAGGTGATCTGGCCATCCCTGTTGTAATCTGCATCCCCATTGAGACCCTTCAGGAGATAATATGTAAAAACCCCGTGACCATTGCCCCATTGTTGACCTTCTTGTGAGAACTGCTTATCGTCCGAAGCGCTTATGACAGCAATGCCATCACCAGCCTGTGACAGATTCTGCAAACCCGAACCGATCGGATTGATCTCTACGCCCCTGTTGCCCCTTCTGGCAATATCAAAGGACTGGCCAACACCTCCAGAATGACAGGCATCAGCAATAACCACCACTTTCTTCGCCTTGATGAAACGCTTGAGGGCCGTTTCAATATCCCACATAGGGAAGCCGGTCGATGCGATATCGGTATAGTTGGTATCAAAAGGAAGCAAGAAAAGATTGTTTAGTGAATCAGGTGATTCCGGAGAACCATGCCCGGCAAAATAAATAGTTACCATATCTTCTTCCAGTGCCTGTTTCAGCCAGTTGAACAAGGCGTTCCTGATATTTTGAGCAGTTGCTTCGGAATCGAGAAGTAGTCTGACTTGTGATGGTGCGTATCCACCTCCTTGTTGTGAGACAAGCCAGTTGTAAAATGCACGTGCATCGGCTGACGCATATCTCAAGCCGGCTATACGTGAATCCTTATATTTGGAAATTCCGATGACTACGGCCCACTTTTGACTAACTGAAGATAAACGAGATTGTGTCTGGACAGGTCGCTGTGGCGCAGTAACCGGCGCAGCGACAGATTTAGAAGACATGACGCCGCCTATAGCCCATTTTGACGATCCGTTATAAACATCATTTTTCAGATCATTAACGCATTCAGCAAAAGCCTCCATAATATATGGGAAGCTCAACTCTTGACACTGATTCCAATGCAGGCAAACGTATTTAGGGAAACGAAAGGTCTCGCGTACCGGCGATATCCAAAGGATGTTGTTCTGTGAATCCAGCAGTTGAACCGATAATTTTACGCGGATATCGTTAGAACTCTCTGAACGGGATATGTTCCCCCCAGTATATTCGAATAAATGAATTTTCCCTTCCAGATAAAGTATATTTGGTTGAGCAACATTCCGTAAATCATCTACATAGACAACTGATTCAAACATATTGGCTGCGGTAAAGTCCTTGGCGATCATTTTCGGAATTTCTTCACTCAAAGAGCCCCGAAACCAATCGTCTCCCGACCTCCCTCCTCCTACGGGCGATTTTGATGCCCGTTCCTCTATGGGCCTTTCATCATTGAATTTTTTTACAATCAACTGGTAGGAAAGCGGATGGTTCGCGCGATATCCGTTGGGCACTGCGTATTCGATATCTTTACGCGCAAACGAAGCACAACCGCTGAGCATCAGCAACACCATCAAAATAGGTAAGATTCTTTTGATCTCAGTTAGTGAATCCAAAATTGAATATTGATCGGTGGTTTTTCTTTCTACTCTTTTGTTTTTCAGAATCAGTACTCCTTTTATTCACTTTCAATTTCAATTAATAAGCACTTGCTCTTCTGTTAAGAGCAGTTTAAAGAAAAGTCAGTTGTGCGTCAAGATAAATGTTTACACCGGGAGTGAAGAATATAATATGGACGTATGGTATATAGGTTAAGTCTTTGCCTGATTCATGAAGACTTTTTCTAGAAAGACTATGAAGGTGCTTGTTGTTCATGCTAAGATTTTTGGCTGGTATGATAACGAATATGGCAGCTATACAAACAAAGTGGGAGATCTGACGGTCTTCGTGCACAAAAATATTCTGTAGAAAAACAGTTGTCGTAAATTGTCTTTATACAGTTATCTGCTGAGTTTTATCAGACTCACTTTCGTGCTTGCCGGAATAGACCATGCCAGTCCATCCGTCTATACAGATGAAATCTCCCGCCTTGATTGTATGCTCGTCAATTTTTGCGTAGCCTTCGGACTCAAATACTTTAAGTTTGCTGAAGCCAACAACACCGACCTTGCCTAACTGCGGAATAGTCACTGCGGCGTGTGAAGTTCCTCCTCCTTTTGCCGTCAGTAATCCTTCAACCTGCAGAAGCACTCCGACATCGTCAGGAACTGTGTCCGGACGCAACAAGATAAGGGGAGTTTTCGGCTCAGCACCCCGGAAATATGAAATATCCCCCTCTGCGTACACCGCCCTGCCGCAAAGAGCTCCACCGCTCACTCCTATGCCCATTCCCAACATTGAGGATTGCAGAAGATCGGTATTAATAAAATGTTTCAATCGTTTTGATTTTATTTGAAACATTTCCCTTGTTTGCAGTATATATAATTTGTCTTTGCCCGGCCCTTCAAAAGTAAATTCAATTTCCTGATGATTAAAGCCCTTCTCATAAATAAGGATTTCCGCAAGTCTGACCAGTTCCTCGTAGATTTCCGGGAATTTTGCCTCCAGCGATATTTCCTCATTCCGGTTTTCTGAGATTCGCTGCTTTTCTGAAATGGGATATGTTTCCACAAGGCCGGATACTATATCGTGCCCCTGAACTCCAAAGATAAAATCTCCATACAGGGTCACATCGAAAGATGAACCTTTAGGATCGCGGGTAAAAATAACGCCGGAACCGGAGTGCTCATTTAAGTTTCCAAAAACCATCGCCTGAACGACAACCGCAGTGCCCCATTCATCAGAAAGATGCATCTGACGGCGATAAATCTTCGCCTGCTCAGAATTCCACGATGCAAAAACCTGCTGAACCGCATGCTTTAACTGTTCGATAGGCACGTCGGTGATCGTAACATTATTTTCTACCATACCCTGCCTATAGGCCAAGGCGAGTTGCTGCATCTGATTAGGAAGAAAGCGGATCTTTTTAGCCACATTATATTTGTGTTTGAAGCTCTGCATGATGACATCGAAGAAATTACGATTAAGACCCTGGAACATTCCCCATGTCTGCAAAAAGCGGCGATAACAATCCCATGCCGCCCACTTAAATTCTTCTTTTTTACTCAGGCCTTCCGCGATTGATGTGTTGATGCCGACATTTAAAAATGACTGCATCATCCCGGGAAGTGAGACAGCGGCGCCACTTCTAACGGATAAAAGCAAAGGATTGTTAGGATCACCGAATTTACGTCCGGTCATATTTTCCAGAGTAGATATCTCTTTGTTGACTCTGGCGGCCAGATCATTAAAGATGTACTTATCGCCATAAACCGCGTCAAAACCCCGAAATACTTCTGTCGTGAAAATAAATCCGGGAGGAACCCGAAAACCAAGTGAGACAAGTACTTTGAGAAAGTATCCCTTGTTACCCAGAAGAATTTGATTATCCAACCGTTTATTCTTTTTATAAATGGAGGTAAGGGACAGCTCGGGATTATAGGACATAACAAGCTTAAGAATCCGCTTATTGTCCTTTAATCTGTCTTGCTCCGCGCTCAGAGTTTTAATAACCGCGTGGACAAAATTATCCAGCACCTGCACGCTAAAAGCCTGCGACATCAGCGTGCGGATAAAATTCTCCGAGTGCTGATAAATCACTTTTTCTTCCTTCTGCTTATTTGCTTTGGCATCGTCCACAACATTAGACAGAAATACCTGCCGAATAATAACATGCAAATTAGTGCTGTGCGCGTCGATATAATAATCACGGAGAATATCCTGAATACCTTTGGAAATGAAGCGGAAGATATCTATGTATTGCTCGAGGGTGAACTGCCGGACAGCCAAAGCGCTGGTCACATATTTGATTTTAGCCACCAACCCCTCTGTGGCAATACCTTCCAACTCCAGAGCATTAATATAGAGCCACAAATATGTATGGATCTTCGTGATTGTGCGCTTGGTAACAAATTTCAGATTCAACGATTGAATCAATTCCTCAAAGAGCATTGTGGCCAGACTCTCCAGCCGCAAGGACAGACCGACGGCCTCAAATTTTTCCTCATGGTATGTTCCATACATTGACGGAATACCCGCCGCAATGTGCCTTTTGTAATAGATATTCTCATAGAATTTAGTCTTCTCGGAAGAAAGAATCCTGGCCTTCAATATGGATAAGAATTTTAAGATGACCGTAAGGCTCTTGAAATGATTCTTCTTCCCCAAAGCAATTTTCAGCGATAATATTTCTGATTTGGGGAAAGCATTGACCGCTTCCAAATCTTTTAATAAATCCAGGTACTGGGGATAGTATTTTTTATACAACAACTGATAGAGGCGGATCATGAGTCCGGTGCGTTCCTGATCACGGGAACTAACCCCTTTAATATGGTGAAACTCTTTTTGCACTCGGGCGCTGTCCCAATCAAGGAACTTACGGGGATCACTTTGAACCCTTGCGAATAAATATTTAAATGCCCTGTGCATGTCATCGAAATATTCACCGGAGCTTATTACCTGTTCATAAACTTCAGCGGGCAGATGTTTGCGCACAGATTCCTTTTCGCCGGAAAACCAGTATCTAAAAATATCCTCTACAAAATCAACCAGCATGCTGTTACTTTCGACGTGGGACTGTTTGCGCAAAAAGTAGAGGAGCTTGTCATTACGATGCGATAGTTCGTCCACATTAGTGGAGACATCTCTTAATTCGCCTTCAGCACCGATCTCGGTGAAATATACTGGAAAGACCCGTAGAAGTTGTTTTATTAGATTGTATGCCGGAGCGATCTCTGCATTGAGCAGGGCCGAAATATCTTTCTGGATAAGATCGGTATCCCGGACAAAAATTCCGCCAATTTTTAAGTTGACGATTAAGGCGGAAAGCAACCTCTTTGTCCACCTGGGCTTCAGGGCAATTATTTCCAGCCACGATCTTATATTGGCGATATGGGCGGGATTTACCTGAACTTGCCATTCCGCTGTCGCCCCTTTAATTTCCGGATATTGAAAACCATAAGCAATCAGTTCATCAATAAACGTATCCACAAGTGGATGGTTGTTCTGTTCAAACACTTCTTTCGCCATCGTTGTGATGCAATCAATAATGGCGCCACTGAACTCACGCCGGGATTTGCTCTTTTTCAGCAGTCCGAATATTCTGCGCACAAAATCGTCCAGATTATCTTTTTGCCCTTCCTGAAAAACCATTTTCAGGGAATAATTTATTTCTCTCAGAGTACTACTGTGAATATCGTTAAGACCGGAAACGCTCATGATCCTAAAAAGAAAGTCCAACTTCGCCAGATGCTGGCGTCCCTGAAAAGTAGTGGATTTCTCCAACTGTCCGGCAACCAGCGAATATCCGTTAACTATCTGGAAATAGTCCGGCATATCCAGATATTTTTTTGTCCGGGCAAAAGATGCTTTTTGTTCCTCCGAACGCAGGGATTCCAACGCAGTGAGCTGAAGTCGCAAATGTTCATGGCTCAAAGGTTCGATGAAGCTTTTGTATGCTTTGATTGCTTCTGCTGATTCCCCTTCTTCCGCAGCAAACCAATCAGAAGGGTCGGGTTGTGCAAGCCAATTTTGATATGTGATTTTGAACATCCTGTAGAGCAACTGATCGAACATGGTAATATCAATATCGATATTATTCTCCACAATGTAACGTATAGTTCTTTTAAGATAGGCCGAGGTCTTTTTAAAGACAGCCGCGGCTCTTTCCGATTCAGCCAGCAATGATTCGATGATATCGGGAATCAAAACTAAATTCCGGGGAAGAAATTCATTACTCTGCGCAAGGAGAGTGTCGATGTAATCGAACATATAATGAATGGCGCTGTCTTTTACATCCTCGCTTTGCGGCAATTTAATCACGTCAAGGTATATTTTCAGAATTATTCTAAGAGCGGTAAGACCATTCTGATGATGATTATAGATGTAGAAATCTCCGATGGAAATGGATTTCAACTCTTTTATAACATATTCCCAATTGACAAACGGGTGATTGAGTTCGGTCAGCATGTCCTGTGTCTTTTTCTGCAGGCCATAATGACTTTCCACAACCTTGAGCAAGGGAGCATATTGCTCAGGTATTGCCACATCTGCTGCCGTTCTTTCGAGATTCACCTTCAAAGCTGATGAAACCCATTCGGCGCTTTTTTCATCGGTAACAGTTTTCGCGGTCATATTAGAAAGCCTCTGATGAATAGATTAATCAGAATTCACACAATATTTCAAGTGCATAAAGTTTTTGTTCTTTTTGCGAAAGGGGTTTTCAAATAACAAGGAACACTGTTGAAAAAATTATGCTGGTTGCTTTCTTTGGCCCTTATTCAAAAATAGGGGCGGGAATAATAATGCTTTCCCCGCCCCTATTGATTGCTGACTTCAGGAAATATCTTTGATGATCTCGCAAAAAAACAGCATATTGGCTTTTTACGAAACTGTTATCTCTGCCCAAGGAGTTTTCGCGCCACTACAACACGCTGGATCTCATTGGTGCCTTCGTAGATCTGGCAGATCTTCGCATCGCGCATATGGCGCTCTGCCGGGTATTCTTTAACGTAACCGTAGCCACCAAATATCTGGACGCATTCAATTGCCGCTTTCATGGCAACATCGGAGGCGAAATATTTGGACATGGCCGATTCCTTTTCGAAATCGTGGCCATTGTCCTCCAGCCATGCTGCCCGAAGTAAAAGAAGCTCAGCCGCATCAAGTTCAGTTGCCATATCGGCGAGCTTAAACTGAATCGCCTGATTGACAGCGATGGGTTTTCCGAACTGAACACGCTCCTTTGCATAGGCGATCGAATCTTCCAGGCAGGCACGGCCAATCCCGCAGGCCTGAGCCCCAATGCCAATCCGTCCGGCATTCAGTCCAGCCATCATCTGCTGAAAGCCCTGTCCATGTTTGCCCAATAAATTTGTTGCCGGCACTTCCGCGTCTTCAAAGACGAGCTCCGATGTTCCGGAAGCCAGGATTCCCAGCTTCTCCTCAATCTTTCCCACTTTGAACCCGGGGGTTTCCTTTAAATCTACGATGAGATTAATAACTCCTTTATAACCGAGGGACGAATCTGTGGTTGCCGCCAGAACGCAATACCGGGCGACATTGCCATTGGTAATGAAAGTCTTGGTGCCATTGACAATATACTTATCACCCTTCAATTCCGCCTTGCAGCGAAGCGCCGCCGCGTCTGATCCGGCACCTGCTTCTGTCAAGCCATAGCAGCCTTCCACCTCGCCACCCGCAACCGGTTGGAGAAATTTTAGTTTTTGTTCATGAGTTCCGAAAGTTTTTACCGGGTGCCCATATAGTGTATTATTAACTGATACGATAACGCCGCAACTAGCACAGGCCTTGGAAATTTCGATCATGGCCATGACATAGGTCACGTTGTCCATGCCCGCACCGCCGTATTCCGTGGGAACGGATACTCCCATAATTCCCATTTCGCCAAGCTTACGGCAGATCTCCTCGGGATGACGATGAGTGTGATCCAATTCCGCGGCAATCGGTTTGATCTGCGATTCGGCAAATTTACGGACCATGTCCTTTACCATTAACTGTTCTTCCGTTGGTGCAAAATTCATTTATCTTACCTCCTTAATATTATTGATGAAGTTAATATTCATATACATTAGCAGTAGCTGACATTGTCAGGGTAACAATTCTGAAACGCTTTTTTGTCATATAATCTCCTTGAATGAAATTCTTATCAAGAATGACGATTGGAGTCAAAATGTCTTTTTCATAAAAGACATATCACTATCGACCCGTACCAGCTGAAAATGGGCCTTAGTGAAAACATGGAGCATAGGTTTATTCTCTTTCAATAGCTCGGCCTCGAACCCAATCAGACCTCGTTTCTTAGCCAGATAGGTAAGATACTCCAGCAGTTCGCTACCAATACCTCGATTCTGAAATGCGTCCTTGACCGTGAAGGCGACTTCGGCAGTGTGGGTATTTTCATCAAGATAATATCTGCCAAGACCAACTATTTCCTCTTTGGCATCCTTCAGGATAACTGCCTGAATGGATACTTCTTCAGCATAATTTATAACCACGAACTCCTGGAGTCGTTCATGGGGCATGTCTCTCCGGGTAGAGACAAACCGCCGGAACATGGTTTGCTGTGACAACGAGTAAAAGAATTCTTTTAATAGCGGTTCATCGCTGATCTTCACCGGCCGGAAAAATATTTCTTCCCCATTTTTAAGGGTACGTCTTGTCTCCAAGTCCTCCGGATATTCCCCTTTCTTCCCGGGAATAAACGCCTGGTCACTATAGATCAGGTGTCTTTTCTTAGCCTCCTCTATTAACCAGGGCTGAAATTTAGGACAGGCAATGGCTATTAAAGCCATCGCACGCTCCCTGATACTCTTTCCATGGAGATAAGCAATGCCATACTCTGTGACCACATAATGCACATCACCCCGGTGAAGTGTAATACCGGCACCCTCTTTCAAGAATGGGGAAATACGTGATACCTCGCCGCCCATGGCAGTAGATTGAAGTACTAAAATACACTTGCCGCCAGGCGACAGAACCGTCCCGCGAATGAAGTCTGCCTGCCCGCCAACACCACTGTAAAATATATTACCAATGGATTCAGATGTTGCCTGGCCGGTCAGATCAATTTCCAGCGCGCTGTTTATGGCAGTCATATTTGAGTGCTGGGCAATGATCAGCGGGTTGTTGGTATAGTCTACGGTTCTTAACTCTATCGTAGGGTTATTATTAAGATAATCATAAGTTTCCTTTTTGCCCATACAGAAGGAAGCTATGGACTTACCACGGTTAATGGTTTTCCGGGAGTTATCTACCACTCCACTTTTTATCAGTTCAATAGTACCATCAGAAATCATTTCCGTATGCACACCCAGGTGTTTCTTGTCCTTTAAGTGTGACAGAAGAGCATCCGGTATACTACCGTAACCTACCTGAATAGTATCTCCATCCTGAACGAGGCGGGCCACATATTGCCCAATTCGCTGAACAACTTCTCCTTTAACCTTGGAACTATACTCCAGCAGGGGTTCGTCGTGAGGAATGATAAAATCTATATCTTTAATATGAATAAATCCATCTCCATGCACCTGCGGCATATAGCTGTTAACCTGGGCAATTATCAGCCGTGCCTGCTGAATAGCGGCCTTGACAATATCAACGCTCACTCCCAGACTTACTAACCCGAAGCGATCAGGGAGTGAGGTCTGTATCAACGCCACATCTACCGGCACCAGACCACGAGAGAATAAAGCAGGAATCTCCGACATAAATGCAGGGGTGTAGTCCGCCTCACCATTGTTAATGGCCTCACGGGTATTCTCGCTGATAAAAAACGAATTATTCCTGAAGTTTTGCTTATACTTGGCAGCATTGTAGGGGCCTACGCCCAAAGTTACCACTTGAAACATCTCCGCGTCGAGGAACGCTTTAGGGTATGAATCAATATAGCTCACCAACGCTTTTAAGAGATATTGGGGTTCTCCACAGGCAGTGCTGACAAACATTCGAGCACCAAGTTTGATATTCCCGAATATGGTTTTTTCCGTGCCGAATTTTTCCGGATATGTATTTCTAAACTCTTCTATCGAACGATTCGACGTTTCCGTTATTGCGGCCATTTTCTTAATACCTATTCCCGAATTTATCTGCCAAGCAGGGTTTTAGTGCTAATCTTCAGTCTATTTCTCCTTCGCCTTCTTTGCTGCTTCTATTTCCATCTGTTTCAAGACATTCTTTTGTATCTTCCCCGTTGCTGTGCGTGGCACTTCACCGAACACAACTTCTCGGGGAACTGCAAAACCGGTCAGGTGGTCTTTACACCATTGAATAACCTGTCCTGATGTTATCTCCTCATCGGGTTCAACGGTAACGATAGCTTTCACAATTTCTCCCCACTTTTCGTCGGGCTTGGCAATTACCGCTACATCAAAAACATGAGGCATTTCCGCGATTACATTTTCCACCTGTACACTGGAAACGTTTTCGCCACCAGTAATAATAATGTCTTTCAGTCTGTCCACAATTTCAATATAGCCATCGGAATGAATTACAGCGCCATCTCCACTATTGAACCACCCGCCTTTAAAAGCCTCTTCAGTTTGGGCATGGTCATTGAAATACCATTGCATAACATTGTTACCCCGCATAACGATTTCACCACGTGTTTCGCCATCCCAAGGGACATCATTCATATTGTCGTCAACCACCCTGACTGGAGTATAAGTAACATGAGGAACACCTTGTTTTGCCTTAAGCCTGGCCCGCTTAGCTATGGGAAGTTTATCCCACTCCCCGCTGTGCCATTCACAAACAGTATGCGGTCCATAAACTTCAGTAAGGCCATAGACTTGATGGATATCCATCCCTATATTTTCAGCATCCTGAATAGTTTTAGGTGATGGCGCTGCACCGCCAATGATAGCACAAACAGCATGAGGGAACTTTAGATAGTTTTTTGCCATGTAATCAGTTATCATGGTAATCACCGTCGGCGCTCCACATAAATTAGTTACGTTTTCCTTGGATATCAACTTGAAAATTTGCTCTCCCTGTATAGCATCAAGGCAGACATGCTTTGCACCGACAGCCGTTACAGCCCAGATAAAGTTCCAGCCCTGGCTATGGAACATGGGTAATGTCCAAAGATAAGAACTATTGGAATTCATTTTAGCTTCGATTATTTCACTCAGAGAGTTCAGATAAGTCCCACGGTGAGTGTGTACACACCCCTTGGGTTTCCCTGTAGTTCCGCTAGTGTAACAGATGCTGATCATATCGTTCTCATCTACTACCGGAACATCCACTGGAACATGGGACGCCTTGTCCAAAAATTCTTCATACGGAGTACCGAACGGTTTAATTTCCTTCTTATCCGGACTGTCTATTTCTATAAAATTTTTTATGGTTTTCAGTTCCTGCTGAATACTCCTAATAGTATCCGCATAAATGCACTCATAGATAAGACACTTGCTACCGGAGTGGTTCAGAATGTAAATTATTTCACTGGCCCCTAACCGGTAATTCAGCGGCACTGTAACCGCGCCCGCCATGCCAATTCCATATAAAGATTCCAGCATTGCGTTATTATTACGTGATAACAAAGCAACACGGTCGAATCTGTCAATACCCATGTCCTTTAAACCGTGGGCTACACGGTATACTCTCCCGGCGAATTCTTGCCAGTTCCAGTATTTATCCCCGTAGGTTACTGCTTTCTTGTGGGGGAATACCAGTTCACTCCTTTTCAGAAAGTTTAGCGGCGTCAATGGGTTAAGATTGACCTTGCTATACCTTGTTTTAGCTTCTTCAAATACCTTTAACTCTTTTGTAGTTGCCATGTTCTTTCTCCTTTCCATTTTGTCAGCATCGGTCCAATTTATTTACCAAAGTTATTTTAACTTCAATATTGGCCTGCTTATTTTATCCCTACTTTTCTTTTCTCCATCTTTCGATCATAACGGTATGGTCGAGAAGTCCGAAGGGCTTAAGCCCGTCGAGAATGAGCAGGGCCGTATCGCTTCCGAGTATCGGAACAACTGCCGTATCCCAGACAAGGATCAGACTGAATCCGCCCGACGAAGAGCAATGGGAATAGACCCATGATGATTGCGGGTGTTCATTCCGACTGGCCAATGCAGCTGTTTCCAAAAGGATTTCCATTACTTCCTTCTCCCTTTGCGGTTGCGTCCTCACTCTTATTTCATCTGCCCATCTCATGTCTTCAATGAGAGCATTAATTATGCCATACAATTGAGCAGGTAAATCAATCACTTACGGCTGAGGCCCATGGTAGTTGTCAAATATAACGAAAACTGTTGCCATATTTGATAAACTTGTGCTAAAGTGCCACATACGACAACAAGGAGAGAGAAACATGGTGATTGATAAGAACGAATTTTTCCGGGAGGTATCCATTCGCATGTGTGGGAGTCTGGAGATCGACAAGGCTTTGCGGATGTGTTTCCAATTCGTGAGCCAGGTGATGCCTGTAGATAAACTAATTATCTTGACATACGACCGGGGAACAAGATGTTTTAGGAGCGTTGCGACTGCCGATTCACTGGGGGCTTGTCTCACTTCAGAAGAAATCTTCATGAAACCCACCCCCCACCTTCAGATTGAGGAGCCGGAACTGTTTCCCCGGGCCAGAAATGTAAATAGCACCGGCGATGATCCGATCATTCGCTGCCTGGCCGAGGGTCTGAGATGGCCACCTTCATCGGTGCTCGTCAATCGCTTGATGATAGAAGGAAAATATGTGGGGTCTTTTATTGCCATTGTCAAAGGAGAGGGAAAGTACACTGATGAGCATTTAAAAGCCTGGGGCCTGGTGAACGAGCCGGCAGCCATTGCGCTGGCCAATCATCAACAATATCGGGAGGTAATCAGGATCAAGGACCTATTGGCAGATGACAAACAATATCTCCAGAATGAATTAAGGAAGGGCATCGGCGGAACACTGGTAGGTGCTGATTACGGTCTGAGGCAGGTAATGGAGAATGTAAGGCTGGTCGCGCCCCTCTTGAGCCCGGTGCTTCTAATTGGAGAGACCGGTACGGGAAAGGAAGTCATTGCGAACGCCATCCACGAACTCTCGCCAAAAAGTGACGGACCGCTGATTAAAGTCAACTGCGGGGCTATTCCGGAAATGCTCGCTGACAGTGAGTTATTCGGCCACGAGAAAGGATCATTTACCGGGGCGATTGCGCAGAAGCGTGGGCGGTTTGAAAGGGCCAACGGCGGTACAATTTTTCTAGATGAGATCTCGGAACTGCCGCCTCAGGTGCAGGTCCGCCTCCTTCGTGTGCTACAGGAAAAGGAAATCGAGCGGGTTGGGGGCAACAAAACCATTAAAGTCGATGTGCGGATCGTGTCCGCCACCAATAGGGACCTGAAAGACTTGATCAAGAAGGGGCGGTTTCGGGAAGACCTCTTCTTCCGTTTGAATGTATTTCCTATCCTGGTGCTGCCGCTGCGTGAAAGAAAGAACGATATACCTATACTCGTTCATCATTTTATCCACAAGAAAGCGCGCGAGATGGTTCTGTCCAACATCCCAAGCCCCTCCCCAGGCGAAATTGATCGGCTAATGCGATATGATTGGCCCGGCAATGTGCGGGAACTCGAAAATGTGGTGGAAAGAGCGATCATCCTCTCCAAGAGTAAACATCTGACGTTTGGCAATACAATCGGCTATGACGCATCGCCGCGTGAACGCAGAGCGGCGGACGAACATGAGACTCAACGGCTCGATGAGTTGGAAACTCGGCATATTGAAGCCGTTCTGAATAGAGTAGATCGCAGGGTGAGCGGAAAGGGAGGTGCTGCTGACTTGCTCGGCATTAACCCGAACACGCTCAGGCACCGCATGAGGAAGTTGGGAATCAGATTTGGACGAAAGTAGTTCTCACAGTTTCCCCATTTCTTGTAATACCAAGTCGCACCCGAAGGCTAACTTTGTTGGCGGAGCCTTACCGGCGCATGCCTGCGTCGTTGTCCTTTGAAATCGAAGTGGTATAACAAATAATAATACGTTAAGATGCTTTGACCTTGATTTTTAAATGATAGTTTGATTTGCTCCTTCAAGATCATCGTATAAGGAGACAACATGCTTGGAAAAATTTTATCTGCCTACATACTTATTGTTATGGCTATAACTTTCCCCATCTTTTTCGTCATCGCATTTACAATTTGGCTTCTCACTATTCCTTTTGATAAACACCTTAAGCTTCTGCATTACTATACCTGCCTTTGGGCATCAGTATATACATGGATAATGCCGACCTGGTTTGTAAAAATTCAGGGAAGGGAAAAATACAAAAAAAAAACTACCTACATGATAGTCTCCAATCATCAATCGCAGCTCGATATTCTGGTGCATTTCCGTCTTTTTTTATATTACAAAATCGTCTCCAAATCCGAGATTTTCCGCATACCTTTTATAGGTTGGAATATGTACCTTAACCGTTATATTAAACTTGTTCGCGGTGATAAAGGTGGCTCGAAAAAGATGATGGCCGAAAGCGAAAAGACGCTGGCGGCCGGAGAGTCTGTGTGTATTTATCCGGAAGGAACACGTTCCCACGACAATGAAATCAAGTCCTTTAAACCGGGGGCTTTTATCCTTGCTAAAAAGGCTAAAGTACCGATCCTGCCTCTAGTAGTAAACGGTACCGGTATCGCCCTGCCAAAATGGAAAATGGATACCCAAGGCATTCACCGGATAATTGTACGCGTGCTGGATGAAATCCCCTATGAACGATTCGCCAATCTTTCCGTTGAAGAAACCGCCGAGATGGTCCGCCAAATAATGATTGGCGAACTTGCCAGATTAAAGAATGATATGGGTCGCACCTGATATTGGAAGAAAAAATGTTGATTCTTATCAAGAAACTTTGCCTTGACCCAGATCTTTTCCGCAGATCCAGAAATAGACAGTCCCCGCAAGTCCGCAGGCAAATGCTGTCAGAAAATTAGCTTCAGGGGATATCTGCCAGAGGAATGCTCCGCCGAAGGCACCGATAGAGACAATGACATCCCTAATTAGATAGTATAGCCCGAACATTCCCGCTTTTTTGTCCTCCGGCGCCAGATCCATGATCAAGGCCTTGCGCGTCGGCTCACCAAATTCCTTCAACCCTCGGATAACAAAAGCTATTCCCATCATCCAAAAGGAATGAGAAAAGAGAATCACCAGTGGGAAAATAGTGAAGTTGAAAAAGGTAATCACGACAAATGGTTTCTTCGTGGAGCGATCAGCCAGATAGGCCACAGGTATATAAACCAAAACGGCAGTAATCATCTCAATGGCGGTAAGCAACCCAAACTGGGTTGCTGTAATTCCCTGATTCTTGATGCACCAGACCACGACAAACGCATACGGAATCTGCTCGGCAAAGCGAATAAGGATGTCCGACACGAGTAGGTTCTTGAGTGCAGGGCTCATATAGCGCCAGAGACGCGAAGGCCTTTTTTCCGCTTTGCCTTGTACGCTATCCGCCTCAATCATAACCTGCTGAAGGATTAAAGAAAGGAGTCCCAAAAAGAAGGCTCCCACAAAAGCCAGACGAACGCCTGTTTTATCTCCGTAGATCCCGATCAGAACTCCGCCGATGATTGGCCCCAGAGCCATCGGCAGACGTCGTACCAGCGAATGCATCGTCACGCCCATTGTCCGCTTATCCTGGGGCAGAACGCGGGAAACAAGGCTCATCGTGGCCGGAAGCGATATGGCCGACCAGGAAAGAAAAAAAATCGCACCGATGATCACCGCCTGCCAGTACGGAAAAATAATGACAATGGCGTAACCGAATAAGGCAATCAGGTTGAAAACCAGCAGCGCTTTTTTATAGCCCAGACGATCACTTAAATAGCCGCCGGGAAATGAATAAAGAGCGGAAAGAAGATTGGTCATACCGCCCAGCAGGCCGATCGTAAGCGCACCTCCGCCCAGAGCCATAAGATAAATCGGCAAAAAGCGCTCTGCCATTTTTTCTCCTAGGCCAACCAGGATGACCATAGTCAGTAGAGCCACCATGCTTTTTTTCAGGCCAAAAAACTCAGATATTTTTTGCCACCAGAGCATTAACATCTCACCTTTTTTTCAACAATTACAATTCACGCTTTGCCTGCCTCAGCAGTGTAATCTTTTTCTTGAGCGCCATCATGGCTGTAACATCAGCTCGAAGATGATTATAACGTACATCTATATGCAGATTCCAGTTATTAATGATCGCATCCATATTTGATTGAAATTCAACGGCCATACTTATAAAGTTTATCGCCTGGGATACGGAGTGAACATCACCCCGATCCAGTCCTCCCGCTGTTGTGTATGCAATTTTCCTGATGGTTTGTAACGCTACATCCTGCTCTACCAGCTTATTTTTCAGCGATTCATTGGCCGCGATTTTATCCTTGCCGGTAGCACCGATCAGTAGCGTGAGCTGCCCTGCCATTGCACCTGTTGCCGCTCCTATCATGACGGTGTCTTCGATTTCGCCAAAGGCAGTGACCATCTCCCGATATGCATTACCTTCTTTTCCCAAGATTGCTGTATCTGGCAGACGACAGTTGTTGAGCACAATACTGCCGTGAGGTGATGGTTGTAAAAAATTAAGATTCAGAGGCTGGCCAACTTGTAATCCTGCAACTTGCCGGGGAATAAGAAAGGCGGTAAAGCCCCTTTGCTTTCCTTCCGCAGTCACGACAATGACAATAAAAAGTTGCGCGATCGGGCCGTTTGTCAGATAAGTTTTCTCGCCGTTGAGGGTGTAAAATGAGCCATCCTTTACGGCTGCTGTTGTCATATATTTCGGGTGCGCCCCTCGTTGCGGTTCAGAGACAGCAAACGATACCGTAAGTTTTCCCAAAGCCATCTCCTGCAGAAGTTGGTGTTTTTGTTTTTCCGAGCCAAATCCCGCGACAAGAAATCTGGCAACAATCTGCTGATAAAGCCAGGAAGTGGCAATCCCCATATTGTAGCCATTTTTAACCAGCGCTTCGGCAGCTTCAGTCAGATTAAGATATCCACCACCACCACCGCCGTAGAATTCATCAATACCGATTTTAAACAGCCCGACTTTGGCCATTTTCGCCCAGAGGTCATGGGGAAAATCATCCCTTTCTGATAAATCATGATGGCGAGCAATATGCTCCGCAGCAAAGTGTGCGACCTTTTCCATAATTTCCCCTGATTGAATTGCCGTCATTTTATACCTAGTAGCTATCAAACATTAACCCTACTTAGCTTCGCACGTAGGATAATTCGACTAGCGCTTCGAACTTCACTTCGTTCGTTTTCAGCGAGTCTCATTAAAGGTTGATTTACAGGGCATAATACCAAGTAAGCTTTCAAAAATTCATATTTTATTTAGTGGGACCCCAGTTTCAGAATCTGAAACTGGTTGGCCGCACTATCCCGCACAGCACCCTTAAGGGTATCTGCGACGGGGTTTTGAAAGCAACTTGCTATTACAAAACCAGCTCCTCGACAAAAGCAATCAATTGATTGACATTGCCGCACTGCCGTACTTCATGGCAGTGTTGCATATAGGTTCTTATTTCGCTGTCACCCGTGCCCCAGATTTGTTCGGGCTCCGGATTTAACCAGATAACGCGGCGGCACCTATCCCTCATCTTCCCCAGGATAGCATCTTCGGGATGCATATAGTTGGAACGTCCATCACCAACAATGATCAGGGTTGTCTTCTTTGTCAGAAGATCCATGTAATCTCGCTCGAAATGGCGCAATGTAACTCCATAATCCGTAGCAGCGTTATAATGAACATCCGCCTCTTCCAACACAAACCTGATGGCCTCGTTAATCTCGTTTTCTTCAAAAACGGACGTAACATCCGTCAGATCATCGATGAACACAAAACTATTGACCTTGTCAAAACAATCCTGCAGGGAATAGAGCAGATTCAACATAAAACGTGCTGCTGCCCATACTGAGCCTGATACATCGCATAGAGTCACTATTCTGCTGCGGCGCAGAGGCTTGCTGCGATATTTGATTTCAACAGGAACGCCGCCGTAACGGGCAGCGTTCCTGATTGTTTTTTTCACATCCAGATTCCCCCGGTGTTTGACGGCAAAACGCCGGCTCACACTATTCTTCAGCTTGCGCACCAACTTGTCGATAGCCTCCCTCATCTCTTCCAGCTCTTGCCGGGTGAACGAGGAAAACGGTCTTTCGCCAAGTTCATTCAAACGTTGCTCGTAAGCTTTAATTTTTTTTGTGTTTTTATCGCCTGGCCGAGGTTCATGAAGCAGAATCGAACGGGCGGCATTGAACCGTTCATTAAAGTGTAAATCCAGGTCACTCCGCGCGACGCCGCTTACATCCAGTGATGGATCCTGAAGTAACTGTGCAATTGCATCCGTAGTTGATTTAATCTGCATCAGGATGTTAATGCGGTCGGCCAGCGGGCCGAAATTGAATCTCGTCGGTTGAACTTCGAAATCTGATGCTGTTTGGATTCGCCGCATCTCTTTTAGTAATGCCTGAGGATTGCCGGCGATGAAATCGACTACCGCATCAAACATCGGGTTGTCATGCTGTTTTTTCTTGATGATATCTGTGACCTGCCGAATTTGTTCGGCCAAAGCCGCTGATTGCAGAACGTCTGCCGGATCGACTCTCATTTCATGAAAAAATAGATGATAGAGGCGGTCGAAGTGATTAACATCCCGCATGCTTTTGGCAAAGTTGGCTCTCAAGGTCGCCCGGAACTGGAGTTCATTGATTACTTCGATCAACTGCAACTGGTTTAAGCAATCTAGAGTTTCCGCGGTGGAAATCCGCAGGCCTGCAGCACGGCAGCAAGAAACAAATTGTTGGATTAGCTTTACCATTAAATTATTTTACTAATATTTTTTCGTACTTTTTCCATATCGATCTGATATTTACAGATAACATTGAGGGTCTCAGAAATTACCTCCGGCGTCAGCTCAGTAATCTGCAAAGCCAGAAGTGATTGAGCCCAATCAAGAGTCTCCGAGATACTGGGGCTCTTCTTTAAGTCCAGCAGGCGAATCCGGCGAATGGCATCAACCAGACCCGCGGCTAATTTTTCCTCAATTCCTGGTATTTTCAGCCGCACAATCTGCAGTTCGGTTTCACGCTGCGGATAATCGATATAAAGGTGAACACAGCGTCGCTTCAATGCGTCGCTCATATCGCGATAGTTGTTGGAAGTAAGCAGGACAAAGGGAATGCTGATTGCTTTGCGTGTGCCCAATTCAGGGATGGTAACCTGAAAATCGCTCAGCAACTCCAGCAAAAAGGCCTCGAATTCCGGATCGGATTTATCCACTTCATCCAGAAGTAAAACAACCGGCTTTGCGGAACTAATCGCCTGAAGAAGCGGACGAGCTTGGATAAACCGCTCGGAAAAGAAGGCATCTTCTTGATCGGCAATTCGATCAACCGCTTCAGCAAGAGTAGCCGTGTGGGAAATTATATCGTTAATTCTATCCTTCACCATCTGCGTATAGAGAAGCTGCTTGGCATACTCCCATTCATAAAGGGCTTTGGCCTCATCAAGACCTTCATAGCATTGCAGACGGATTAATTCCCGATCAAGGCTCCGGGCTATGGCTTTGGCCAGTTCTGTTTTACCAACACCGGCCGGCCCTTCAACCAAAACAGGCTTTTGTGTTGCTGCCGCCAGAAATACTACAGTGGATATCTCTTTGGATGGGATGTAGCCGGCCATCACCAAACGCTCTTGAACATCATTCACATTTTTAAAATCCATGGTTTAAATACCTCTCTGAAACAATTCATATAACAATCAGGTTAGGAGGGTCAAGAAGAATCAGGGTGATGATCGGCGGGAAATGGGGACGTCAATATTTCCTTGACACACAAAACCGAAACTCTTATAGTGCAACCCTGAATAAGCGATATCTTATCAAACAGATGCTGCAACAATAAGTTCTTTTGCTTTTATTAATAATAAAGAGGAGGTCTAAATAATGGCAGAGTCTACTGTTCTATCGGATCCCACACCCAAGGTTCTTCCCCGAAATACCAAAAGCGGCAAGCGCGCAATGAGGATCATGTCCTTCTCGCAATTCTTCGACTTTACCGAGGCACAGATTCTCAACTCCATGTTCCCATCAATCCAGAATGCGCTGAAGCTCGCCGACAGCTCACTGGGATACCTGACAGCAGTCAAGCGCGGCGTGGAAACAGTGAGCGTGTTTTTGTGGGGTATGCTGGCCGACCGGTTCAGCCGCAAGAAGGTGTTGGCCGCATCGACACTGCTGGCATCCATAGGAGCGATTATCACCGGCTGCTCGCAGCAATATGCGTTTTTCTTTGTGGTAACCATGATTGCCAATGTCGGCGCCTGTGCGATGGAAGGACAGACCAACTCAGTACTCTCAGATTATTACCCGGTTTCGGAGCGCGGAAAGGCTTTCGGCCTGCTGCGAGGTCTGGCATATTCCGGTCTCATCTTCGCACTAATCTCGTTCAGTCTGCTCTCTGACCATGCGCCGGCGATTGGTTGGCGCATCGCGTACTGGGGCTTCGGCGTGTTGGGGATCATCGCCACCCTTACTATTTGGTTCCGGTTGGAGGAGCCGACACGCGGGCAGACGGAAGAAGCACTTGCCGATGTTTCGCTCGACGTCATCACGAAAAAAGAATCACAAGCCTTCAGCTTCCGCGTTGCGATGAACCAGTTCCGCGTGCCCACCATAGCCGTAGACTGCGTCAACCTTATCCTTCTAGGATTTCCAAAGATAATGCTGGTAAACTTCTCCGTAACCTTCTTCGTGATGGCCAGGGGCATACGCGAGGGGCAGGCGATTCTGATTTCCCTCCTGGGATTGATCGGTTTCATCACGGGAAGCATCATCGGCGGCATTGTGGGCGACCGTATGAGCAGGCTCTTCGGTGAGAAAATGCGACTGGTTACCGGCCACGTTGTTCTGGCGGTACTCGTGGTACTGAATTATCTCATCTTCGGCGTCCCGCTCGGCCCGATTGGCATATACATGCTGGTCGCCTTCTTCACGGCATTCTGCCTCGAATTCATGTACAGCATAACGCGCGTGGTTGTTTCCGCGGCTCTGTTGCCGGAAGTACGCACTGTCGGCTTTTCCATAGGACGAATGGCCGACTCCATCGGCTCGGTCCTGGCAAGTCTGATTTACGCTATAGTGGTTGCGTCGGTCGGAATATCCAATTCCGTTCTCTGGTTGAGCGTAGGGGGTGGCATACTGGCGTTCTTCATGTACTTCGCATACTACCTGACATTCGCCAAGGACGCCCAGCGGATGCAGCAGCAACTGAGCAAGAGGATGGCATAGTTAAAAACGAAAATGTCGATCTCCTTATTATTAATAACCTGACCTTTTAACCGGGTATTGTCTACCAGGAGGAATTATTAATGAAACTGTATGAATTCAAGAAATCCTATGAGCTCTTCGAAGAGGCACAGAAATACGTTCCCAGCGGCATCTACGGACCACGGACTCCAAGATTCCTGACCTTCGGTTCCTACCCGGCTTTCCTGAAGCGAGGCGATGGCTGCAGGGTATGGGATGTGGACGGAAATGAATACATCGATTACATGTGTTCCTTCGGCACGAATCTCCTCGGACTCAAGAACCCAAAGGTCGAAACCGCGGTCATGGCGCAGATGAAAAA
>Ga0209083_1000468_pt1 | contig 59920 bp, 54 predicted proteins | sample AM7aDNAmetaG_FD_184132 | JGI IMG/M metagenome (GOLD analysis project Ga0209083, IMG submission 184132) | Freshwater microbial communities from Finland to study Microbial Dark Matter (Phase II) - AM7a DNA metaG (SPAdes) (version 3) | ecosystem: Environmental > Aquatic > Freshwater > Lake ...
TGATATACAGCATTTTCATCTTAAATATATACCTAAAACAGACATTCCGTTAAACCTTCAGGTTAACCGAATAACCTGTGCTATCATACCCACTACCAAGTAACTCTTTGATGTTGAAAATGCTGTAGTTTGGGTAAGCGTTCACTCCCCCCGCTTTTTCCTGGGAGTGCGGCCATCTTGGCCGCCATTTCAGCGGGCGAGACGCCCACGCTCCCAGGGGGTGAACGCTTACTAGTTTGGATGCCTTACTAACGGTTTTCAATGAATACGCTTATGCAGGCTACTGCTGCGTTGGCCGGGAAGCTGAAAATTTTCAAGGGTTTGGGCTTACAACCCCTGCTTCCTAATCCTGTGTTCGCCCACCAGGGCCCAGACGCCAAGCACCAGACATGCGGCAAAGGCCATCAGTGTCCAATTCGCCAGCGGTAGGCCAAGCATGGCTAATCCTTGCCCTTCGCATACTCCATTGGACAGAAACAAGACGGGGAATTGTAGGCCCAGCCATTCCAACGGGTAATCCATCAGTCTTGCAAAACCGTCTGCACAAGCGGCGGCGTTAGGCGGCTGGCGATAGAGCCAGCTCTGGTAGGCCGATAGGCCTAAGCCCAAAGCCGCGAACCCTATGGCCAAGCCTCCCGGAAGCCACCGCGCCCGCCGCCCGTCCGGGAGGGCGGCGATCAAGGCCAGCGCGGCGATCAGCATGAACAGCAGGCGCTGCAAGACGCACAACTCGCAGAAGCTGCGCTCCATCCAGCGAGTCAGGCCCAGACTGGCGCACACCGCCGCCACGCAGGCTAGGGCGAGGGCGATCCAGACCAGACGAATGCCGGCGTTGCGCAGCTTGAGAAGCTGGAACCAGGCGACGCTAGCCAGCCCCAACCCGAAGGCGATGCCCAGTTCGCCAACAGGCAACGGCGCGAAGCGAAACAGACTGGAAAGCGTCGACAGATAGAGCGACAAGGCTAACATCGCCAGCGTCAAGCCGGTCACGATCCACAACACCGGATTGGGCATGCGCAACGATGCCAGCAACGTGCGCGAGCGCGACCGGTTGGCAAAGATCAGTGCCAGATTGGCGGTGACCAGCACGGCGAACGCGAAGGCGCGGGCGGCAGGCTCGCTCAACTCCCCCTGCGCGAACGCATAGGCCCCCATGACCACCGCCAGCACGCCGAGGCCTTGCAGCAGCGCGTGCCAAAGCGTGGCACCGCCAAACAGCGGCGCATCGGGATCACGCGGCGGGCGCTTCATGCTGTCGGCTTCTGCCGGTTCGTTCTCGAAGGCCAGCGAACAGGCCGGGTCGATGATGAGTTCGAGAAAGGCGATGTGCATCGGGAAAAGCATGGCCGGATAGCCCAGCAGTTCTGGCAGCAACGCCATGCCGGCAATCGGCACATGCACCGCCAGGATGTAGGACATGGACTTCTGCATATTGTCGAAGATGCGCCGTCCCAGCCGCACGGCACCCACAATGGAGGCGAAATTGTCGTCCAGCAACACCAGCGAGGCGGCCTCACGGGCCACGTCGGTCCCGCGTCCGCCCATGGCGATGCCGACATGGGCGGCCTTGAGCGCCGGGGCGTCATTCACGCCGTCGCCGGTCATCGCGGTGATTTCGCCGTCGGCCTTCAGAGCCTGGACGATGCGTAGTTTCTGTTCCGGGGCGATGCGGGCGCACACGCTCACCGTTTTCATACGCACTTGCAACTGCGCGTCGCTCAACGCCGCCAGACCTTCGCCAGACAGGATTTCGGAGGCATCCAGTCCGGCTTGGCGGGCGATGGTCTGTGCGGTGGCGGGGTAGTCGCCGGTGATCATCACTACCCGGATGCCGGCCTCGCGGCACTGGCCCACGGCTGTGGGAATTTCCGCACGCAACGGGTCGGACAAGCCCAACAGACCGATGAACTTAAAGTCGAAATCGTGTTCGGAGGTGGGCCACGGCTCGCCCGCGTAGTGGGCTTGCGCCACCGCCAGCACACGCAGGCCTTCCCCCGCCATAGCCTCCACCGCCGCCGCGATGCGCTGTTGCACTGAGGCGTCTAGATGGCATAAATCGATAATTGCCTCTGGTGCGCCTTTGGCGGCAACCGCATAGCCCGCGCCCTCCACCGCCTTCCAGACATGCGCCATGGCCCGCAACTGTGGTGTCAAGCCATATTCTTGCGCCAGTGTCCAATCGCGGTGCAGATGCTCGGTTTGGGCCAAAAACCGCTGGCCCAGGCGGTGGAATGCCTGCTCCATCGGATCGAACGGGTCGGCTTTGCTGGCGAGTATCGAAAACTCCACCAAAGCATGGAAGGCTTCGGGCAGCGCGTCCGCCGTGGTTTCGGCCACTGTAAAGCGGTCGTCTCCAACAACGAGCTGCGCCACCGTCATGCGGTTTTCGGTGAGTGTGCCGGTCTTGTCCACGCACAGCACCGAGGTTGCCCCCAAGGTTTCGATGGCGGCCAGACGCCGGGTCAATACCTTTTCCTTGGATAGACGCCACGCGCCCAAGGCCGGAAACACGGTCAGCACGACCGGGTATTCTTCCGGCAGCATCGCCATGGCCAGCGCAATGCCGGCCAAGGCAGCCTGCAACCAGTCGCCGCGCAGTAGGCCATGGACGACCACCAACAGCAGGCTCATGCCCAGTGCCAAGAGAGCCAAGGTGCGGATTAACCGTGCCGTCTGCTTTTGCAGTGGTGAGCGTTCGGTTTGCAGCGTCCCCAAAGCAGTGCCGATGCGGCCAATCTCGCTACGCGCCCCGGTGGCCGTGACCCGCGCCGTGCCTTGTCCCGCCACTACCAGCGTGCCGGAATAGACGAACGGCGTATCGTCCCCACCGGGCCGCGCCGCCGCAGGTTCCCCGTCCCCGGTGGCGATGGTTTTGCTCACCGGCACCGCCTCGCCGGTCAGCAGGGATTCGTCCACCTGCACACCGCTGCCCGCGACCAGCACGGCATCGGCTGGCACCCGGTCGCCTTCGGCCAGCATCACCCAATCGCCACGCACCACCTCGCGCCCGGCGATGCGCCGGGCCTCGCCATCGCGGATCACCAAGGCACGGGGGCTGGTGAGATCGCGCAAGGCATCAATCGCCCGTTCGGTCTTGCCCTCCTGGTAGAGCGTGAGGCTGAGTGTCACCAGCACGAAGCCGAACAGGATCAGTCCTTCCTGCAATTCGCCGAAGACCAGATACAGCGTGCCGGCGGCAAACAACAGCAAAAACATCGGCTCCCGCGCCGCCTCCCAGGCGATGCGCAGCCACGTGCGCCGCTGCCCGCTGGGAAGGGCGTTGGGGCCATCTTCGGTCAGCCGTTTGGCGGCTTCGGCGGTAGTCAATCCGCCGTTGTCGGTCAGGGTGTCCGCATTCGTTGGTATGGGCATCAGTGGGCTCAATCGGGGTTTGGCAGCATCCGCCGAAGCGTGCCATCGTGTAGAAGATACAGCATTTTTAATATCAGATTGTTACTTGTAAATACTCTTCTGAGTGATTGACATATCCAATCAAAATTCAAGCCTTGGAAATGCTCCTTTGTATTATGCTGTACATGAGTATATTGTAAATTATTGTACTTCTTTGCCAAAAATGTTGATACACGAACTTTTTTCCACCTAAGACGGCAATGCAGTGAACGACGAAATTCTGACCATCCAGCAAGTGGCTGTTTACCTCAAGGTCAACGAGCGGACTATTTATCGGCTTTTCATGAATTCCGCCATAGATAAGCGGTTGTTGATAGCCATTCACAACGACCGAGCCAATCCCCTTGAACGCCTTGGCGGCTCAGTGGAACGGGTGACTTTCCATAGCGAGGCAAGCGGGTTCTGTGTGCTACGCATCAAGGTCAGGGGGCGGCGCGACCTGTCCACGGTCATCGGCTCCGCCGCGTCGGTGAAACCGGGCGAGTATGTCGAGTGCCATGGAAGCTGGATCAACGACCGCGCCCACGGGCTGCAATTCAAGGCACCACAACTCAAGGTCGTGCAGCCTTAGACGTCCTGCTGTGCGCCCCGACCGAACGTGCCGCCAAGCGCCTATCTGAATCCACCGGGCTTGAGGGGAGTACCTTACTCACCGGATCGGCGGTGAGGGCGGTTACATTATTTAATCAGTCTTTGGGTGGGTTACGGCGCACGGAAAACATAAAGTTGAAGCCAAGATTCGTGGTGTGTGCGCCTAACCCACCCTACAACAGGCTAAGGTGATATCCAATAAATAACATCCCATCCAAAGGCCAAGCTGGGGCTTGGCGTTCCTTCTGGGAGCGCCAAACACCAGCTTGGCGAGGTGATTGTTCGTGATTTTGTGGATAACTCATTTCAGCTTTGGTAGTTTCATTATTGGAAATCACCTAACCATGTCAGTTGTGGTTGCAGGTTTTTTGTCAACTTTCCGGCGCTGGTTGAAACCCGGCCAGACCAGTCAGGCAAAGCCCGATGCAACTACGGCTAACCAGACCAACCAAGCTAATAACCTAGGGACCGGTGCCATTGCACAATCGGGGGGCAATGCCGCCAGCAACCATGCCGTTGTGGTCGATGGCAACTTCAATGGCAACATCACCATCGAACACCACGAATCGGCAGCGGATCAGTCGCAAAGTTTGAGAGCTTGCTATTTGCGCCGGGTGCTGGCTGACTACGGCGAACTGAAACTTGATGCCGTGGGCAGGGAAGCGGCAGGGCAAGGCGGCAAGGCCAGCTTGAGCCTGAAAGCCGTTTACACCGCCTTGTTGACCCGTACACCGAGGCGAGTGGATGCCGATCATTTGACCGCCCCTAGACTAGCCGAGCCAGACGAACCGCCCCTGTCAGCTTTGGAGCAACTGGACCGGCAAAAGCGTCTGGTGCTGTTGGGAGAACCCGGCAGCGGCAAAAGCACCTTCGTCAATTTCGTCGCCTTGTGCCATGCCGGGGAAGGTTTGAACGATGCCGACATTAACCTCCGTTACCTGACCCAAGCCTTGCCCGACAAAGAGGGTAAAGACACCGATAAGCCCCAAGCTTGGTCGCAGGGTGCGTTATTGCCCTTGCGCGTGATCCTGCGCGACTTTGCCGCACGGGGCCTGCCCAAACCGGGGCAACCGGCGCATGGCCCGCAGCTTTGGGCATTTGTCGAAGCGGAACTGAAGGCGTGTGACTTGGCGGAATTCGCGCCGCATTTGAAACAAGAACTGCGCGATAAAGGCGGTCTGATTTTGCTGGACGGCTTGGACGAAGTGCCGGAGGCCGAGGCGCGTCGGGGACAAGTCAAACTAGCGATAGAGGAGTTTTGTAAGACTTACAGCCTGTGCCGGGTGCTGCTGACCAGCCGCACCTATGCTTATCAACAACAAGGCTGGCAAATTTCCGGTTTTACCCAAGCGGAACTGCTGCCGTTGGGCGAAGGGCAGATCAAACGCTTCATTGTCCGCTGGTATGCCCACATGGCGGGTTTGCAGCGGATCAAGCCGGAACATGCCGAGGGGCGGGCGGTGTTGCTGCGGCAGGCCATTTTCAGTCAGCCCCGTTTGCGGGAACTGGCGGAACGCCCCCTGCTGCTGACGCTGATGGCAAGCCTGCATGCTTGGCGTGGCGGCGACTTGCCAGATCGCCGGGAACGGCTGTATGCCGAGGCGGTGGACTTGCTGTTATATCTGTGGGAACAGCGCCGGTTGACCCGTGATCAAAAGGGCAACATTGAACTGCTGCAACCGAGCGTAGCCGAATACCTGGGCAGCGATAAAGAGCAAGTCCGCAAGCTATTGGAAACCCTAGCCTATGAAGCCCATGCCGCGCAAGCGGGACTGACCGGCACTGCCGACATTGCCGAGGACAGGCTGGTTTCCCAGTTGCTGGCAATAGCCGACAATCCCGATGCAAAACCGAAGCGTTTAGTGGAGTATCTCCGTGACCGGGCAGGATTGCTCACGGCACGGGCCAATGGCATTTATACGTTTGTCCACCGCACCTTTCAGGAATATCTGGCGGCTTGCCATCTGACCGATGACAATTATCCTGACAATATCGCCGAACTGGCCCGATCAGCGCCCGACCGTTGGCGGGAAGTGGCGTTGCTGGCGGGTGCGAAGGCGGGGTCCGGCACCAAGTCGGCGGTGTGGAGTCTGGCCGATGCGCTGTGCTGCCTAGCCCCTCATGAGCATGGCACGGTAGATGACGAATGGGGGGCGTTGTTGGCCGGGCAGTTGCTCATCGAGTCAGCCGACCTTGCCTCGCCGAGTCCGGCCAACCGGGCCAAGCTAGACAGAATCAAGGCTTGGCTGGTGCGGGTGACGGGTGGTTCGGGACTGGTGGCGCGGGAGAGGGTGTTGGCCGGAGACCTACTCGCCAGCCTAGGCGACCCGCGCACGGAAGTCACCGGGATTGATGCAATGCAATTCTGCTATGTTCCGCACGGTGCATTTCTGCTGGGCAGCAACGACCAGGACAAGCTGGCTTCCAGTGACGAAAAGCCCCAGCATCAGTGTTCCATCCCCTATGGCTACTGGCTGGCCCGCTTTCCCGTCACCGTCGCCCAGTTCCGTTTATTTCTGGAACAGACTGGCACTCAACCCGGCAACCCGGATTGCCTGAATGGGCCAGCCAATCACCCGGTGGTTTGGGTCAGTTGGCATGAGGCTATGGCATTTTGCCGGTGGCTGACGGATCGATGGCAAGCCCTAGGTTGGCTACCGGACGATTGGTCGGTTTCCCTGCCCAGCGAGGCGGAATGGGAGAAGGCCGCCCGTGGCGGTTTGGAAATACCGGTCAAGCCCCTGATCCAGTCGCTTCCCTCACTCGTAGGACGGCAACCCCTTGCCGTCGCGACAAGTCCGGGGTTCTGTCGGCATGGGGATGCCGACCTACCGCTGTTGCCATTGCAAGCCAATGACCGACCTTCCCGCATTTATCCATGGGGAGGGAGCGAGGCAGACCCGGAAAGGATGAACTTTGATGGAACTGGCGTTGGCCGCACTAGTGCCTTGGGCAGTTTTCCGCATGGTGCTACGCCTTAGGTGATTTCCAATAATGAATCCACCAAAACCGAAATGAATTGTCCACGAAAATCACCAACAATTCCTCCACAAATCACCTTGCCAAGCTGGAGCTTGGCGTTCCTTCTGGGAGCGCCAAGCCCCAGCTTGGCCTTTGGATGGGATGTTCTTTATTGGATATCACCTTATGGCAACGAGGAGATGTCCGGCAATGTCTGGGAATGGACCCGCAGCATTTATGAAAGCTATCCGTACCCGGAACAGGGGGAAAAACGCCAGCAGCGGGAAGACTTAAAAGCCGAAGGGCGGCGGGTGTTGCGCGGCGGCTCGTTCGGCACCGATCAGAGCTACGTCCGCTGTGCCGCCCGCCGCGACGCCGCCCCCGACGCCCGCGGCGACGACGGCGGGTTTCGTATTGTGTTGTCCCCATTCTTTTAGTCTCTGCTCTTCCCGTTTTTTTGCCGTAGGCCGGAATAAGCCCGTTTGCGGGCGTTTCCGGCAAATGGGTAAGGGGCTTCGCGGAGGAATGCCGGAAACGGTCGCAAGGCGACCCTATTCCGGCCTACATTTGGATTCTTTCTACTGGTTCCCAAGCTCCTGCTTGGGAACCCTTGCTTTTTCAAGCTCCAGCTTGCCTTGGCTTGGGAAGCAGAGCTTCAAAGGCCGCGTTCCCAAGCCGGAGCTTGGGAACGAGCATAAACCTGTGAGGGTAGTCCCATGAAAACCGAAACCAAACTTTACAACCCATTCGACCACTTGCTTGACGAGGCCGACATGGGCGAATACCTGACCCAAGCCTTCATGGACGAAGACCCTAGCCTGTTCGTCACCGCCTTGGGCCACGTCGTCATGCATCGGGGCGGTGTCGCCAAGCTTGCCGAGGAAACCGGGCTGAACCGGGAAAGCCTTTACAAAACCCTGTCCGGCAAGGTCAAACCGAAATGGGAGACAGTGCAAAAGATCGTCAAGGCGTTGAAGTTGCAGGTTCGACTGGCGGCGTAACCCTCCAGAATACCGAATTAAATCTATGCTTGGCGGGCTGCCTAGTGAGTTGTTGGCTATGATTGACCAGCAATTCTCATTATGAGGCAAATCGTTGAAACATAACCCGTCATTCCTGCCGGGAAGCAGGACAAATCGGCAGGACAGCCGATTTGCACGGTTCCGCCGCCCGTAGGGTTTGGGGCACGGATGCCCCAAATGCATCCAGTCACAGGGACGGGAAACTTGATTTCGCTAACGCGGCTTAATCAGACACTTACGCAATCGACCCGTTACCGTCCATGGCTCTGGATTCCGGCATCCATGCCGGAATGAGTGCGCCCGTGAGGGCATATCATCAACATGGTGCAAGTCCATGTCAAGGGAAGCTATCAACCTTGTAGCCGAAGGTAACTGCGTCGCCGCGAGGCGGGGTGGGGAGCAACCCGAGGCGAAAGACCGGTCCGTAGGATAACGAACCCGATTCGGCGGGGTGTGGCGGCGAGCCTGCTCATTTATGGCGAAGCCTGAAACTCACAGGCCACGTTGCAGATGGCGACAAACGATGGTCTGGCGCACCGTGTGGTTGGGGGCGGAACGGTCAGAAGGTGATATGCAGTAAGCGGGGATACCTGCCGCCGGGGTGAACGGCGGCAGGAGTCAGAACCCCCATAGTACCGCAAATCGGAAGCGGTCGCGGCAAGGCGAGGATATTGTGGCACCGGCGGGAAACCAGCCGGACAACAGAGAAGACAAACACGAGCCTAAACCATGACCGGTGAAGATGGTAACGGACGGGCAGCAAAACCGTCAATAGGGAAGGGGGGTAGGAAGGTGGATGCGTGAAAGACAAAGAGAGGCAAGAATGAAGACAGCACCGACAGTGCCCAATGGGGCTAAACAAGGCGCAGAAACCCACGGGATACCAGGGGTGGAAGCCTCAATCTGGACGGAACGCATGGTGTCCGCGCTGGTCAACGGCGTGGAAGGGGGCAAGTGGTACAGCCTGATGGACAAAGTGTGCGCACCCAAGACGCTGGCGCTGGCTTGGGAAAGAGTCAGGGCCAACAAAGGCGCGGCGGGTGTGGATGGGCAAAGCGTGGAAAGGTTCGAGGCCAAGGCGGGAACGTATCTGGCGGAACTGGCCGAGCAGCTACGGGAAGGGACATACCGGCCCGAAGCGGTGAAGCGGGTGGAGATACCGAAAGGTGACGGCCAGACGCGGCCATTGGGGATACCGACGGAGGTGTTTTTCTCGCCGCGAGCCTTGATGCGGCTTTCGGAAACCACTGGACTTGCCCGTTGCAGCAAGATGTCGCGGACGGACGGAATGTACACCGCCTTGATGTCTGTGTCCGACCCAGGCGTTGCAGTCCCGTACAGATGGGAGCCTACTTTCATCTGGACAATCTTGATCCCGTTCATTTTAACCTTAAAAAAAGCGATTGCATGAAAATCAAAGCGGATTTGTTGGTGTTAAACGATGGCCACATCATGAACCAATAGCCCAAAACAGACAAAACATTTATCATCAGCCAGTCGAGAGTTTGAATTTTGAAGATCAAGAGCAACGATCATGAGTCAAGCGAAACCGGCCCGACATAAACTTCTCCTTATAACCGCAAGCTCTCCAGAAATTCGTAGGGTACGCCGAACGCGTGTGTTGAACTTTCAGCAGATAACCATGCCCTATTTAGCCGCCTTGGCCCCGGTTACTTGGGAGGTCTTTCACATTGATGAAGCCGTAACGCCGGTTGATGCTTCTTTGGATGTCGATCTAGTCGGTATCACCTTTCATACGCCAAGCGCTTTCCATGTGTATGGCCTAGCCACGCAATTTCGGAGACGGGGAATTCCGGTCGTGTTAGGGGGGCCGCATGTGACATTATTGCCCGAAGAAGCTCAAAAGTACGCGGATGTGATCTTTGTTGGTGAAGCAGAAGCCCATTGGACACAGTTTTTGAAAGACTTTGAACAGGGGAAGCATGCATGCCGATACAGTTCAAGCATTCCGCCAACGCTAGAAAACGCCCCGATGGCGAGGAAGGACTTGTTTCATCGCCGTGACTATACGGCTGGCAGGCTGTTCGCCACGCGGGGGTGTGCTTATGGATGCGATTTCTGCACCCTGGCCTTGATGTATCAGCGCAAGGTCCGCAAGCGCCCTTTGGCATCGGTAGCGGCGGAGTATGCTTCCTTCCCCGGAAAGGTGATCATTTTTTGGGACGATAATCTGGCAAACGACCTTGAATATGCCAAGGCTCTTTTTCGGGCCATTGAACCCTATGGGAAATGGTGGAGCAGCCAAGCAAGTGTTCATGCGGGCGAAAATGAGGAGTTTCTTGAGTGGGCCGCGCGTAGCGGTTGCAAACAACTGTTTATTGGCTTGGAATCCATATCCCAGTCTAGCATGAACGAAGTCCATAAGCGATTCAACTGCGTAGAGGAATATGCAAGGGTGATCCAGCGCATTCATTCTTACGGAATTGCGGTTCAGGCCGGTATCGTATTTGGATTTGACCATGACACGGAATCGATTTTCAGTGAGACGCTGGACTTTCTGGAAACGGCAGGCGTACAAAATGCAACGTTCAACATCCTGACCCCTTACCCTGGGACGCGCCTGTTTAAGCGACTGGAGGCGGAAGGGCGGATATTGACGCGGGATTGGAGCAAGTATAATGGTCGTGAGGATGTGGTTTTTCAGCCGATGCGGATGAGCCCGGATACTTTGCTGGAGGGATATCAGTATGCCAATCGGCGATTCTATTCCCCCCAGAGCGTGATTCGGCGTTTGTCGCGCTCTCCAGTGGGATTGTGGTGGACTTTGCCATTGAATATTGCATACACGCTGGCCTATTTTTTAGGGAGGCAAGACCGTGTTCACACCTCTTCCAAACCGAATGGTTGATCTTGTGTTCGAGAGCTTCGACATCACCCCCCTCGTCAGGTTGCGCGACTTGCCCTTAATGTTCGAAATTCACCGGCAATGGTTGGTAAAAATAGAATCAGGGGATAGAATTGATGCCAACATAAGAAAAGCCTGTAGGTCTTGCGATCTACAGGCTTTTTTCTTTTTTGACTAAAGCAAATGTTGCAAAATGTGACTTTCGTGTGCCTATCTTAATGCAACATATTGATTTATTTGGTGGAGGCGGCGGGGATTGAACCCGCGTCCGCAAATCCTCCGCCTTTGGCTCTACATGCTTATCCGACTCTTTGGTTTTAATCGGCCTCCGCCCGAGCGGCAGGGAGGGCGACCGACGATTCCGGTGTTGTTTAGCGCATCCACCCCGGAAGAGCTTCAGCGCGAGCTTACAATTGGATTACCCCCGCAGCAACAGCCTATAAGCGGGCGACTGTGCAGAGGCTAGCTGACTTAAGCAGCTAGAGCGTAGTTGTCGTCGTTGGCAACTAATAGTTTGCAGATGGTTTTACGAGGTATCCTGCACCTCGGCATGCACCTTGGGTTTTGTGATCCACGTCGAAGCCATGTCGCCCCCGGTGTATCTCTACAGATGTAGACAGAAAACTTGTCAAATAGTTTATAACAAGTGTATTTTTTTATAGCATGGTGCGGATGGTCGGATTTGAACCGACACGACTTTCGTCACCACCCCCTCAAGATGGCGTGTCTACCAATTTCACCACATCCGCTTAAAACTCGTCACTTAACCCCCGGGGTCTTGTTTGGCAAGGCCGGCGGTTGATCGGGAAGATCGCTCTTCGGAGGGGCCGTGACCGGCTGACTGCTTGTCGGAGGAAGATCGGACTTGATCTGCTCAGATGCCGGAATGTCTAGAATATTATGCCCCTTATTATCCTGCCTAGCACCTAAATATGCAAGAAGTATACTGGTCGAAAAGAATAAAGCCGCCAAAATAGCTGTGGTGCGCGATAGGAACGAGGCCGTTCCCCGAGCGCCGAAAACAGTATTTGAGGCTCCGCCACCAAAACCAGCACCCGCATCGGCACCGCGCCCCTGCTGAAGCAAGACTATGCCAATGATCGCCAAAGCTACAATGACATGTAAAACGGTTAGCGCTTGCATCATAGTACACCTAGGCAGAATGACATATTTTCAGGAATGAGTTTGCATCCAGCGAGGCGCCACCGATAAGCCCTCCATCAATATCGGGCATGGAAAACAATGCTGCGGCATTGTCAGGCTTTACGCTGCCGCCATACAGGACTTGAAGATTTTCCGCGACATCGGAATCCAATCTGGCAATGCGGGACCGGATCCAGCAATGGACCTCCTGTGCTTGCTCCGTGCTTGCCGTTCTACCAGTGCCAATTGCCCATACCGGCTCGTAGGCGATGACTGCCTTGGCCAAAGATGCGACGCCTGCCGTATTCAAGACTGCGTCCAACTGTTCTCCAATCACATCAAAGGTTCGCTCAGACTCGCGCTCTTCAAGTATTTCGCCTATGCACAGGATCGGGATTAAGCCATGTTCGATGGCTTTGGCGTAGCGGGCTGCGACCAGAGCGCTAGACTCTCCATATATAATGCGTCGCTCGGAATGACCGACGATTGCCAGTCGGCAACCGAATTCTTTTAGCATCAGTGCCGAAATTTCGCCTGTAAACGCGCCTTCGTCCTGATCTGCCACGTTCTGCGAACCCAACAGAACCGAACTGCCTTGCAATGCAAGGGCTACCTCGGGAAGATGGACGAAGGGCGGGCAAACGCCTACATCGGACTTCAAATCCTGCCCTAAGCCCTTGAGAATATCGTCCAGCAAGGCGCGAGACTTTTCGCGGCTACCATTCATTTTCCAATTACCAACCACCAAAGAACGACGCATTTTATGTCCTCCGCGAATTAAAAACGTTTATTTTATACAATTCAAATGTTTAAATCAACGGTCAAAGTTCGTTCAGGCCAACAATCCATTAGGTCATGCGCAGAAAAAAAACTTAAGTATTATTATCAACCTTGACAGTTGGCGTAAATGATGTGACAATCAGAACCATTTTAACTTAATTAAATCAGATAATGATTTACAGCGTTTTCTATATCTATTAGTTACTTATTTAATGTACATACATTTCGGCAAAGGGTTGCCGACCTACTGCGTAACTAGGGCCGTAGGGCGGCAACCCTTTGCCGCCAACGATAAACAAAGTAATCAATTGATATTAAAAACGCTGTAATTTATATTCTATTATTATATATCACGACACTATTGAAATAATATGATACAAACCACAGTCAAACAAATCCTCATGAGAAATTTAAACCTTTGTGGTCAAGCTGAAGAAATGACGATGTCAAGCCCATTGCTAGGTGCAATACCAGAACTAGACTCAATGGCCGTGGTAAGCATAATTACTGCATTGGAAGAAGATTTCGCTTTTACGATAGATTATGATGAAATTAGTGCTGATAATTTTAAAACTTTAGGAAGTTTAATTTCTTTTGTTGAAAAAAAGCTACATGGGTAAGTCCGTACTGAAGAGACTTGATGTTTGTCCATCAGTATGAAACAAAATAAGTCTGGGCAACTTCCGTGCTGTGGAGGGAATTTTATCGCCCTATGTATATGTTGCTTGGTGCTGTTTTTTTCAAATTATACAGCGCAAGCCGAGGAAGTGTTTGTCACCGTAAAAAGAGGGACGCCCGCCACAGTTCCTACTTCTCGGTACGTTTTGTCAGCAATTTTTGGGATGCGATTGACAACATGGCCGGACGGATCGGCTATAAGGGTTTTTGTATTGCCTGATGACAACCACACCCATTCCCTGTTTTGTAAACAGATACTTCAAATCTTTCCTCATCAACTTCGAACCGCATGGGATAGGCTCGTCTATTCGGGTACAGGGCAAGCTCCTGAGGTTTTAGGATCAGAACTAGAATTACGGACTCGCATAGCAAACACTCCAGGCGCAATTGGCTATTTGACAAAGGAAAACCTTGATGAATCAGTTGCCATTCTCCCAGTTGAATAATCTGAGTGCTTCTTTGAAATGCCATGTAAGGCATTCTCAACCCATGGCTATTAAAGCATTAATTTATTACCTTTTGTTTTTACCATTTGGCATGCAAGGTAAAGCTTTTGAGCTTTTTGATAGCGTTCAAGTTCACGGATTCGCATCCCAGGCTATGTTTTTGACTTCGGGGAACAATATGTTTGGACCTAGCATTTCAAATCCAGGCTTCGATTTTACTGAACTCGGCATTAACGGCTCTTGGTTGCCTTTGCCAAATTTACGGCTTTCAATGCAAATTCTTTCCCGGCGTGACGGTGCCTGGAGCAACGGTTCCCCAGTACTCGACTTTGGACTAATGGACTATAGTTATAACTTTACTAGTGACTACCGCCTTGGTATTCGAGCCGGACGGGTGCGCCAACCCTACGGCCTGTATAATGACACACGCGATGTTGCTTTTACACGTCCCAGCATACTTTTGCCCCAATCAATCTATTACGAAGGGACAAGGGACTTCACTATCTCAGCGGATGGTTTGTTGGCCTATGGTGAAATACGAAAGCCTTGGGGAAATTTGAATTTGGAATTGTTCGGCGGTTATGCACGTACTGATAACAAAGAGACACAATATTCATTCATACAACAAACCTACTATGGAACGCTTGCATCCGACCCTGGCTTTGTTGGTAGATTAAGTTATGAAACATATGACGGGGCTCTGCGTCTGGCACTGTCTGGTGCGTATACTTCTATGAGGTACAAACCAAACCCTTCTGGGGATAACTTGCCAAGAGGTAATATAGGTTTTGATCCCATTCTTATATCTGCTCAATACAATACCGAAAAATGGACATTTAGTAGTGAGTATTCCTATAACTTTTTCTCCAATTCTGGTTTTGGTCCACCCCTTGATTTTAGCACTAATGGTGAAAGTTATTACTTTCAGGCTGCTTATCGGTTTGCCCCAAAATGGGAGTTAATGGGGCGTTACGAAGCTTATTATCCAAATGTCGATGATGAGAGCGGAAAAGCGTTCCACCAAAAATACGGACAACCAGCGTATACACAATTTGCGAAGATTTTGACACTCGGCTTACGCTATGATATTACTCCATGGATGATGGTTCGTGCCGAATACGATTATACCAATGGCACCGCCCTGCTCACTCCCCAAAGCACACTGAATGCCCAAACAGGAAATCCAGACTATTTTAATACAGTGCAATATTGGAATACGTTTGGATTTCTTGTGTCTTTTCGTTTTTAAGCACGTTTTATAATTCGCAGGGGTTTATAGTAATGCGAAAATCAGGAAATGTAGGCATATTTATTAGTCTTAAATGGAAAGCCTTGTTATTGACGAGCCTCATTTTATTAATGGTCACTGGTGCATTTATTACTTTAAATTATTTGGAATTGCAAAATCAGCTTAATGAACGGCGTGAAGGCTTGCAAAAACAATATTCCCTTCAAGTTCAGGCATTGCTTAACCAGTTCGGCAATAGACTCTTGATGTTGAGCACATTTTTGGCTTCTATACCACGCACCCAAGAGGCATTTGCTCATCCCCATCAAAAAATTAACAGTAAACATTTCGACCCATTGCGTTATGGGCTTGAATTAAACATGGGGATAGAAATCGCCACCTTAGTACCCATTGGTGGCAAAGGACTCGAGCAACAGATCCATGCTGATAACGTTGCGCTAAACCAGAACATATATGCAAATGTCGACACTGTCATCGCCACTGAAAAGCCTGCTTCTGTCATTGATTGCTCTAACAATTGCCTACAATATGCAATTGCGCCCGTTTTGAAACACAGCGGTGCTTTAGGTGCAATTGTCATCGGTGCGTCCCTTGCCGATGTCATTCTTGATTTTAAAGGTGTGTCAGACACCGACATAGGACTAATAGTACAATCCCAATCACCTACCAAAGACATTGCTCGCTGGATAGCACCTTGGAAAAGCAATATGGTGGCATTAACCAATTTCAACAAAAATATTGATTTGATGCGGAGTGTTTCCAATGTCAACAGTAACTTGGATTCCTTTAACAAGGGCATCAAGTTCAACTACCAAGACAGGCAATATCAAATTCGAATATTCCAATTAGCAGGGTTCAAACAAACAGAAAAGGCGTATTTAGCTATAATTGCTGACATTACTGATGCCATGCAACATATTAACCAAGCAACCACCCGCAGTATATACATAGGTGTTAGTGGTTTTTTGTTTTCCGAAATATTTCTTTTATTTATCCTTTGGTCTCCCATGTCAAGCCTACGGCGATCAACGGAAAACCTCCCATTGCTTGCACATGGGGAATTTGACAAGGTACGCAAAGCGATTTCAAGCCATCAAAAAAATCGCATTATTGGCGATGAGGTTGACGTACTCAATGAAACTGCTATTTCTCTATTCCATCAGTTGGAATATTTGAATCTTGAGATAGCCAACCGAATGGATGAAATAATCCGTGAAAAAGAATTTGTAAACAATGTCTTAGACACAGCCAAAGCAATAATTCTAACTCAAAATGCCCAGCAAACTATTCTTATGGTCAATCCATATGGTTGCGAGTTAATGGGTTACCAACAGGATGAATTGCAAGGAATGATTTTCACTGATTTGATGTCACAACAACAACATGAGCAAGCATCTGCTGCTTTGAAAGCATTAGCCGTGGGTGAATTTGAGCATGTTGAGCTTGAAAGTGATATTAATTCAAAAGACAATTCCACTCTAAATATTGTTTGGCAACACTCCAAACTGAAATCAAACATACTAGATAGCCCCGTCATTTTATCCGTAGGCATGGATATTACTGCAAGAAAGAAAGCTGAATTGCGACTAGCTTGGTTGGCTGACCATGACTCTTTGACTGGACTTTACAATCGCCGCCGTTTTGAACAAGAGCTCGAAGATGCGATTGCCTCTGCAATACGCTATCAGCAAACGGGTGCCTTGTTATTCTTTGATCTCGATCAATTCAAATATGTCAATGACAGCAGCGGCCACGCCGCGGGTGACCGTTTATTAGTCATGTTAAGCAACCAAATACCTCATATATTGCGGGAAGCTGACATCATTGGAAGACTCGGTGGCGATGAGTTCGGCGTTATCTTGATCCATGCAAACGCATCTGTGGCTACTCATGTTGCAAAGAAAATCCTCGACAATATTAGAGAAACCGAGTTTCGAGTAGACGACCGTGTCCATAGAATATCAGCAAGTATTGGTGTAGCACTTTTCCCCGAACATGGTACGGATGTTAAAAACTTATTAGCCCGCACAGATCTTGCAATGTATCATGTCAAAGAAACTGGAAGGGGCGGATGGTATTTATTGTCGGCTGATGACCTTATTCATAAGGTAATGCAAGAACGAGTGTTTTGGAAGCAACGAATTGAAATTGCTTTAGCCGAAAAACTTTTCGTTTTGCATGTCCAGCCTATTGTAAATATTAAAACTGGATTGACTAGCCATTACGAAGTATTGTTGCGTATGCGCGGAGATAAAGATACTCTTATCGCACCTTCAAACTTTATTGAAATAGCCGAGAACACTGGACTTATCCATGCGTTGGACCGCATGGTGCTTTCCGAAGCAGCTATGCAACTAGCCACAATGAATGAACTTGGAAAGGCAATAACGTTGACCATAAACTTATCGGGCCATGCATTCACTGACCCCGAGTTGTTAAATCACGTCAAAAAAGTAATACATGATAATAATCTAAATCCCAGACAGATTATTTTTGAAATGACGGAAACCGCTGCAATATCCGACTTTGATTCCGTGCTACGCTTAATGCAAGAGATCAATGCGATTGGTTGCCTTTTTGCATTGGATGATTTTGGAACTGGATTTTCTTCATTTTCTTACTTGAGGCAATTACCCTTCGAATTTATAAAAATTGATGGGTCGTTTATTCGTAATCTCCGCACTCGGCCAGATGACCAAGTATTGGTCAAGGCAATAGTCAATATCGCAGAGGCTTTCAATAAAAAAACCATTGCCGAACAGGTCGAGGATGCCGAAACGCTTGCCTTTTTGAAAGAAATTGGAGTCGATTATTCGCAAGGCTATTACACCGGCAGGCCAGTAGAAATATCTAAGGCTTTTCGTGCGCTTATTGAGGGGAATGCTGTATAACATGAATCTTTCTTATTACCCAATACCTAGTTCAGACGAGTGCCTTCCGTTGGTTCGGCGTGGCTTTGAATATGGATGGATTGAAGTCAAAAAACGCCCGCCCATCCCCGATGTCTCCGAGGTGAAAAAGGCGTGGCATAACCACTCAGCTATCTTCCTGCCCGCCATCTTGACCGATGTCTTACCCTTATTCCAAACAGACATCGCTTTAGCCCATAACCTAGTGGAGGAAATCCAGCAGGGGGCCGATTTTTCAGAATTTCTGGAATCTGAACATTACGACCGGCGTTTGCAGCCATCCTTCGATCTAGCAGGGGCAAGCTTTGAGGATAACGACGACCAGGGAATCGAGAAAGTGATTTTCGATGCCTGGGAGGGAGACGAAATGGTTGCCGATAATCTTTGGTGCAAGGCATCATGGTTGTCTTTCGATGAGGAGGACGGAAGCCTGAGGTTCCGCTTTTCATTTGGTTTTGAAGGATATGAGGACGTGGCTGCCGACCCGATACGGCAAGAATGGGCCGCAAAGCTGACTGACGCAATTTTCCCGGAATCGGCTGCGGTGACTTCCCACCCCGACCTTAATGCGCTCTTGCAAACAGTGCTGGATTGCGGATGCGTTCGGTTCATGGAGCGCATCGTCTATTTCAACGCACCCAATGGCGGAGCGCAAATGCACCATGATGTCGAACGCGGCCATGAAGGTGTTGTGTTTGCCCAATTGAGCGGCTCGACATTCTGGCTGGCCTTGGCCAAGCCCAAGCTATTGGATGAGATTGATGCATTTCTGGCGATGGCCCCTATGGATAAATGGCCGCAGTTACGCAAGCTCGCCGCCGACCGGCAGGCCTTGTCGGATTATCTGGAAGAACGCGACCATGAATGGGCCGAGGACTTGATCGACCGGACCCCCGAGTTTTTCCGCCATTTGATCGATCGCGGCTATGCCCATGTGTTGGAACCTGGCGATGTGCTGTTAATGCCGCAATCATCGCTTGAAACATGCGTTTGGCATTCGGTTATTTGCCTGGGTGATGAGGCTGGGGAAGGGTTGAGTTTTGCGTTGAAGAAAAATTAATCACCGATCCCGGCTGCGAGTAATATTTCGTCAATGTCCACCCCCCCTGACGTATCTATAGCCAGGGTGAAAGGAATTTCTTCGGCTTGTAGGGGGTTGGCTTTGGTGGCTTGAAGTGCCAATACTTCTTGGCTAGCCTCTGAAGGGTCGTCCCCGCGCAATAGCCTTTCGGCAATGCGACTTGACAAGACCGCTTCGGAAGCACGGAAGTCCAAGATGACAAAGCCCACGCCCAGGCGGTTGGCTAGTTCGCGGCAGTGGCGGCGGTTCTCGGAAACCAAGTAAGTTGCATCCAGTAGGACGTTAAAGCCTGATTGCAACAAAATTTCGGCATGCCGGAGCAACAAGCCATAGGTATTTCGGGTCATGGCCGGGGAATAAATGCCGTGTTGAAGTTTCGACTGGCTGCGATCCTGCGCATCCAAGCCGGCGAGCCGTTTGCGCTGTATGTCGGAACCGATGCGGATAGCCGGCAACCGTTCGGACAAGGCTTTGGCAACAGTTGATTTGCCACTGCCGGAAAACCCATGGGTGATTAATAGGACTGGAGCCTTTTGTTGGATCGCGTCGAGTGCATAATCCAAATAGCGATGACATTGGACTTTAAGGCGTGACTGTTCGCCCGGGTCGGCCGCCTGCCCTAGGCTTAGCGCGACAACCTTGGCGCGTACCAATGCGCGGTAGACGCAATAGAAATTCAATATCTGCAGTCCGGGATAATCGCCGCTGAGTTCCACATAGCGGTTCAACAGCCGCCAAGCCAGATATCGCCATCCTCGCTCATCGATATCCATGAACAGGAAAGCGATATCGTTCATGCAGTCAATCCAACGCAAGTCTTCGCTGAATTCGATGCAATCGAAAGGAACCAAAATCCCGCCGAGTAGCACTAGATTTCCGCTATGCAGGTCGCCATGACACTCGCGGACGAAGCCGGCATTTTTCCTGGCTTGGAACACTTCCGAAAGCCGTGCGAATTCAGCCTTAGTCCATGACAGCAAGTCGTTAAGCAACTCAGCCCTATCACCGCACAGGCGCAGAAGATGATCGAAATTATGTTCGGCGGCGGCTAGTATCTTTTTTGGGCCGCCATGCGGATCATTGGCTTCGGCACAGTCGGCCTTGCCATGGAAATCGGCCAAAGTTTGTGCCAGCACGTCAATCTGGGCGGTTGTCAGGCGGTTTTGTTCGAGCAATCGGTCTGCTAGGCTGGACTCGTCAAACTGTTTCATCTTGACGGCGTACTCCAAGGCCGGTCCGCTGCCGTCGAAGCCGATTTGGCCGGGTTTGCCGGTGATTGCGACCACCGCTTCGTATAGAAACGGGGCGAGTCGGCGATTTAATCTAAGCTCTTCTTGGCAGAATCTTTGTCTCAAAGCCAAGGTGGAAAAATCCAAAAATCCGAAATTGACCGGTTTCTTGATTTTGTAAGCGGTTTCCCCGGTCAGTAATACCCATGAAATATGAGTCTCCACCACACGAACGCCCACTGTTTGGCTCCCATGCAGGGACGGGTTGCACAGTTCTTGGATTAATGGCGGTAGCGTAGGGACCATTTAGGGGGCACTGAATTTAATATAAGACCGACTCGGTTTTAAAAACCGAGTCGGTCTGGCGTGATCGAGTCGGTCTGGCGTGATAATGCTTTGGCATTGACGGTAGGACAGGTTCAGTCATTATTTTTGATAAGCAAGTTGCCCTCTTCAATTTTCAGCGTCTTTTCACCGCGCATCACCGCGTTCAATTCATCCCCCACCATGGTTTTTCTCCAGCCATGCTGCAAACGTGCATGGGGGTCGCCGTCGAACAATTGTTCCAAATCCTTGCGGCTGGCTAAGATGGCGGGATTGAGGGTGTTTTGCGCGGCTCGCAAGCGAACGACGGCCATCAACAAATCCAAGACGGACTCCTGCTCAACGGTTTTCTTGTCTGCACGGGTTTTGCGGTCCAAAGGGGCAGGAGGATGGCTGGAGGCTTCTTTTATCAACCGGCAAATGACAGCCCCATGCCGCTTTACGACACGCTCGTCGATTCCTCGCACCAATTTAAGTTCTTCAAGGGTGATGGGTTGCTGGCGTGCCAAGTCAAGCAGCGTGTCATCTTTGATTACCCAGCCGCGCGGCAAATCTTGGCTGTGGGCGGTTTGCTCGCGCCACGCCGCCAATGTTTGGACAATCGAAAGCGGTTTGTTTTTCAGTTGATTGGCCCCGCCAATCCGCTGCCAAGCGGACTCCGGCGGGTTCTGGTAGTTGGAGGGTTCGAGCAATTCCTTGAAATCATCAACTAGCCAAGACAGCCTTCCCAGTTTTTCCAGCCGTGGAAGCATGGCGAGATAGGCTTGCTCCAGATAAATCACATCGTCCGCCGCGTAGCGGAGTTGTTCCGGGCTTAACGGCCTTCGCGTCCAATCAGTGCGGCTGTGGGATTTTGTCAGGTTGACACCGAGCAGTTCAGCCACCATGGAAGCGTAGCTGATTTGTTCCCCCAAGCCCAACAGCGGGGCCGCGATTTGGGTGTCGAACACTGGTCCTGGTAATTTGCCGCATAAATGGTAAAAAATCTCCAAGTCTTGGCGGCCCGAGTGGAATACCTTGGTGATGCCTGGGTCATAAAGAATCTCGAACAATGGGTCTAGCGATTCCAGTGCCAACGGGTCTACGCATGCCACCACCTCGTTGGCGGCGATTTGCAACAGGCAAAACTTGGGGAAATAAGTCTTCTCGCGCAGGAATTCAGTGTCTAAGACGATCCATGGGGAAGAGGCGATTCGTTCGCACAAGTCGTGCAATTGGTCTGGGGTGTCGATGTACAGGGGAGGGATGGGCATGTTTAAGTTCAATAAATGGGGAGAATGGATAAGATTATATACTCACAGCGTTTTTAATCATTACCCCCTTGTCATTCCAGTATAGCCCAAAATTGCGGCCAAGTTGGCCGCGCTCCCAGGAAAAGCAGCAATTCTCAGTTTGGCATGACCGGCGGGTTAGTCGGCTAAACCGAGTCGGTCTTGATGTTGTGTCCAAGGACTAAGGGGCTGCTTCCAAGACCGACTCGGTTTTCCCCACACTTTGAGCCAAACTGAGAATTGCTGCAGGAAAAGGCAGCACTGCCATTAAGTTAAGCGTTTAATCGGAACGCCAAGCCCCAGCTTGGCATCGGGCAATTCTCATTTTGAACCGAACCGGGCGGGTTTGGAACCCGCCCCTACGAATTGATGTCCCGTATGCTGTTTATAATGCATTGATAATTCGGAATTAAATTTCTTACGTAGGGGCGGGTTCCAAACCCGCCCATATAATCTTTGCCAAAATGAGAATTGCTGCTTGGCATCAGGGTGTGTCGGATGCCGATGATTAATGTGCATGGGCTATCGTCGAAAAACGGCAATGTCCACTGTAGAGGCTACAAGATGCTGAACGAGGTTGTAGAAGATGATGGGCAACATCACTTGCGGGTGGTCGGCCAAGGCCATTGATGCGATCACCAGCCCCGTCCCATTGTTGTTCATCCCCAGCCCGAACATCAGCGAAACCGTTTCTTTATGGTCGGAATGGAAAACCCGCGCCAGCAGATACCCTGAAGCGAAAGCGACGATGCAAAGTGCGATGACGATTGCCAGCATGACGGCCAGAAAGTCGGGGTCGGGTTGGGACAGCGCAGTGGGCAGCGCCAGAGAGGCGTTCGAGTAGTTGAGCAAGACCAAAACGCCGAAGTTTATGAGCTTCAAATACGGCATCACCGCTGTGATGCGATGTTCCCCAACGACCCAACGGGCCAGAATGCCGAGCAGCGAAGGCAGGATGACCCAGGCACCCAGAAAGCTGACGGCCCCGTCGGCGGCGAGTTCGTGCAAGTCGTCGGAATAGTCGCCAGTGGTCACGAAACCGACGGCATGAAGGACCATTGGGGTTAGCAGCGGGCTTAGCAGCGTGGTCGCCAAAACCAGGCCAAGACTCAAGGCGAGGTTGCCATTGGCGTTTTGCGACCATGCGGTCGAGGCTCCGGCGATGGGCATGGAGGCCACCAAGGCAAGGCCGACGAGGATTTGCTGGACCTCTTCGGGGTTGTGCCAGAACCTCATGGCGAAGCTGACCGCCATGATAAAGGCCATGGGTGCCGCCACGTTTCCAAACACGCCGCCCAACAACACCAATGGCTTGCGCAGCATATGCTTCAATTCCGCCGTTCGCACTCCCAAGCCAGCGTTGAACAGCAACGATGCCAGCATGATCGGCGGCAAGGAAAAAACCAGCTTGCCCTGAAACACCGTGACGCTGCCCAGGTTCAAATTGCGAATCCACAGGCCGAATCCCGGCAACACCGCAGCAACAATGTACGATGACACAATGATCCAGATGAAATGGCGATGAATAAAATGGACGATAACCTCGACTGGAGTTGTTGCAGAGGTCATGAAACACTATCCGACAATTTTGCGTGCAACCGCCGAAATTGGATGATTGCCCTATCCGCCCCAATGAGCCTGTCGTCATTTGCTTGGCTGCTATCCAACGGGGTTTGCGTCACCACAACCCGGCGGTCTTGGTCGAGGATAAAGCGGTTGCTCAAGCCTACAAGCAATTCGTAGATTTTTGCCAATAAGGGATTGTTGATGCGGTGGTAAACGCGCACATAATAGCGGGTTTCCCGCTCGTTCACCGGCACAAAGGCGATGAAGTTCTTCATGCGTGGGCTGATGTTCAGCAGCCAGACCCCAGGGAACAAAAAGTGCAGCCCCGGTTCCTTGAGACTGGCAGATTTAGCCAATTCATCCTGGCTGCTGTGTTGCTGGCCTTCGTCACGGGAATTGGTCACCCAAACCTTGATGCCAGAAGCGTCGGCTTCGACATAAGGTCCGTCCACGAAACTCCGCCCGCCCGCGCCGATGGTCGTCTTGTGCACGAAGGCCAGATGGGCGACATCCAGTTGGTTTTCGATGGCACGGGTATAGTGGGCCGGCCAGTCCGCCGTGACCGTCCCGTACCGCCAACCGCTTTCCAGTTCCGGGAAATACGGTAGCGGCGGATAAGTTTCCCGCGCCTTGCCCAGCCAAAGCCAAATGAGTCCATGTGCCTCGCGGAGCGGGAAACTCGCCACCTCCATCCCCTTGGGGATTTTCCCCTGTCGGCCATTGGCGGGAATGTGGCGGCATTGTCCTTTGGCATCGAATTCAAACCCGTGGAAAGGGCAAACCAACCGGTCTTGGGAAACTTTACCATTGCTGAGTGACGCCCCTAGATGCGGGCAGCGGTCAGGGTGAGCGTGGGGCATTCCATCGTCAGTCCGCCAGAAGGCCAGTTTTTGCCCCAGGCGCTCGAATGCAACCGGCTTGCGACCGATCTCACGGCTTTCCAGGACAGGATACCAAAGGTTTTCGATAAGTCGCATCGTCGGGTTCATGCTCCAAAGGTTCTCCATAGTGGGGCTTCCTTGCGGTAAACGCCGAAAACAAGTGCTGTACAGCACCCATTATGACGTGTGAAGTATATCAAACCAAGACGACGGTGGAAGGGATGTTCAAAGCCTAGGGTCGATTCCAGTCAGCGCTTTTCGACCACTTCCTCCATCAAAATGTCGAACTCGTTGAAGGCAAGGTTCAAGCTAAGTTTCAAATTGAGGATGCAGGCCAGGGTAGTGCTGGTGAAGATGCACAGCATGATGGCGATTTGGTATTTGACCGCCGTCCACGGTTCGCCGCCGCCGAGAATCTGCCCAGTCATCATCCCCGGCAGGGTGACAAGCCCCATCGTTGCCATGTAGGCCAATCCAGGATTGACCGCCGCCTTGACCGCTTCGCGGAAATAGGGGCGGACGGCTTCCCAGCGGGTCGCACCCAGCAACAGGTAAGTCAGGTATTCATTTTCGTTCTTGCGCAGCCCGGTGTAGAAACGCTCCAGTGCGATGACATTGCCCTGCAAGCAGTTGCCGAGGATCATCCCAGTCAATGGCACGAGGTAACGGGCATCGTACAGCAACGGCGGCTGGATTACGAGCAGCAACAAATAGGCGGTTGAAAACACCACGCTGGCCGCCACTGCCATGAAGGTCGCCAGAAAGAAATAACGCCGCTTCAACCCGGCCCGCCGCAGGATGGTCAAGTCGGCGACCACCAGCATCACCACGATCCACAGGCCGTTCAGCCAAGGGTCGTTGAGGGTGAACAGGGTTTTCAGGTAAATACCTACCAAACCTAGTTGAACCGTCATGCGCAACAGGCTAACGGCGATGACTTGGTTCAGCTTAAGGCCGAGCAGACTGATCAACAGCCAAGGCAACAGTACGACACCGAACAGCGTCGCCATCTGGGTCATGCCAATGTCAAGCGTCCCCATTTCTTTTCTCCTCCGTTATATTTCCCCCCTCCAAGTCAAACACGCGCCCGCAAAGTGCGACCCAATCCGAGTCATGCGCCACTGACAGGACAGTCAGCTTGGGGTCGGCAAACACGTCGAATACGGCCTGCTTGCTCTCGACATCCAGTGCGCTGGTCACTTCGTCCAACAGATACAGGCTTTTGCCCAACAGCAGTCCTCGAGCCAAGGCAATGCGCTGCTTCTCCCCACCCGAGACCCGGCTACAGTCTTGGCTCAGAATCGTTTCCGGCAGATGGAGGGTGCGCAAAGCTTTAATCATTGTTGTTTCCGAAGGTTTGTTTCCACTATGGGCCTTGAATTGGAACGGCAGCAGCAAGGCATCCCGCACGGTTTCCGCCCCGAGCACAGGTTCCTGGCCGATGTAAGCGGCACAGCGCCGAATCTCAGCGATGACCGACTTATCCAGCGGCTTCCCCTGAAAATGCACCGTCCCTCTCGCCAAGGGGTAAAGCCCCAGCAAGGTCTTCAACACCGTGCTTTTGCCTGCGCCGGATTTGCCGCGAAACACCGCCTTATCACCCGCATTCATGTCAAAGCTGATGCCAGCCAAAATGGCTTTGCCGTGTATCGACACGCCCACTTGGTCGAATTGGATGAGGGGCAGTTGTTTAGTCATGGAGGATTAGATTGTGGGGCTTATTCGTGGAAGATAAGTAGGTTCACTCTAAAAATAGACACAAAAATGTTGTATGATGTAGACCGGGTTTATGCGGAAACCTATGCGAAATCCTGCCCCCAAGCTTCAAACCCTGAGTGCGCCGTAACCCGACAAGGGGGCAGCTTGGCGGGTTACGGTGCAAGTCCTGGCCATTGGATATTCTATCATTTGAAATTATCGGTGCTGCAAGGATTCAACTTGCGCGGCAAGGCCGCTGACATCCTGCTAGCGTTGTTAGAAGCAGTGTGAGAAACTGAGAAACAATTTTCGTTTTACCAGCGTTTTACCTGGTTGCTGTTGAATTATATTCGGTAACATGCGCCCAGCAAAAAACTGTCGCCTTTATGCCATATTCCTCATGAACCCTAACCGATGGACATCCCCATGCGCAAGAAAAAAGAACTGATCGAAGCCCTCGCGGTACGAACCCGACAATCCAAGATCGACACCGTAGCGTTGAAATACGCGGCTGACGAAAGTTAAGGGGGCAGGCTAATGGCACAGCAGTTTTCACAGCCGGGAATCTTGGCATCCACGCCGCTTTGTGGCCGGTCACTTATTTTCCGAATTGACCCCGAAGTTGATCCACGTCAGGCACTTACTTGGTTGCTGGATGGGTTCAATCCCGACTGGGGCGTGTTGGGCTTGGGCGAACCGCTGATTAAGGCACTTGGCAGCGAAGTACCCGGCTTGCGCACTTTTAAAGCCTTGTCGGGCGCGAGTTGCGCCATTCCCTCGACTCAGCAAGCCCTGTGGATTCTCCTACGAGGACAGGGGCCAAGCGAGTTGTTTGACTGGTTTGAACGCATCCAATCTTTGACCGACGGTGAATTTATCTTAGACGACGCCATGGACACGTTCACCTATGCCGACGGGCGCGACCTGACCGGCTATGTAGACGGCACTGCCAACCCTAGCCCGGAGGAGAGTCCGGCTGTCGCACTGGTGGCATCGGGCGAAGGCTTGGCCGGTTCTAGCTTTGTCGCCGTCCAACGTTGGGAGCATGATCTGGCCCGTTTCCGTGCCCATAGCCAAACCCAGCGTGATTTCATGATCGGGCGGAGCATCGAAAGCAACGATGAACTGGACGATGCCCCCGCGTCTGCACATGTGAAACGCACAGCCCAAGAGGAGTTTGAACCCGAGGCGTTCATGGTGCGCAGATCCATGCCTTGGGCCACGGCGCAAGCCCAAGGTCTTGAGTTCATCGCCTACTGTAAGTCGCTGGAAGCGTTTGAGCAAGTGCTGCGACGGATGGCGGGGCTTGATGATGGCATTGTCGATGCGCTGTTCACGTTCTCGCGCCCGGTGACTGGCGGCTATTATTGGTGTCCACCCGTAAAATCCGGGCGGCTCGACCTGTCCTTTGTCGGGCTGTGACGGTGTTTGCAAGGCAGTCTATTTCTGAGGAAGACATAACTCTTTGAAAACTGATGGGCGGTATAGGGATTGAATCTATGATCCCTGCCGTGTGAAAGCTGTAGTGATTGCAGATTGTTGTTTTTATTAACGTTTATTCTGGTCTTTTGTTGCAAAAATGCCGCACAATGCCTAACAGTACACATATGCTGATAGGGAATTTCGTTGGCTATCCGTGCATTTCTAAGCTGCCTTTGCGGAAGGTAATGCTATGCGGGTTATTGGTAAATTTTATAGTTATTTCTAAGCTGCCTGTGCGGCAGGTAATAGTTGGAAAATCCGCCCGTCGAGTTTGTCATCTTTCTAAGCTGCCTGTGCGGCAGGTAATTTCTTGGTGTGTCCGGTTTCGTTGTATTTTGTTTTCTAAGCTGCCTGTGCGGCAGGTAATTTTGAAATTGCCACAAGAGCCTGTGTACCATTTTTCTAAGCTGCCTGTGCGGCAGGTAATCGTTCGCCCGGTTCGCCTATATTGTCCTCGTCTTTCTAAGCTGCCTGTGCGGCAGGTAATTTAATGCCAAACCGCATAAAACCGTTTTGGTATTTCTAAGCTGCCTGTGCGGCAGGTAATGGCTTTCGTGCGCGGCATCAGCAAATATCGAATTTCTAAGCTGCCTGTGCGGCAGGTAATAGCCGAAGGCGTAGAGCTGGTGGTGAGCGTATTTTCTAAGCTGCCTGTGCGGCAGGTAATGACCCGGGTGGCACGGGTACGGTGCATTTTGCTTTCTAAGCTGCCTGTGCGGCAGGTAATAGCAGCTTTTATAGTTTTGCAGCCAATCATTTTTTCTAAGCTGCCTGTGCGGCAGGTAATATATTCGGCGCATACACTGATTTCTCTTAGTCTTTCTAAGCTGCCTGTGCGGCAGGTAATGGATACCACAATGGGCAGGTTGGGCCTTAAACTTTCTAAGCTGCCTGTGCGGCAGGTAATCCGCATTTATAACCGGTGCTGAGGAATATTATTTACTAAGCTGCCTGTGCGGCAGGTAATACTGCAAAATCGTCGAATCCCCGCTCGTGCTTTTTCTAAGCTGCCTGTGCGGCAGGTAATATATCCGGGACGTTTAAAGGGGGTTCTACATCTTTCTAAGCTGCCTGTGCGGCAGGTAATTGCTAGGCGTTTTTTCGGCTTTGTCTTTAGATTTTCTAAGCTGCCTGTGCGGCAGGTAATCACAAGAAAATCGTCATACCGTGGTGTTCGCTTTTCTAAGCTGCCTGTGCGGCAGGTAATGGGGATTACCCTATCCCCAAAAAGCCACAAGATTTCTAAGCTGCCTGTGCGGCAGGTAATTGAAATAGGGCGTTCCGGTGGCTGGGTTAGTTTTTCTAAGCTGCCTGTGCGGCAGGTAATGCTGCAATGCCATCGATGTCGCGCACATATTTTTTCTAAGCTGCCTGTGCGGCAGGTAATTTGAAGCATTCCGGCTGCTGATGCGCGGCAATGTTTCTAAGCTGCCTGTGCGGCAGGTAATGTGCGGAGTTCCTTTATTTTCGCTTGGAGTTTTTTCTAAGCTGCCTGTGCGGCAGGTAATAATCGCGTTCTGTCAGGGCAGAATAATCAGCATTTCTAAGCTGCCTGTGCGGCAGGTAATTATTTCACACCCAGGCCGGTTTTAGCCATCATTTTCTAAGCTGCCTGTGCGGCAGGTAATTGCACATCCGACTACAAAGCGCCCTACAGTCTTTTCTAAGCTGCCTGTGCGGCAGGTAATATGGGTGAAACTGGCAAATGACGGCAGGTATATTTCTAAGCTGCCTGTGCGGCAGGTAATTGAGATTTATGATTCTTCAGAGCGCAATGGCTATTTCTAAGCTGCCTGTGCGGCAGGTAATATTTATACTCGCCAATGTCGGCAATACTGTATTTTCTAAGCTGCCTGTGCGGCAGGTAATTTCGTACCTACTCCATGTTTCTCGCCTGATTTTTTCTAAGCTGCCTGTGCGGCAGGTAATCTCCAATACCAAAAATATCGCTGGTAGATGCTTTTCTAAGCTGCCTGTGCGGCAGGTAATTTTGGTGCTGGCAGTATTGCTAGCTCTATGATTTTCTAAGCTGCCTGTGCGGCAGGTAATCTACTAGAATCTCTTGGAGTTGATGAATCTATTTTCTAAGCTGCCTGTGCGGCAGGTAATAAAATCGGCGTAGGGGTCCAGTCATTGAGCCATTTCTAAGCTGCCTGTGCGGCAGGTAATGAACAGGCGAAGGGCGAACAGGCTGACGCAAATTTCTAAGCTGCCTGTGCGGCAGGTAATCCCCCTACCCGCGTGGGCAGAATTTTGGAGACTTTTTAAGCTGCCTGTGCGGCAGGTAATACAACAACGCCCATCGCCCGCGTAAACGAAGTTTTCTAAGCTGCCTGTGCGGCAGGTAATACTATCCGGCGGAAATGGATTTATCCAATAATTTTCTAAGCTGCCTGTGCGGCAGGTAATCCGGATCTTCGCCGCTAGATATTCAGTATTGTTTTCTAAGCTGCCTGTGCGGCAGGTAATCAACTACTGCAAAAATCCGGCAAGCTCTCGCTTTTCTAAGCTGCCTGTGCGGCAGGTAATTAGAGATATTTACAATCTCAATTTCCTGCAAAGTTTCTAAGCTGCCTGTGCGGCAGGTAATGGCGATTACGGATTCGATGGCGTGGAGATAGTTTTCTAAGCTGCCTGTGCGGCAGGTAATTTCGTAAAGCCAAGCGCAGGCATAGCTTCCAATTTCTAAGCTGCCTGTGCGGCAGGTAATAGACATATCAATTGATAAAGCCCGTGATTTATTTTCTAAGCTGCCTGTGCGGCAGGTAATAAGATAGTAACGGAAATATAGTGGGGCTACAATTTCTAAGCTGCCTGTGCGGCAGGTAATACGAGTAAACGATTCACATACGACATGGGTTATTTCTAAGCTGCCTGTGCGGCAGGTAATTCGGCTTCTCCCTTCTCGTACTCGAATTTTTCTTTCTAAGCTGCCTGTGCGGCAGGTAATTTTTCAGTTATCCACCGTGACTGGACTCTATATTTCTAAGCTGCCTGTGCGGCAGGTAATGAGATTGTCACTGCTGACAAAGCCGCAGTGCTATTTCTAAGCTGCCTGTGCGGCAGGTAATAGCTAAATGGCTAATGCAGCACAAACTTATCATTTCTAAGCTGCCTGTGCGGCAGGTAATAAGCCGAGTGCAAATCCGGCCCAACGCTTTCCTTTCTAAGCTGCCTGTGCGGCAGGTAATCAATCCCGTTGTTTCTGCTTGTTTGTGTTTCATTTCTAAGCTGCCTGTGCGGCAGGTAATCTTTGCCGCGGCCCCCTCGTCTGGGCAATATCTTTCTAAGCTGCCTGTGCGGCAGGTAATCTTTGCCGCGGCCCCCTCGTCTGGGCAATATCTTTCTAAGCTGCCTGTGCGGCAGGTAATAACTAATGAAGTCAGCGGGTCTGTGTTAGCATTTTCTAAGCTGCCTGTGCGGCAGGTAATGTGCGGATGGCAGGAGCAGGGCTTGGCATATTGTTTCTAAGCTGCCTGTGCGGCAGGTAATAAGATAACCGCCCACTGTTGCCCGAACCCACTTTTCTAAGCTGCCTGTGCGGCAGGTAATGTCTTTCCTTTACGCCTCGCGGCGATAGTATTTTTCTAAGCTGCCTGTGCGGCAGGTAATTTACACCGGGCGATGGTTGCACAGTCGGATCCGTTTCTAAGCTGCCTGTGCGGCAGGTAATTTGGCTTTGGCGCACTGGACCTAATCGACTTATTTCTAAGCTGCCTGTGCGGCAGGTAATGCGGATTTATGCCATTTGCACCGAAGACTCCATTTCTAAGCTGCCTGTGCGGCAGGTAATCCAATATGAAATCGCCCTCACGGCTAACGAAATTTCTAAGCTGCCTGTGCGGCAGGTAATTACCTTTTCATGTCACTTCATGTCACTTAAAATTTCTAAGCTGCCTGTGCGGCAGGTAATATTTCATTGGGATGCGCGACGCGGAGAGTTACTTTCTAAGCTGCCTGTGCGGCAGGTAATTCATCGACACGCGAACGATTCATCTTTTTATATTTCTAAGCTGCCTGTGCGGCAGGTAATAAATCGAGAATCAGCGTGTTGCCGCTGCCTATTTTCTAAGCTGCCTGTGCGGCAGGTAATGATTCCAACCCCAGGGGAGAGTTCCAAAATATTTTCTAAGCTGCCTGTGCGGCAGGTAATGAGACGCAAAGTTTTAAAGCCCCATCGGCATGTTTCTAAGCTGCCTGTGCGGCAGGTAATCCCGCCGGGGGCGGTGCGCCATTCACTTATCATTTCTAAGCTGCCTGTGCGGCAGGTAATGACAATACCGGTCCGGGGGCGCGTTCAACTAATTTCTAAGCTGCCTGTGCGGCAGGTAATTTGTTGGAGGATATGAGTTTCCATAGCATCAATTTCTAAGCTGCCTGTGCGGCAGGTAATCATGGCGGCGACCGTGCCGTATGACTCGTTACTTTCTAAGCTGCCTGTGCGGCAGGTAATCATTTCTTCCGGTATCACCACAGCCTGAGATATTTCTAAGCTGCCTGTGCGGCAGGTAATATTTCCGAATGTCTTCCAAATTGTTCTTGAACTTTCTAAGCTGCCTGTGCGGCAGGTAATCTTGAATTTGTGGCATGTTAGTTCCTACGCTTTTTCTAAGCTGCCTGTGCGGCAGGTAATCATCGTTAAAGACGACCGCATACGCCGATATATTTCTAAGCTGCCTGTGCGGCAGGTAATGGGATAGTGGGCCAAACCGGATCGTGAAGCTATTTCTAAGCTGCCTGTGCGGCAGGTAATTATTGTCAGATGCAAGGCGCATTACAATGCCATTTCTAAGCTGCCTGTGCGGCAGGTAATAGCCAACTATCGGCGCACATGGGATTGTGCAATTTCTAAGCTGCCTGTGCGGCAGGTAATATTGAGCAAGCAATTTACTTCACGGCTGCTAATTTCTAAGCTGCCTGTGCGGCAGGTAATAAAATGGCGTGACGAACTATTGTCATTGCCAATTTTCTAAGCTGCCTGTGCGGCAGGTAATGCGATATCCCAACCTTTTATCGCGTCTGGGTATTTCTAAGCTGCCTGTGCGGCAGGTAATCCGTTAATCACCAAACCCATCGGCGTTACTTCTTTCTAAGCTGCCTGTGCGGCAGGTAATCTAAATTCGCTGTCCAGCAGTGTTGCTAGTATTTTCTAAGCTGCCTGTGCGGCAGGTAATTGCTCTCATATCTGCGAGTCTATTAAAATGCTTTTCTAAGCTGCCTGTGCGGCAGGTAATGCAAGCCCCGCGGCAAAACCCGCGTTAATACTTTTCTAAGCTGCCTGTGCGGCAGGTAATTGCTATTATTCGTTTTTTGGCTGGCGAATAGCTTTCTAAGCTGCCTGTGCGGCAGGTAATCCAAGCCCCGCGGCAAAACCCGCGTTAATACTTTTCTAAGCTGCCTGTGCGGCAGGTAATCGATAATCACCAAACCCATCGGCGTTACTTCTTTTCTAAGCTGCCTGTGCGGCAGGTAATCTACCCAAGTTTATAACGATAATGTTGTTTTATTTCTAAGCTGCCTGTGCGGCAGGTAATGGGCGACGACTATGACGAGGTAAAAGAGTTAATTTCTAAGCTGCCTGTGCGGCAGGTAATATAGGCGTGCGGACGGAAACCCTCTATCAACTCTTTCTAAGCTGCCTGTGCGGCAGGTAATTTAGTGGGTTCGATTGGAAGTTTAGCAATGTCTTTCTAAGCTGCCTGTGCGGCAGGTAATAAATCTCGAATACATTTTTGACGTCGCGATTATTTCTAAGCTGCCTGTGCGGCAGGTAATATGGGAAACTTTTTTTACCGGCATAATATAATTTTCTAAGCTGCCTGTGCGGCAGGTAATGCCGAACTAATCCGATAGACCCTCAAACGTTCTTTCTAAGCTGCCTGTGCGGCAGGTAATCCGTCGCGTTCGACGAACTCCGAGATTTGAGATTTCTAAGCTGCCTGTGCGGCAGGTAATCGACATAAAATCGGCTTTAAACGCGGCGAGAATTTCTAAGCTGCCTGTGCGGCAGGTAATTGGGCGACGACTATGACGAGGTAAAAGAGTTGATTTCTAAGCTGCCTGTGCGGCAGGTAATTACACCAACGGTAACGCCGATAGTGTCTATAATTTCTAAGCTGCCTGTGCGGCAGGTAATTACTAATGCTAACGCTGATAGTGTTTATAAAGTTTCTAAGCTGCCTGTGCGGCAGGTAATCGATAATTGACGCGGCGGGTAATGGAGTTAATTTTCTAAGCTGCCTGTGCGGCAGGTAATCACCTTTTATAAAGAGAAGCAAAATCGAAAGATTTCTAAGCTGCCTGTGCGGCAGGTAATTAGAGGTGGATGTAGAGGCAGTCGAGACAGCATTTCTAAGCTGCCTGTGCGGCAGGTAATCGGAATATGTTATTGAGTGTGTTGCCCGAAGTTTTCTAAGCTGCCTGTGCGGCAGGTAATTGGCTGTTGACTAAACTAAACCGCCCGGTCGTTTTCTAAGCTGCCTGTGCGGCAGGTAATCTATATCAAGCCAAGCGCAGGTCGCTAATAACTTTCTAAGCTGCCTGTGCGGCAGGTAATCCGCGAATACTACGGCTGTGATTTCTACTTCGTTTCTAAGCTGCCTGTGCGGCAGGTAATCGCTACCGCATTAGGTATAATCTATATACCTATTTCTAAGCTGCCTGTGCGGCAGGTAATAGGCGGCTAAAAGCCGCAAAGCCAGATGCAACAAGGCTTGCAGACGACAAATGTCATTTTACCATCGTAATAGGCACAAGTTGCAACTGTTTGTTTGTGTTCTTATTTTTAAAGAGCCGAAAATTATTGGTCAAAATTCGGGTACGGTGGCTGAGGTACTGAGTCCGTAACAGCTAAACCCGCCGGCCATGGGTTGCGCGGCGGATGTTTTTTCTATCCACAGGCAAAACGATTGCCCCCCGCTCAGGCTTTTGAGGCGGATGTACGGCAAGCCCAATTCGGGCTTGAGCATGTCGCAATAGCGGAATTCCGTCGGGTATCCCGTGCCGCCGCCCCCCCCTAATGCTGTTGAATTTAGCAAAACAGCACCCTCCTCCAACGGGGGAGGGTTAGGGTGGGGGGTACATAAATCAATTACTTCGCTGCATTTTGATCGCCCCCCTCCTAGCCCCCCCCCGTGGGAGGGAGGAACTAATTCAATAGCATTGCCCTCCGCCCGAAGGTTGACCGTCCCGTTCAGCGCAGAATCTAGGTCTAGGTTATGCCGCTTGGCATAACGCCGCGCCAACCGCTCCGGGTTGTTTTTCGGCTGCACCCTCTTATATATCGAGTACCCCGCCAGTTTTTCCGGCACGGTGCGAATGCCAGTGCAATGCACATAGTCGCTCAGGCGGGACAGCCACTTGACGGCATCGAATTGTGCCAAGGCCGACTCGTCGGGGGCGAATAGGCGCAGCTTGCCCCCCAAAATGCCAAATCTTTCGCCCATTTTATATTCGGGGAGCGACAAGCCAATTGGCACAGTGTTTTCTCCGTCTTGCATCTCAACTAGGCCGAGGTGGATTTGTTGGAAAACACTGGACCAAAGATTTAACAAGTTGAGTTCGTTATTTGGCAATAAAGTGATTTCAAGATAATGTTTCATGAATTCCCCCTATTAGCGGATAACATCAACATAAGCCAAGCCCTTTTTACCTAAGTAAAAACTGGACACTCCTGCGGCTTCAATAATGTTTTTCAGTTGTTCAGCCTTTTCTTCGGATATGTTAAGATAAATGTCAAGCGTTCCGTTAGCTTTTGTTAAAAGAGAAACCACTTCGCCTTCGCCTTTACGTTTTTCCTTCAACTGATAGGGATTGCCCCAAATGGGTTTCTTGCTGCCTGTGGTGTAACGATCCATAAAATCCTTAGGGGTAAATCCGCGTTTAGAAATACCAGCAATTCCACCGTTTTTAGTCAATGCCTTGGAGGTATCATAGCTATCGCTTAGTCGGGCAATTTGAACGTACAAGGCCGAGCAGTACAACTCTATCGGCTTGATTTTCCCGTCTGAAATTTTATAAAGTACTTCTGGAAAAACTTCTTGCAAGGCTGTGACTGCATCCTGCAGTGATTCAAGATCAAAGGGTTTTATTTTATTCAACACTTCTAACTTACCCAAAACGCTTATGGGGTCGAGCCTTTCAGTGAATGGAACACTATAGGCAGGGTTAATGATAAATTCGCACAGACTTGAAATATCCAAATCCAATACACCCCATAGTTTATATGAGTAATCTGAACTGAATGCCGGATCATTGGCTTTAATCATGCCAGTGAAAGAATTTTGATCAGTACTCCCATTCATGTTTCGGATATAGACCACCTCGTCATTTATCGGTTTGGCTTGATCTTGTTGATCAACAAAAGTGATATACGGCTCTAGGTCAGCGAAAAAGTAATTTGGACAATTTCTAGACTGGTAAAGTTTACGCTGATCGCCGATAAGCCTATTTAATATTCCCATTACTGTATCCTGGGTAATATTTCGGCTAATAAAGTTCGTGAAAAAACCATCGCTATCACGTTTACCTAAAGTGGTCATTGAACCAACAAATTCTCGTCCATTTTTAGGCAGTGGTTCGTTATTAGAACCACCTAAGAATGAGTTTCGCCAAGATGCTTCGTATTTGATACTTATACGCATAATCTATTCCTTATTTTGCGTAAAAATAAACCGCATATGGGGAGTTGACTTCTTCGGCTATCTCGGTCTCGTTACGTTTAATCCGCATCATTTTGTTGCTATCATTGTAATCAACGAGCAAGCTATCCACATACATATATCCCTTGGCTTGGCGCATGCTGAGTTCATCCAGCATACGCAAAGTTTCTTTAACCAGAATATCAATAGCTACATCATCTAATAAAATGCCTACCTCGCCTTCCTCAAAAATTGTACCTCCCCTCACATAATTTGGGTGGAAAACTGCCTTGGGTACGCGAGCGGGGTCTAAGCTTCTGATAAATGCCTGCACGGCCTCAGCAATCATTTCACCTTCGCCCTCTTTAATTACTATTGAGGCACGGTCAAATTTCTTATCCAGAGAAATAAATTGCAATTGTTCAATGCTGATTGAACCATAGGCTAGATATTGGGTTTCACCAAATGTTGTTTTCGAGAAAAATGATGTACTGGCAATGTCTCCCCCTTTGTCGTTTTTGTCTTTTTCTTTCGAGCCAGAACGCCCCATTTGTTCAAAGTTGCCATTGCCTAATTGATCGACAAAATCCTCCAGTAACAATGGACTAGTGCGCTTACATTGACTAGAGGGAACCACATAACCTCGTATCAAACCAGTTACCGAAGTTAATACTGATAGCAAATTCTTGTCTTTCGCGTAATGAAGATCATATGCCTGATCCCTAAACAGGTGATGACGTATGCAATTCTGGCTGATATATAGCGGTGTTTCTTTAAAATTGATCTCCGAAGGATCTTTTTTTAGTTTATACCCTTTTTCACTCTCCTTTCCTGTGAGGTTAGTATAGCCACGCAATTTGGGCATGGAGTGGTTGTCAATAATGTGACCATCATTCTGCAAGGTGGTTGGACCATTCCAATTAACCACACCATAGCCATGAGCTAAAACTTTGAAATCTACACTTTTGATACCGGTAATTTTTTGCATGTTTATTCCTCGTTTGATGACAATTGATTAATTGAAATAGCACCGATTGGTTGTTTATCGCACACCGCATAGTAAATGGCATGACTATGCCGAGCGCTATCTCCGCCGACTCTATCCAAGCCTTCAGGGGTATAACTCAGGTAAATAGGAAATTCTGGGTCTCTTGCTTCGTTCAGTAAGATGAAGTCTTTGTAAGCTTTTGTCCCTCCCATTATATTGTGGTGTTTGTTTTTCATGTATGCCAACAAATTTTTGTCGCTGTCGCCATAACCTTGGATTTCATCCAGCGTGGAAGTCAAGTTGTCAATATCTTCTTGTTCACTAACAGGCATTTGATATGCGTATTGCTCGATGGGTAAAATTTTTGCCGGATTATTGACATCACATACTGCCATTTGCACAAAGCGATTTTCACCACGTAATGAATGTTTGCTAATTTTTCTGCGACTCTTTTCCGTTGCCTTTTTTGTAGGAATGGTAATGGGGTCAACAATTTTATTTTGAATTAACTCAACACCTTTTTTAAAACAGGCTAATAAATCTGATTCCATGCTTTGAACTGAAACAGCCATATTATGGAATTTATTGTAAAGTGAATAAAGTGTTGCCAAATTAATGCTTTTGTCTTCAATATCTTCTGACTGTAAAAACTGATACCACGCTTTGGTGGAGGAAAAGCAAAACTGTCGAGCTAAAAAGCGCGCAGCCGAGCCTGTTCCTTTGCCTTGGTGTATGGGTTCAGGTACTGCGACACTATAAATATTGTCTTTAGAATTTAGTCCAAAACGGTCAAGCCGACCTAATCGTTGCAGGAAATTTTCAGCCGTTGTTATTTCGGCTACCATGTAATCACAAGAAATGTTTAAAGATGCTTGCACAATCGGGCCTGATCGCAATACATTGAACCTCCGGCTTCCATTTTGTTTGAAGGATTCAAATACTTCATTGAACCATTTTAGTTTGTCACTTTTTTTAAATTTCGAGTGCAATAATACAGCATTTTCTTGATGTTGGTTGCGAATAAAGCTTTTTTGTGCGCTTTGTGCTGTGTTGCTGATGACAATGGTATTACCACTCTGGCTCAAATATAAAGGGTTGCCATCATCTTGTTGAGTTTCGTCAAAAACCTTAAACTCTATGCGATAGCTACTAAAGTTGAAGCTAGGCATGGTAATGATGTCTTCTGGTTGAATATCTAGCATTGATTTTAGGAAATAATAATGCGGTGTGGCAGAAACTAGCAAAGTCCTTGCCAGTTTTCCCTGCATTTTTTTACATGCCACCAACTCAGCAAACAGCAAATTGAACGCTGGCATGGAAATATATTCATGGAACTCATCAAACACTATATGAGCATTTAATACGTTAATTAGCGTATTAACCTTTGTATGGGTAGTTATTGCGCTGAATATTTGGTCAATGGTGGTAATGACAATATCACCAGAAAAATATTCTACATCTGGTGTTTTTTTGTCCCATTTTTGGGTAAATTTGAATTCGCCTGTGTTGATTTCAATTTTAGCATCCGGCAAATACTGTTCAGATATGAGGTCTTGGAACAAACCCTGACAAACCTGTACCCTTGGACAAATCCAAATAACTTGTTGAGCTTTTTTCAACAATGCCCATTCTAACGCGATTTTCGTCTTGCCACATCCAGCAGGCCCCGCTAATATACCTACATCGGTAACTTTGCTGAGTTGTAGCGCGGCTTCGTATTGCTTGCTGCTGCGTTCGCTGGGTGGAAAATGTGTTAAGGAGGCTTCAATATGCGAACATAGAGTGGATTCCAATGTCAGTGTATCATCTACCAAGTAATCCAAGTTGCGTTTTTTGATTTCTTCATGCAAGTCTTCGGCAGACAATTCAGAAACTAGACGGTCGGCTGAAATTACACAAGTTCGCATAATGTTTTGTATTGCATTACTAGTTACTTGGTTACGATAACCATCTATGCGTTCTTCAAATTCGTAAGATTTGTAACTGGGTAATGGATTTTCCTTAATTTTCCCTAAAAGGTCAAGGTCAACCTCTTCGCTATAAATTTTAGCGATTAATGAAGTTTCAGCATTCCGATATTGGCAATCTATTGCGCTGACTTGCTTTAGTATTTGCTGAGATTTTTCTACCATCAAGTTGAAAGACTCATTGATTAAATTAGCATTCAGTTTTTTGAAAATTCCGCCATACGATAAAAATTCTTTGTCCTTTTCCTTTCGGTAAGGTTTGGCATGATGCCAATAAATTGTATGCCTTATAGCCATTTTATGACTAGTGCTAATACCCTTGAACCCAATTGGATCAAGTAACTCGTATAGCAACACGGAAATCTCGTTGTGGCGTGGATGTTTGTCAAAACTAAATTTATTATCATCAATATGCTGCCCATCCTCAGCCTCATATTCTTTTTTCTTGGGGTTCCTCACCCATTCTTGAAATGCAGGATCAATTTTGCCTAAGTCATGCAGACAACCGGCTGCAAATATTGCATCCGAACTACCTGTGGAATCGGTCATTAAACGTTTGTGGAGTTGCTCCGCAATATAACCCACTGCAAATAAATGATCTGCCAAGGATTGCAGATGAGTATTGGCATAAAGGAAATTTGGGTTAGGTGCTTGTTTTGAGATGTCCATGATGAGTTCCTTAGACGTGGAATTGACAGGTACGATACCTTGAGAGTTAAATTTATCACGATTCCCCACTATCCACACCAACTCGCTACGGCTGCGCGACCGCATCCAATGGCAAGCGACGGCGGTGTTTTTGCTGGCGGTTTTGCGCAACAGGGTTTTGACGGCGATCAAACCGTCTTCGGTGATGACAGTTTGCCAAGTGTTGTCGCCGATTCGGTTGGCAAAGGCATCGAGTACGCGGCGGGTGCGGCCTAGGGCTTTCTTTTGGCATTGGCTGACGAATAGCACCATCATGGTTGCGACTCTTGCAAGGCGGTTTGCTTGACCTGCTCGAACATGTAATCCAAGGCTTTGTGTTCGGTGAATTTTTGCAGGATTTGCTGGCGGAATTGTTGTTCGCTCATTTTCTCTTTGGCGCAAATGAACGCCCAAGGCAGCACGATGGCATCTTTGATGAGGTCCGCCACGTCAAACACTAAGGCTCCGCGCCGGGTTTTGCCGTGCATGACGGCGAAGCCATGCGGTATGCCTAGCACCCAAAGCGTCGTCGCGGCGAGTCCGTAGGCTAAATAATTGCCGTGGTTGAGGAATCCGTTGGCGAGGTCGGTGGCTTGGTGATCGCGGGTGAATTCGCCATATCGGGTAGTTTGGGCGGTGTAGCGGTAGAGTTGCTTGGTCATCAGGGCTTCGCGTTGCATCAGGTCGCCGGCTTGTTGGGCGAGACCGATGGCGGCTCGATAGCCTTCCAAGGCTTGGGCGATTTCCGGGTCGTCGCTGTAGAGGTTTTCGGCTTTCAGTTCCCGGTCTTTGGCCCAGGTTTGGCTGAGGTAGTCGATGCGGGCTAGTTGAAAACGTTTGGCGGCGGCGAGGCGTTGCGGTTCGTCAAACCAGAATTTCAGCCAACCTTGCACATATTCGGTGGGCCGGTATTCGCTTTGGGGGGTGAGCCATTCGATTTCACAACCGCTGAACAATGGAGTCCCGCCGCCGCCGCAAAAGCCGACCAAGACCCCGGCACTGGACAACATGCGCATGGCGGCTTGGGTGATGGAGGTTCCGGTGCCGAGCAGGACAACCGTGGTGTTGGCAATGGGGATGTTCCAGTAGTGGTTTTCTTCCTTGGCTTCGGTCAGGTATAACACGCGCCCGTCTTTTTGCATGACCCGGCAATGTTCAAGATAGTAGATGTTGGCGCGTTTGGAGTGGAGGATGGCTTTTAAGTCGGTTAGTTGGTCCATTTGATGGCTTGGTGTGGCGGCTGGATTCTGAGATTATAGCGTCAGGATGATCGCGGCGCAGTTCTGTGTGAACGGCAACGCCGTGCAGGCGGAGATTTCGGCAGTGTTTGGCATTCCCAAGGTCACCGTCAAACGGGTGGTGAAGCGCTACCGCGAGGAGGGGCCGAGGGGGTTTTACACGCCGCGCAAGCCTCGCGGCACCAGTCTTCGCTCCAGCCAGGCGAATAGTCCCTTGACAGCTAGCGCCATGAGTGCAGCAGGGATAGCACCTTCCAGCATCAAAGCACTGCTGTTAAGTCGCAACCCCGTCATGATCGGCTGTCCATAGCCACCCGCGCCGATCAGTCCTCCCAATGCGGCATAGCCGACGTTAATCACGGCAGTCGTTTTAATACCGGCTAATATCAAAGGCGAAGCCAGCGGAAGTTCAATTAAACGGAGCCGGACCAGAGGCGGCAAACCCAAAACTTCGGCAGATTCGCGCAGATTGTCCGCTACGCTGTTGAGGCCGGCTAGAGTGTTGCGGATGATCGGTAATAGGCAATAAAAGAAGAGTGCGGTAATCATCGGCCAAGCGCCGATTGTGGGTAGGTTTAGCGGTGCGAATATGACGGATAGAAGCACTAGGAACGCCAATCCTGGGATGGTCTGCACGACTTCGGCAACGCCGACAATGAAATGGCCGGCCCAAGGCCGCTTCGCGGCAATGATTCCAAGTGGGACGGCAACAATGATTGCTGCGCTTAATGAAGTAATGACTAAAAATAAATGCTCAAGAGTAGTCTGCCAAACCCGTGCAGCCAGACTTAGAGTAGTTTGCGTATTTGTCTTGATGCCAAGCGTTTCAGCAAGAAAGCGTGCGGCCACATCGGTTTCGCTGTATCCTTCAATCTCAACCTGTTGATTGAGGGCTAGCATGTGCTGATCATCAATACGGCCTTCGAGTTGCGACAGTGCCTCTACCAACATCGGTGCCTGTTCGATTAAGGACTGGCGGTATAACAACACCCCATCATAACGGGGAAAATGCTTGCGATCATCCTCAAGTATCCGCAAATGGTACATTGCGATATGCGGGTCGGTGGTATATGCATCAATTACGTCGATATTGCCCTGTTGTAACGCCTGATACGTCAATACATGCTCCATTCCACGTACCTTCTTTTGTGGAAGTTGATAACGCTGACGCAAACTTGGCCAGCCGTCTGCCCTATCCATAAATGCATTGCTGAAACCAAATCGTAAGGCGGGGTGGCGTTGTAGATCAGAGATGCGAGTAAGTGCCAAGTGTGCATCAATATCCGGCCTAACGGCAATGGCATAACTATTATTAAATCCTAATGGCCGGGTCATCATTACCCCATGTAGGCGCAATTCCTGGCGGATGGCATTATCATCGGGTAATGTCTTTCCAGCGAATATCTCGCGCTGGAGTGTGCCGGTATATTCCGGGTAAATATCGATCTCGCCCGACAGCAATGCCAACCAGATCATACTGCCACCCAATTCCTTTTTATGGATTACCGGATAACCCTGATGACGCGCCAGACCGCTGACGATTTCGCCGAGAATGACGGATTCGGTAAAATCTTTGGAGCCAACCCGAAGGGGTGCAGCAACGACGGTGCTGGCTATGAGTAGCAAAGCCGCTATCAACCCTATCCCTCGCATTTGCGCAGACCTCTTTCAAAGGGATGCCGTTGACTATTGATAAAGCGTGTGACAAAGGGTGTCGCAGGAAATTCGACTAATTCCTCCAGCTTACCTTGTTGGACAATCCGCCCAGCGTCCAGCAAGGCGATTTCGTCAGCCAGGAAAGCCGCCTCGCCCAGATCGTGGGTGACTAACACCACGGTTTTTCGAAGGGTGGAGAAAATTTCGCATAATTCTGCTTGCAGTTCCGCACGAATGATGGGGTCAAGCGCCCCCAACGGTTCATCCAACAACAGAATAACTGGATCCAAGAACAAGGCTCGCATTAAAGCCGCTCGTTGACGCTGGCCACCAGATACCTGCCAAGGGAATCGCTCCAAAAAGTGCAGATCAAGCCGTGTCAATTTTCCCAAAACTGCGACACGCTGATCGATTTTCGTTGTAGGCCAGCCTAGGTGGCGCGCCATTAAAGTGATGTTCGCGCGTAAGGACAGGTGCGGGAACAAGCCACCCTCTTGAATCACATAACCCATCCGCTGACGAATTGACTGGATATTTTTTTTTGTCAGCGGCTCGCCATTAAGCCGTATCGAACCGCTATCCGGTTGAATCAATCCCGCAATGAGACGCAACAGTGTGGATTTGCCACAACCGCTGGTTCCCAGCAACGCCTTAGTTCGTTCACAAGGGAAGACCAAACTAGTCGGGTGAAGAGCCTGGGTATCCCCGTAACGCTTGCTAATGTCGCATAATTCAAGCATCCATTGATCCTACCTGTTCTATCCGGAGCGAATCTTGGTTGTATTTTTTTGGGTACCAACTTAAGGCGGGACAGTTTAAAGCCGTTCGTGGTGAGCTTGTCGAACCATGAACGGCTTAACCATCCACCCTTCGACAAGCTCAGGGCGAACGGTTAAGCCTTACGCATGTCCCGCCTTAAGCTGATAGCCTATTTTTTCAAATGACAAAGCAGGCAATGCGAAACTCAAGACTCGACCATGAACAGTGCCACGGCAAACAGGCCGTTTGTGTCGGTCCAAGCTTTACTCAGCGTCAGGCCAGCCCGTCGGGCGGTCTTGCAGAACGTCGCTAGATCGTACTTGTGGGAATACTCGGTATGAATCGATTCCCCTTCGTCGAACTTGAAAGTCTCCCCGGCGATGGTCACCTCTTGGTCGTGCTGGCTGTCTAGCCACATGACCATCCGTCGCTCCGCCTCTTCGTAAACCGCCCGGTGGCGGAACCCCGCAAGTTGAAAATCGCCCCCTAACTCGCGGTTCATATGCTCCAACAGGTTCAGATTGAAGGCAGCAGTGATACCTAAGCGATCATTGTACGCGGCTTCCAGCTTTGCCCTGTCCGCGCAAGTGTCGAAACCAATTAACAACCCACCGCCAGGGCCGACCCAACTGGCAATGCGCCCGAGCAGCGACTCGGCCTCGGCCCACTCGAAATTGCCTATCGTGGAGCCGGGAAAATAAATGACGCGGCGCTGGGTAGGGGTGGTGGATGTGGGAATGACAAAATCTTTGCCAAAATCGGCACAAATTGGCACGATTTCCACGCCTTCATATTCTGATGTCAAATCCCTGACGGTTTTGCTCAAGTGTTCACGGGAAATGTCCACTGGCATATAGACTTTCGGGTCCGCCAAGTGTTCAAGCAGTATGCGGGTTTTAAGACTGCTGCCGCTACCTAGCTCGATCAACATGCAACCCTCGCCCAAGGCGTCTGCCATTTCTTTGGCATGCCTTTCCATGATGCCTAGTTCAGTGCGGGTCGGATAGTATTCGTCGAGTTCGCAGATGGCATCGAACAACTCAGAACCGCGCTGGTCGTAAAAATATTTGCTGGAAATCTGTCGGGGGCTGCCCCGCAAGCCCATTATGACATCCCGGTAAAACTCCAGGTTGGCGGGATCGATATCGAACAAGGTTTGGGGCTTATCGGATGTGTGCATAAAGGTTTCTTAAGAATTATCTGGCGAGCCGAAAGCCACTGAATTGCCAGCGGGCTTCGGGTTGGAAGAAGTTGCGGTAGGTGTGGCGGATATGGTCTTGCGGGGTGGCGCAGGAGCCTCCGCGCAAGACAAACTGGTTGCACATGAACTTACCGTTATATTCGCCAACGGCACCCGCAGCCGGGGAAAACCCCGGATACGGGGAATACGGGCTTGAGGTCCATTCCCAAACATCGCCGAACAGTTGCAACAAGGGGTCCGTCCCGGCCAAGGGTGTGGGCGGCAAGGGCTGGTGGCGACCCGACTCCACAAAATGGCCTTCCAGCGGGTAGGCGCTGGCCGCTGTCTCCCATTCGGCCTCGGTGGGCAAGCGGGCACCCGCCCAACGGGCGTAAGCCTCGGCTTCGAAATAACTGACATGGCACACTGGCGCGTTGATATCCAACGGTCGCAGTCCTGCCAAGGTGAAATGCCACCAGTCCCCGGCAACTTTAACCCAGTACAAAGGCGCTTCCCATTGATTGGCCCTGACTGTTTCCCAGCCCAGAGACAACCACAATTCAGGGCATCCGTACCCGCCCTCATTGATGAATTCCAAATATTCCCCATTGACGATTGGGCGCGATGCCAAGGCATGTGGCTGCAACCAGGTGGCATGGCGTGGACCCTCGTTGTCGTAAGCGAACCCGTCTCCATTGTGGCCGATCTCGTAAACACCGGACTTGCCCTCGACCCAAGCCAAGCGTGGCAGCGGTGCGGGGGGGGCGGGTTCCAATACTGTTGAATTAAGGAGTAGGTCGGCATCCCTATGCCGACTGGGCACACGGTTTATCCCGGCGGCAAAGGGTTGCCGCCCTACGATTTGGTTCGTGAGCGTGCTTAATTCAACAGTATTGGGGGCGGGCTCACACGGCCAGGCCCGGTAAACCGGGAACAGCGGGTTGCAGGAAAGCATATGTTTGAGGTCGGTCAAGATGAGTTCTTGGTGTTGTTGTTCATGCTGCAAGCCAAGTTCGATGGCCGACAGGAAAAGCTCCACCCTCCCGTCGCCAGAGGACAGGATCGCCTCCATGCGTTCATCAACCGTGCGACGATAATCGTAAATTTCCGCCACGCTGGGACGCGACAACAGGCCCCGTTTGGGACGCGGATATTGAACCCCAATTTGATTATAGTAGGAATTGAACAAGTAGGCGAAATCGTTGTGCCAAGGGGTATAGCCGGGGCAAGCTTGCGCCAAGACGAAGGTCTCGAAAAACCAAGTGGTATGGGCCAAGTGCCAGCGGGCCGGGCTGGCATCCGGCATGGATTGGATGACGTAATCCTCAACTGCCAAAGGCGCACAAAGCGCTTCGGTCTGTTGGCGTACATTTTGATAGCCTTCACGCATCGCTTGCCTATGGATTGACCCAGCCATTTAATTTGTCCACTCTAGAAGTTGAATTGAAACAGTGCCACCTGCTGTGGGAAGCGGTAAACCTCGCCTTGACGATAGCCCTCAAGCAGTTCGCGCAGAGGCGCGGAACTCCACCATTTGAAAAGGGCTTGAGTGGGGTCAAGGATGCATTTGTGCAGGTAACTTTCAAGGAGCGCGTCATCCTGCACTGAAATTTCGTGGACAAAATGCAGCCGTTCCTCGCACCAAGGGGAACCTGCGGCATCAAAAGCGGCGGCATAGTCCTCGGCGGTCATAAACGGTGCGATGGGAGTTGGGAAGACCTTGCGGTAGGTGTCGTGAATCTGAGTGTAAAACGAATGACGAGAATGGATATAGATTAGTCCCACGCCTGTCTTGGGTGCGAGCAGGTTCCGCAAACTTTTAATGATTGATGGGATTGCAGCGGCCGATGCATGACAGAGTGAGTGGATAGCCCAGACGATGTCGTAGGTTGCGACCGGCTCTTTGCTCCAAACATCAAGGTCTTCTGCGCACATCTGCAAGGCCTGGCCAGCCTTGAAGGGTCCAGTCAAACTCTCCCGCATAATGCTTAGGCAGTATGGCGATGGGTCGATGAAGTCGTATTCGATGATGGGTGCGCGAATCTCCAAGCGAGGGCGAAGTAGGGTAGGGAAGCGGCCTGTCCCACAACCGACATCTAGGAGGCGCAGCCGCTTGGCTTTCGCCGGAAAGAGGGTGTTGAGGTTCAGCGATTTGAGCAGTGCCTCATAGTCTGCGTCAGCAATCTGAAACCAACGGTCGACATCTAGGAAATCTTCAGAGTAAAAGGAGGCGGCACTGTCGTTTGATTGCATGTTATTGATGTACCAGTTAGATGTTTGATTGGGTTTAGACGGACTGTTTGAGGAACTCAGCTTATGCAGCTTACGATGGTGTGGTTGACAACAGGCTAAACCTCCTCCCAGGGAAAGCTGTCCAAGCGCACGGCGCCTTGGGGCGTAATCAGCACTTGCGTTTCCAACTTGATGCATTCGGTCCCCTCGGCACCAATCAGACTCTCGACGCAAACGGTCATATTTTCCTCAAAAACACCGTCATAGGCGGTGGCTGCGCTAGGATGGTCCGGCACAACCGGCCACTCGTCGCACAGGCCCACACCATGCAACGCGATGCCATAGCGCCGCTCCTGAAAGTGCGTAGGAATGCGCCAAGACTTGTCGATGAATTCTAGAAAGCTAAGGCCAGGCCGCAGCAGTGCCACATTGTACGACAACTGTTCCAATGCTGCCGAATATAGTCCTTTTTGGACGGCGTTGAACGGGGTATGCCCACAGGTCCAACTGCGCGACAAATCAGCGCAATAGCCATAAGGCCCAATCATGTCGGTATCGACAGCGATGATTTGCCCTTCTTGGCAGACATAGTCCGAGCATTCGCCATACCATGGGTTGGTGCGCGGACCGGCGGTGAGCAAACGGGTTTCCAGCCATTCGCCGCCGGAGCGGGCGTTCTCGTACTGCAATTCGGCCCATATTTCCTGTTCTGTCTTACCCGGCAGCGAAGCTTGCCACATCCGCGCCAAGCCGGCTTCGCAGACTCGGACGGACCAGCGCATCAGTTCGATCTCGTCCGCGCTCTTGATGGCGCGCGCCGCCTCAGCCAGAGGCTGGCCGTCCATGCAGTCGATGCCGCGCTGCTCCAGTGCCTTAAACCCTAGGATGTCTATTTTGTCGAGGGCCAGCCTGCGGTTACCACCGCCATATTCGCGCAATAGGCTGTCGATCTCGTCGGCCCAGACTCGGATGCGCTCGGGTTGGTGGCTACCTGCGACCACAGACATCCACGCCACCGCCGGACGTATTTGGTCAATGGTCGTAAGTCCTGTGGAGAGGTGTTCAGTTCCCGCCAATTCAAACAGCACAGCCGGTCCATCGGTCAAAATCAGCGCGTAGCGTACCGCGTGGTGCAGGGTCCACACCTGCATGTTCGGCGCGTCCAGCGCGTAACGAATGTTGATCGGGTCGTACAGCAATGCGCCGACGCTGTCTTGCGCAACCAGTCGTTCCCTTAGCCGTGCGAGTCGGTAGCGCCTTGCTCGTTCCAGAACGTCGGCACTAACAGGACTATGCAACGGCCGGTCGACACCCTCTGGGTTCAGAAAAGTCAGTATTTTGTGGTCAATTCTAGACGTGGGCATTATTACCAGGCACGTTGTTGTGGTCGCATGGCTTCCGGTGCTGGCGAAAAATCGGTATTGATAAATGCCGACTTGCCTTTTTTGGTGCCGATGTTCAATAACCGGAGTTGCCATTCGGCGACCCTCTCGTAACTTAAGGTGCGCGTATCGACGCTCGGCGTCCACAAGCCGCCAAAAAGCGCAGGGTCATCAAAACGCAGTAAGCCCGATTCCCTTAGTAGTTTACCCTGTCCAGTGCCGGGGATGGGTGAAATGGCGAATGACGACACTTGGAAAATAAGCTGCGGATTAATGCTGGTTAAAGCCGCATGAATTTCTTGGATGGCTTCTTCCAGCCGCGACAGACTGTCTTCCGTGTCATCTTCAAAACCGATGATTATCCCATAAGACAGTGCGGGTAGGCCAGCGCGGACTATGGCCCGCAATAACTCGCAATGCTCCAGCCATGGCAATAGCTTGGCATAATTCTCGCGGCCCACGACAGGCCGCTCGGCCGGCATGTAAGCATGGAAAGTCCCTGATTTGCCATCCCACCCCCACACGGCGTTGATGAGTTCTTCGTCGGGTGCCAAATCCGTGCCGGGACGGTTAAGTCCTCGACCCACCGTGGCCTTGCGCAATTCCAAACCATTGGGCCAAAGCATTGCCAGCCCCAGATCGCGTGCACCTTGCATGATTTCCAGTACCTCTTCCCGCCCACCTTCCCGCAGCACCCTCGCCATAAATTGATCCGAGGAACCGACCACCGACTTTGCCCCCGCTTCTTTCTGCCTGGCGAGCCATTCTAAGGTGCGGTGCGGCGACATCCGCCGAAAACCGAGCCCGTAGTTGGGTGTTTGGCAAAAATCGCAGGCACGGTCACAGCCTATGTCGGAAAAAACCGAACCGATGGGCGTTAGTTGGGCAGGATATTCCGCGCTCCAATAATCTGTTCCTAGGCAGGCGCGTGCCACCTCCACAGAGGGCAACGGCCAATCTTCCGGTCTTAACGGCTGGATGCGTTTGGGGGCGACACTGCCGTCCGCTAAAATGACACCGGCTAGTTCTTCCTTCGGATAATTGCCTAGCACATATTCAATGATGGGACGGTTGGCCCCGCCCGATTTGTCGGTGACAACCGCCGATGCCCCCGCCTGCAAATAATGACTCGGCTCGGCGATGGCATCCGACCCGCCGACAATGACCGGCTTGCCCTGCCGGGCCAGATGCCGGATGGTCATGCATGCCACTTCACGGTGCTGTGAAAAATTGCAGGTGATGCCCCAGATATCATAGTCAGCCGCGTCCAATGCGCTGATATTGCGCCCGACATAGACCTTGGTGAGCTTGGTGCCGCCCCAAGTCACCTCGCCATACTCGCCCTCATAGTCCCCGTCCTTCAGATTGACCAGTTGTGCGTTATAACCATAGCCTTGGAGATTGGCGAGCAACACCTGCTTGCTGATTAATGTCGATCCGCGTCTGACTGAAGCCCGATTGCGGCCTTGTTGATCAAACAATCCAAGCTCTGGCAATTCGACCAAGCCAACCGAAATCGAAGTTTTTTTCATGTTCGCACCCCTGGTTAAAAATAGGTTCTAACCATTGATTAATATATCGTGGATGATCGTAAACGTTCACCCCCTACACCGGTTTGGACGGACTCCCAGAGGTCGTTCCACAACGCCAGAACCTCCAGGCTAAATCCTTGGTGGTGTCTCATGTTGACATAAAAGGTCGGGCGGGGCGGGAAATCCACTCATAAGTATACCAAATATGATCCGAAAGTGCCGCAGCCATGGCCGGTGTCCAGCAATTCTCATTTTGGCAAAGTTTGTAAGGGCGGGTTTGGAACCCGCCCCTACGCAGGCAATTTAATTTCGTATTATCAATGCATTATGAGCAGGATGCGAAATGTCGATTCGTAGTGGCGGGTTCCAAACCCGCCCGGTTTTCTTCAAAATGAGAATTGCTGGCTGGTGTCCGTTCTACCCACCTGCCAGTATCGCCCTTGACACGCAGAGTTCGAACCGGCCAGCAGAAATTATAAGCATATTCCATAAAATATGTCACGGCATTATGAATGCCCCAGTCTTTTGAATCGTTTTGGAAATCCAGCACGAAAACATTATGTTTTTTGGGGTATGTGCGGTTCAAGCGGGTCAGGGTTTGCACGGCTTTGGTTCCCGCCAGTGGTTTATCCACATACATCGTGTGCAGTAGTGGTTCGTCGTAGCCGGTTTGAAACTTCTCCGCGCAGATGAGGAAGCGGTAAGGTTCTTCCTGAATTCTGTCGGTGATTTCATTGCTCGGAAATTTGTTGAGTGAGGTCTCGGTGAATTTGGCCCAACGATATTCATGTTCCCCTGAAAAGGCGACGATGGCCTGGCAAGGGCTCTTCCGCTTGCGCAAATACCGGCGGAAAGCGCCAAAATATTGGATGGCCCGCCGAACACTTCCGGTAACCACCATCGCCCGCGCCTGACCGCCAATCTTATTGAGGCCAAGAACTTGTTCGTGGAAGTGGTCCACCATGATTCCTGCCTTCAGCCGGATGGCGTGGTCATGGCTCTCGACATAGCGGCGCAGTTTCTTGTTGGCTTTTTTGGAGTCAAACACCGGGTCGCCTTCCACCGTCTTCACCAAGCGGTAGTAACTGTCCACGGGCGTGTAGTTCTTCAACACGTCCAGGATGAAACCCTCCTGAATCGCTTGTTTCATGGAGTAATGGTCGAAGGGCTGATGCTTGACCTTGCTCTCGGCGGCAGGAATAGCTTCGCCGAAGATTTCCAGCGTCTTGTTCTTCGGCGTGGCGGTGAAGGCAAAGTAGCTGGCATTGGTCAGCATTTTGCGGGCAGCCATGCGTTTTTCCAACTTTGCGCAGGCCAATCAACTGATGGGCCAACCAAGCGATGGAATTGGATTTGCCGCTGCCCGCCGAATGTTGGAGAAGGTAGCGTTTGCCAGCCCCGTTCTCAGCAACATCGACCAATAAGCGATGCAACACCCGCAGTTGGTGATAACGCGGAAAAACCTGCTTGCGCTTTTTCTGGCCGGTCTTTGCGTTTTTCTCTTCGACAATCTGGGCATAGTTTTCGAGAATGTCGGCGAGGCCAGACGGGGTGAGCAGGGTTTTCCACAGGTAATCGGTCTTCATGCCGTCTGGATTGGGCGGGTTGCCCGTGCCATCGTTCCAGCCCGTCATCGCTGCGACGATCAAGTCTTCTAAGCCCTTTTCGCTGGTGTCGGTCGCCATCTTCCTCTCCTAAAAGTAATCAACTACCCATCAACTAAGCTACGCCGTCATTGAAAATGGATGAATCGCCGCCAGTCGTTCGGCCAGCGCCTCGCGGGTTTTGACAAGGTCATAATGGGTTTGCAGGTTTAGCCAAAACTCCGCCTCCATGTTAAAAAACATCCCCAACCGGACAGCGGTATCGGCAGTAATCGCACACTTGCCAGCGACAATATCGCCGATGCGCCGACTAGACACGCCGATTTCCTGCGCCAAGCGTTGCTGTGTCACGCCTAGGGGCTTTAGAAACTCTTCAAGCAGTATTTCACCCGGTGTCGCCAACGGGATTTCACGTTTTTCCATCGTTTTCTCCTCTTGGAACGCTACCGTGTTGACTCCCTTCCCAAAGGAGTAAAATGCTCTCAACAATCAGCAGGAATACTTTCGATGCCCCCCACCGCCACCCTTAGCATCCGCCAACACGATCCCGTCAACAGGCTATACCGCATCATCCTGCGCTTAAAGCAGCCGGACCTTGAAGTTGAGGCGAACATGATCGTTCCCACGCTCCCGCGTGGGAACGCATCCACGGCGCTCCGCGCCACGTCTGTACGCAGAGCGACCGAGTCATACGCTCCCACGCAGGAGCAATCACAAAGATAAACCAGGGAACGCCAAGCCCCAGCTTGGCATCGGCAATCTGCCGGACTCGGCCAAAGTTTTGGAGTGGATACCAGTCAACGACCGGGTAATGGGCGGTGCGTCAACCAGCCAAACCACGGCAATGGCCGATGGGATGGCCTTCAGCGGCGTTGTTTCGTTGGATTTGGCTTGCTGATTTCAGACCGGCAGGCTGGCTCGTTCCGGCTTGTGGTGGAATCCATCCAAGCGCAGTTCTGACTATTCCAAAGCCCCTGCCAGTCCTAAACGCCGCTGGAAGGTTTAGGGATTATTGGGGCTTTGACTATTCCCGCCCACTTGCAGGGAAGTCATGGAAATCGCGCCCAGCGTCACCTTCTCACTAAAGAACTGCACTTCTTCCCCTGCCTCTTGCAGACCCAACAGATACAGCAGGGGCAGAAAATGTTCGGCAGTCGGCACCGAAGCCTTGGCAGCGTCCCCCAACCGGTCATAGTGGATGATGGCATCATGGTTGCCGGAAACGATCAATCGCTTTATTTGATCATCAAACTCCAACGCCCAGTCAAAAGCGGTGTCTTTCCACACCACTGCGCCCAAGTTGTGGACAATGTTTCCACTTCCGACGATCAGGATTCCCCTGTTCCGAAGCTCCCGGAGCGATTTCCCCAGTCCGTAATGGAAGGCCGGGGGTTTGGTGCGGTCAAGGCTGAGTTGCACCACCGGAATGTTAGCCCTCGGAAACATCCGGCACAACACCGACCATGAGCCGTGGTCAAGCCCCCAGTCTGAGTCCAGAATTATTGGCTCATCGGCAACCATTTCACGGATCAATCGAGCCAATGCAGGATTGCCCGATGCCGGGTATTCAAAATCAAACAAGGGCTTGGGGAATCCACTGAAATCATGAATTGTCCTTGGCTGTTCCATCGCGGTGACGCGGGTTCCTTCCGTTTCCCAATGCGCCGAAATACACAGGATGGCCTTTGGCTTGGGAATTGATTGGCCGACTTCCGCCCAAACGCGGCTAAATTCGCTGTCCTCAATCGCGTTCATCGGGCTACCATGCCCTATAAACAAAGCAGGCATTCGGTAAGGCAAACGGTGAAACTCGGGGGATTCGGGGTCGGTTTGAGGCTGATCCGTGTCGTTGTCTGCTTGCATCAATGGCATATTCTTTAGATTTAGGGCTGGGAATCGCATTCGGACATCATAAACGGCTTGCTTTGGCTATACAATATCCACAATAAAGGGGGGCAACGCTGTGGATAACTGTGTGATGTTTGATCTTTGGCCCAACTGCCTTGGGTGTTGCAGATAGGTGACCAAATTTTAGCCAGTTGCCCAATCCCCGTTTGCCCATTGTAGGGCATCATCTCCGCCGCGACGGTGACACCGGCCGAGTATGTCGAGTGCCTTGGAAACTGGATCAAGGAATTCGGATGTCCGGCGAGTCTTCAGAAAAATCCTTAGTGTTCCTAGTTATCAGTGTGAGTCCGTGGATTTTCGTGCTGGCCCAGTTTTTTTTCACCCCATAGGGTTGCCAGATTTTAGCCGGGGGTTGAGCGTCAACGTTACCCCCGGTAGTAGGGAAAAGTGGTGGGTTTCCCAAGTATCCGCCTGATAAGCTTTTTCATGATTAGGCTTAAATTGGCCCTCCTGAGGTCAAGTTGCAGGAGATGCACAAAAAAGTTCTACTGGTGATTTTACCGTTTCCAGGGTGAAGATTGCAGCAACTTGCATAATTATGCCGTTGTAAACGACACGGTTGTCCACTAGATTGCAAACATTTTAGTTCACTAAGATGGGACTTTAACTTATTGAGTTTCAATAGCAATAAGGCCTTTCGCTAATGATAGTTATGATCGTTCCCACACTCCGGCGCTCGTCGTTATACACAAATGTTGGAAACCCGTCATTTCGGCATGGATGCCGAAATCCAGCGTCCAAGGATGGCAAACTATGGCCAAAAGCTTCTGAAAGTTATGGGTACTGATTCCGACATGTCGAGCTTCACGATGAGCAACGGCATGCATTGCGAGACACGCGAGAAAAACTGCACCGTCAGCAAGATTAACAACTCGCCAGACCAGGTCGGCAACATCACGCTGTTTGGCAAAAAATAATATAAGGTTTGACTTCTCGTAAGGTTCCGAGAAGCCTGTTTTATCAATCATGAAACACTGGAAAAAAAATGAATACGAATAGTTTGTTGATCATGCTTTTAATAGGCGCAGTGGCAGGTTGGCTGGCAGGGAAAATAATGAGAGGCGGCGGTTTTGGCCTCTTGGGTGACATTGTGGTTGGCATTGTCGGTTCGGTTGTGGGTGGCTACTTGTTCGGGCTGTTGGGTGTCAGTGCTGGCGGTGGTTTAATCGGCTCCATTGTGACCGCCACTGTGGGGGCAATGGCGTTACTGTTTTTGATTCGGTTGATCAAGCGAGCCTAAATTTTGGCTGGTTCCCAAGCTGCGGCTCTTTTGATCGTTGATCGTTTCCACGCTCCGGCATCACTGCCATTAAGTTAAGGATTTTCCGTTCGCCCTGAGAGCCTGTCGAAGGGTGGACGGAAAACCCTCGGGACATTGATCGTTAAGCCGATCATGATTCGACAGGCTCACCACGAACGGCTTAACTTAATGGCAGTGCGCCGAAGCGTGGGAACCATCAATGCTTCATCAAGGGGAAATCCATGAACAAGCTCTTTTTACCAATTTTGCTACTATTATCCGCTTTTCTTGTCCCTGCCCAAGGAGCCGATTGGGATGCCCGGACTACGCGGATTAACACCGCAGTGACCGATGCCGACATTCAGATGGCCCTGACCCAAGGCATAGACCCCGAGTTTGTCCGCCTCTTTCCGATACGGCAATATGGTATCCATGTGTTGGTGGACCGGCATACGCCTGCGCAATTTGGAAAGGAAATCGTTTACCTGTCACTAGGCTTGTGCCATCGCCAGCCGAATGGGACTTATGAACTCGCCGAAGGCCGTTACAGCGACCTAGTACTGTTGCCGCTGAACACCCCGCCTGACGTTCAACGACAAGCCGTGGGGCAAAAACTGGCAGCAATCGCGGCGGCATTCTCCCAAGGCATGGTTCAGCAGAAACGGCCTGTAACTAGCCAACTACGTTGATGCGTTCCGGAGGTTATCGCATGTTTGCCAAACTTTTGGCTTTGTTGCTTTTCGTACCGCTCGTCAGCGTTGCGGATAACCATCAAATCCTTGAACCCATTGACACGGACAGCCCTCGGGCGACATTCGAGAGTTTTTTAAAACTCACCGAGGAAATGGGGCGCAGCTATTCTGCCTACCGGGATACTCCGAGTCCGGCTACGCAAGGAGCCCTCATGCGAATCGCCGTCAAAACAACTGCTTTGTTTGATCTGAGCCAAATTCCAGAAGCCAGCCGACAAGAGACCGGAATTGAAACCTTCCTGCAACTTTGGGAAGTGGTTGCCCGTTTGGATTTGCCAAACCTAGAGGACATTCCTGACAGTTCAGCCTACGACAAGGACGGCGAAAAACTCAAAGGACCGACTCAATGGCTCATCCCCAGCACCGACATCACCATAGCCCGAGTCGGGGAAGGTGCTGGAGCCGGGGAGTTTCTGTTTAGCGCCAAAACAGTGGAGCGGGCAACAAACTACTATGAATTGGTAAGCGACTTGCCGTACAAACGCCCAGTGCCTACCAAAAACCTGTATCTAGTGGCGCAAACAGTTACCGGATGGATGATACCGCTGGCATGGACGGAATCCTTGCCCGCTTGGGCCAACACGCCGATTGCCGGTCAAGTGGCTTGGAAATGGTTGGCGACGTTGATGAGCATTGGGCTGGCGGTATTACTGGGGGTGTTCGTATTCCGCTGGTCTATGGAGTGTTCTAGTGATGGCCCCTTGCGATTCTATCTGTGCCAGATTTGTACCCCTCTGTTGATCATCTGCATGGGATTGTTGCTTAAACTATTCCTTCGCAATCAGGTGAATATCACGGGCTTTGGGTCAGCCAGCTTTAACTATTTCCTTGAAATCCTCTACGGGATGGCTTTGGTCTGGATGGTATGGCTGACGTCAAACTGGGTAGCCGATGCCATTATTCTTTCACCGAAGATCAACCCAAAAAGTTTGGATGCCCATCTGATTCGCCTAGCCGCACGTTCTGTGGGTATCATCGCGGCACTGATGTTGATTTTTAGGGTGGCTAACCAAATTGGAGTTCCCGTCTATGGACTGGTTGCCGGTGCGGGGGTGGGAGGGCTTGCCATCGCGCTGGCCGCAAAAAGCACACTTGAGAATTTTATGGGCGCACTGAATCTCTTCGCCGACCATCCAGTGCGCATTGGTGATCTCTGTCGTTATGATGATGGTTCATCAGCCGGGTGGCTCTCGGTAGGCAGAGTGGAAGCCATCGGGCTGCGCTCGACTAAAATTCGCCGTCATGATCGCTGCTTGATCACCATCCCCAACGCGGAATTTGCGCAAAAGTATATCGTCAATCTGAGCGTGTGTGACCGCATGTTATTGCAGACGACGCTGGGTATGCGTTATGAGACGACAGATGACCAATTGCGCTACTTGCTGGCGGAACTCCGTGAACTTCTTCACGGACACCCAAAAACCATCCACACCCTTTCAGACCCTATTCGTGTGCGTTTTATCGGATTCGGCGATTTCTCCTTGAATGTGGAGATGCGCGCCTATGTCAAAACCTCGGACCGTAATGAGTTTCTTGCCGTGCAGGAAGACATACTCCTGCGAGTGATGCAGGTCGTCAAGAAAGCCGGCACCGGTTTTGCGTTTCCCTCTAATACACTTTATCACGCTCATGACGGAGGACTCGACAGTGAACAACAGCAGCAAGCTGAAAAGCAGGTACGCGAGTGGGCTTTGGCGCATACACTACCGTTTCCAGATTTCGCCGAGGAGTATCGCTTGCAAATTACAGACACGCTTGACTACCCGCCTGAAGGGTCTCCGAACGCTAATGAATGATAAGTGAATGCAAGCCGAATACGTTTGCGGACGTTTGAAGTCGCTGCCCAAGGCCGTCTGGGCGTATACATTTCGGTCGCTGGCCTAAATCGTGGAACCCGCGTCTGGCAATGACCTTGAGCAATCCATCAACACTAAAACTGAATACAACGCATCAATCCCTGTCGCTTAGGCAGACACTCATTGCTCACCGCCGCCCGGTATCCGGTGAGATCGGTCACATTGGCATGCACATCCAGCAGTAGTTGGAACTCCGCTTCCACGGCTTTGTCCATATAGCTATATGCCTCCTGCGCAACAACTCGGTCAATGAATCTTGGATAGATGCTGGAGTACCCAACAAATTGGCTTTTATTCATTCATGGGGCATCTCTCTGATTGTGTTGAAAACCGGTCTTGTAAATCTTGTTTGAGTTGGATACGCCGCCTTTCTTCAATCTGCCTTTACGGTAGATTTATTTTTCACTTGAGGTGAGCCATGAAACGATACTTTATTTGGTATTACAGGAAACATCTGGCCGCAGCATCTCATGCAAAATGGTTGATGTTTAAGAAGCAACCAGAATATCAAGAGGGATCACGGGTAATTGTAAGATTCAGGTCAGCCCTTTATGGAACTGAAGAAGTGTTATGCAGGATAACCGAGGTAACTTATAGATTTCATAGTCTCACATATGACCTCATTGTCCTTGAAGATAAAGAGTGGCTTTCCTTTGGGACAAGAACTTTTGTTTTCCCTGAAAATATCATAAGACAGCAACATCCGAAAAATGGCTAATGCGTAAGGTGATTTCTAATAATGAATCCACCAAAACAGAAATGAATTGTCCACGAAAATCACGAACAATTCCTCCGCAAATCACCTTGCCAAGCTGGGGCTTGGCGTTCCTTCTGGGAGCGCCAAGCCCCAGCTTGGCCTTTGGATGGGATGTTCTTTATTGGATATCACCTAACCACTAAATGCAAGACCAGTTCATCATCATCTGCCCCTACTGCGGAGAATCCGTGGAAATCTATCTGGAACCCGATGTGGAGGGCAATCTGGTTCAAGATTGCGAGGTTTGCTGCAACCCGTGGGAGGTAAACGTATGGACTGACGGGGAAGACCGCCATATTGACGTGTCACGCACGGATGGCTCGGGATAGGCCATGGCACAGAATAGCGTGGATGGCATGGTTTCGGGTGTAATCGGGTCGGAAGACTGGGATCATCAGTACGCCGTCGTCAACGGTGTGCGCCTGCATTATGTGGAGTGTGGCAGCGGCCCACTGGTGATTTTGCTGCACGGGTTCCCGGAATTCTGGTATGCGTGGCGCTATCAAATACCGGCGCTTGCCGCCGCCGGTTATCGGGTGATTGCCCTCGATCAACGCGGCTACAATCTGTCAGACAAGCCGAAAGGGGTCAGGCATTACCGGTTGGATTCACTGCTTGACGATGTGTTGAGCATCATCCGCCATGCCGGGGAGCAAAGCGCCGTGGTTGTCGGGCATGACTGGGGTGGTGCGGTTGCTTGGAACTTCGCCATGCGCCACCCGCAGGCGGTGGAAAAGCTGATTGTCCTTAACGCACCTCATCCGCAACGCTTCCTTGAGGAACTGCTCACCTTTTCCCAATTTTGCAAATCGTGGTACATGGCCTTGTTCCAACTGCCTTGGCTGCCGGAAATGCTGATCCGGGCGGGCGATTATGCCGGGTTGGAGCGCACACTGCGCAACGACCCCGTGCATCCGGGGGCTTTCGGGGAGGCGGACATAGCGCTATACAAACAAGCCATCAGCCAACCGGGGGCGCTCACCGCCACCATCAATTACTACCGTGCGCTGTTTCGTGTCAATCCAGTAGGCTACAAGCGAACCATCACGCGAATCGACGTCCCCACTCTGTTGATCTGGGGCGAGCAGGACCGTTATTTGGGCATTCGCCTGACCGAAGGACTTGGAGCTTTGGTTCCCAAGCTTCAACTCGAACGGATTCCCGATGCAAGCCACTGGGTGCAAGCCGAGGTTCCCGAACGGGTCAATGCGCTGATGGTCGATTTCCTGCGAACCACTGACGGAATTCCAACCGTCGCATCTAGTAAGCCTCAATAGAGCCTGCTTATCGACATCGACCTTGCCGCTGTGGCGAAGGCCCAAGGCTGCCATGATTGCCAAGGGACTTTGCACCAGGCGCATTATCCACGCAAGCCGCGCGGCGCGAAGTGCGCCCTTGGCGATGAATTCCGGCGGCGGTTTTCCTTTTGTTGCGCGGTTTGCCGCCACCGCACCACGCCGGTCGACGAATGCCGGTTGCCGGCGTGCCTTTTGCCGCGCTTTTCCGCCGCCGACGAGTCACCGCTAACATTCAGGAATTGATCGATGCGGTGGAAAAGTTGACCGAGATGAAACCAGTTAAGCTCCTAAAGCGGGTTGTTGGATGAAAAAGCGAACTTCAGAACACCTGTCCCCTTGGTCTAACCCAAGCGGTGGATGTTAAGACTGAACTGCTTTCAAATCAGAGATTTGCTGGTCATATGACACTGAAAAACGGCTGATGGCTTGGCGTGGCAGTTGGATTCTGAGATTATACCTTTTTTCGTCATCCCGACCTTGCCACACTTATCTGCCCCACCGATTGGTTCGAGCACATGCCCCAAATCCAACTTCCCTTTTTCCCCGAAGGCGTCACCCAGATCAGCGACTTGCTGGCGTTCCGCGTGGAGGACGGCCGCGTCGCCTACTTCAACGGCAACATGCCGGTGTTCATCCATGACAAGGACGACATCGCCA